>WBZM01002142.1_pt1 | contig 17465 bp, 11 predicted proteins | sample 5204271 | NCBI WGS metagenome assembly WBZM01 (sample SAMN12344346, study PRJNA552823) | activated sludge metagenome | biome: Activated sludge suspended growth; feature: Nitrification reactor; material: Wastewater; isolation source: activated sludge from nitrification reactor of wastewater...
ATCGAGCGCGGCTGCAACGCCGAGAAGGATTGGCCGGCGGTGCTGGTTCCGCTGGCCTTGGTGGTGCTGTTCGTGTTTTTTCTCGTCCAATGGGTTCGCAATTAACCGAGAGGCGCGAAAGCATCGTTTTCCCCCGCCTCGCACCGCGCGGCTCGTCGCTCAGTAAAGGACCTGCGCCTCGGTGATTTCGCTGGCGCGCAGGGACAAGGTGGCGCTGCCGCCGGGTTTGCGGATGGTGATCTGCACGACGCCTTCGGCGACGGAATCAACTTTCCCCCTGTATTGCGAGTTGTTCGCGGTTTTGAGTTTGGCGATTTTGCCGACATGGCGGCCCAATTCGCCCGCCGAGATCGGGTGAAAGGCTTTTTGAATCACGACGGTCTGCGGCACGGTCGAGGCCGTGGCATCGGTCTTGTCGGATTCCGGCGCGGCTTCGGGCTCCGCGCCCAGCGCCCGCGCGACTTTGGCGCTATCCCACGTCAGCGAGAGATCGCTCACCGCCTTATCGTTCACCTTGACGGCGAGGCCGGCGAGCTTGATGGCGTCCTCGGGCTTGTAGAACCGCAGCTCGGCCGGATCGATGGGGGTGGGCGGCGAGGCCGCGATCGTGATCTGGCCCCCCTCGGTCAGGTAACGGCGATAGGCTTCCACCAATCCCGGCCCCGGATAAACGCCGTTGGCGTTGAGACGTTCGACCACCAGTCGCACGTGATCGGCGATGTAGGCTTCGACCGGCTTGCCCGCCTTGGCGGCGCAATAGGTGTTGCGGCGCTGATTGAAGCCGTCGTCGCGGAGCGCCACATCGAGTTTGGCCAGTTTCGGCGTGAGCGAGGTGGCCAGCTCAAACACCGACGAGACCGGTGCCGACGTGGCGAACCCGATGTCCACATTGATGGTCGCCCAGTCACGGCTATTGCTATCGATTTGAAATTCCAGCAAATTACGGGCGGAACTTAACCGATAGCCCACGCTCATGTTGCCGATGAAGTTGTTGTAACCCATTTCCAGCCACTCGGTGCCGCCGAAGGAGAGCACCGGCCCGCAGCCCAGCGCCTCCAGATCGTCGAACGGCGAGCGGTGGGCCGCCGTTCGCGATCCGGCACCGAGAATGCCGCCGTCGAGCGGGATTTCGAATTGCTGGACCGATAGCGACAAGGCTTCGGGAAGCTGGCCTTTGCCGAGTTGCCGGCGGGCGTTGAGCAGGGCCAGCATGTTCGGGGCGTTGAGCCGGACGGAACCGATGGTGATGGAGTCGTTGATGGCGTTGAGGAGAATTTGCAGCCGGTTCACCCCCACCGACCCGGCAGGCGAAACGTCGATGCCGCCGTAGCTGATGTCGGCGAAAGGCTTCGCCATCAGCGCGATTTGATCGACCTGTTGCTTGGTGTTGTACCATAAATACCCCCATGCCCCGCCGGCGATCAGGACCAGGGCGACGAGAACGATAATCCCGACGGTCTTCAGTTTTTGCATGGACGGTTCCTTGTGGGTTGCGGGGTGATGACCGGGCCATCGTTTGTTCCCCTGAAAATTCTAACCATAATACTCGGCCGTTGGGAGCGTTGCTGGAGAGCGTGCGGCCCATTTGTTAAGCTTGCGTCGCTTCCCGAGGTTGCCGCCGAATCCGGCGACCGGCGCCGCCACCCACCGGAGAATGACCGTCCATGAATTTCGCCCAGATCGGCCTGCAGGTCCCGACCCTCTTGTTGCCCCGAGCCGGCTTGGACCTGACCCGGTGGGCGGTGGTCGCCTGCGACCAATACACGTCCCAGCCGGGCTACTGGGCGGAGGTGGAAAATTTGGTGGGAGAGGCGCCGTCCACGCTGCGCCTGATGCTGCCGGAAATTTATCTGGGCGCGGCGGACGAGGCGCTGCGGATCGCGGCCATTCAGGACACCATGCGCCGCTATCTGGCCGAAAGGATTCTGGCGGCGCAGCCCCCCGGTTTCCTCCTGGTCGAGCGAGAGACCGGGCGGGGCCGAACCCGCAAGGGCCTGATCGCGGCCCTCGATCTCGAACACTACGATTTCAACCCTGGGGCCAAGACTCTGATCCGGCCCACCGAAGGCACGATTCTGGAACGGCTGCCGCCCCGGATTCGGGTGCGGGAAAACGCGCCGCTGGAACTTCCCCACGTCATGGTGCTGATCGATGATCGGGAGCATTCGGTCATCGATCCGCTGTTCGCCGAACCCCAGGAGTGCGTGTACGACGTTCCGCTGATGCTGAACGGCGGTCGCGTTCGCGGCTGGCGAGCGCAGCATCCGCTGCTGATCCAGTGGGTGGTAGAGCAGTTGGCGCGGCTGGCGGACCCGGTGTTGTTCGCCCATCGCTACGGCGTCGCGGGAGAGCCGGTGTTGCTGTACGCCATGGGCGACGGCAACCATTCTTTCGCCACCGCCAAGATCATCTGGGAGAACCTCAAGCGCGCGGCGCCCGATCCCGTCGCCATCATGCAGCATCCGGCCCGACACGCCCTGGTGGAACTGGTGAATCTCCACGATCCGGGCTTGGAGTTCGAGGCGATTCATCGGGTGGCGTTCGGGGTGAACGCCGCCGACCTGCTGGCGGCGCTGGGCGATTATCTCGCCGCGCAGGGCTCGGCGCTGACCGTGCTGGATCGCCCGTCTTGGGAAGCGGCGCGGCGGTCGTGGCAGGAGACCCGGCAGCCCGACCGTCAGGCGGTGGCTTTCCTGGCCGAGGATCGTTCCGGGGTGCTGGTCGTCGAACGGCCGCGCCTGACCTTGCCGGTGGCGACGCTGCAAGCGTTTCTGGACCGGTATCTCCAGGACCGACCCGGCGCCCGGCTCGACTACATCCACGGCGACGCCGCGCTCGAACAGCTCGGCCGTCAGCCGGGCAATGTCGGCTTTTATCTGCCGGCCCTGGCCAAGGACGATTTCTTTCGGACCATCATTCGGGATGGGGCCTTGCCGCGCAAGACCTTCTCCATGGGCGAAGCTGACGAGAAGCGGTTTTATCTGGAATGCCGGCAGATCGTGCCCTGAAACCCGTGCGATTTTTTCTCGGCACCGACTCGCGGATTGAGAGGCGCTTCGCATGACCAAAGCTCCAGACCTCGTTCGGGTGCGCAACATCGGCATTGCCGCGCACGTAGACGCCGGCAAAACCACCCTGACCGAGCGGATGCTGTACTACGCCGGCGCTTCGCACAAAATCGGCGAGGTCCACGAAGGCGCGGCCCACATGGATTACATGGTCGAGGAGCAGGAGCACGGCATCACCATCACCGCCGCCGTCACCAAGCTGCCCTGGCGCGAGCATCTGATCCAGCTGATCGACACGCCCGGCCACGTCGATTTCACCATCGAGGTCGAGCGGTCGATGCGGGTGCTGGACGGCTGCGTGATCGTGCTGGACGGCGTGCGCGGCGTGGAGCCGCAGACCGAGACCGTCTGGCGCCAGCGCACCCGGTTCCGGCTGCCAGCCCTGTTTTTCGTCAACAAGCTGGACCGGCCCGGCGCCGATTTCGAGCGCGCGTTGACGACGGTGCGCGAGCGCCTGCACGCCGAGCCGGTGGCGGTGACGGTGCCGCTGGCCGATTACGATGGTTCCGTTGTCCATCTGATCGACAAAACCCGGTTGCGTTTCGGCGGCGAGCGGGGCGAGCAAGTCCAAATCGCGCCTTGCGACGAAGCGACCTGGGAGCGGGTGCGGCCCTTGCGGGAAAGCTTGCTGCTGGCGGCGGCGGAGATGGACGATGCCTTGGCCGAACAGGTGTTGGCCGAGGAGGAGCCCGAGCCGGCAGCGGTGTGGTCGGCTTTGCGCCGGGCGACCCAAGCGGGTCGGGCTTGCCCCTGTTTCGCCGGTAGCGCCCTGCGCAACCAGGGGGTGCAACCGCTCATGGACGGCGTGACCCGGTTGTTGCCGTCCCCGACCGAACGGCCGCCCAGTCTGGCGCATCGGCCCGACGGCGGCGAGGAATGGGTGGCGATGCAGGCCGATGGACCGCTGGCGGCTCTGGCGTTCAAGGTGCAGATGTGGGAGGGCCGCCGCCACGTTTTCGCCCGGCTGTACCGGGGCACGCTGAAACCCGGCGACGAGGTGGCGATTCCCGGCCCCAACGGGACCGTGCGGCTGGAGCGGGCGGCGCGCTTGTTCGAGGTGGACGCCAACCACAAGGTCCGACTCGATCAAGCCACCGCCGGCCAGATCGTGTTGCTGGCCGGACTGCGTTGGGCGACCACCGGCGACACGCTGTGCGCGCCGGCCCATCCGCTGTGGCTGGAGCGAATCGAAACCCGCGAGCCGGTCTTGGGGCTTGCCATCGAACCGCTGTCCGGCGCCGAGGAAGAAAAGCTGCTGGACGCGCTGGACAAGTTGCAGCAGGAAGACCCGACGCTGCGGGTCGAGGAGGATCGGGAAACCGGCCAGCGGGTGCTGCGGGGGATGGGCGAACTGCACTTGCAAATCGCGGGCGAGCGGTTGCGGCGGGAGTTCAACGTCAACATCCGGGTCGGCAATCCCGATGTGGTGGTGCGGGAAACCATCGCCCAGGCCGCCGAAGCCGAGAGCCTGTTCCACCGGCAGATCGAGCAGCCGGACGGCAAGAGACTGGAGATGAAAGCCTGGGCGCGGGTGGCGGTGGAACCGCTGTCGCGAGGGGCCGGCACGATCGCGAGCGCCGAGCCGCGAGTCAGGCCCGATGGCGTGGAACTGAGTCCGGCGCAACGGGACGCGGCGTCCGGCGGCGCGGGAGACGTGCTGGAAAGCGGCCCCGCGACCGGTGCGCCCTTGCAGGATTTGGCGGTGCGGGTGCGGGAAGTGGAATTGTTCGGCCCCCTGTCCAGCCCGCAGGCGCTCCGGGTGGCGGTGGCGGAAGCGGCGCGCAAGGCGATCGCGCAGGCCGGAAGCTTGGTCATGCGGCCGATCATGACGACCGAAGTGGTGGTGCCGGAAGGCGATGTCGGCGCCGTCATGGGCGATTTGCAGGCGCGGCGGGCCGTGATCCGGGACACCACGACCTTGGGCGAAATGACCATCATTCACTGTGATTGCGCCTTGGATCGGCTGCTGGGGTATATCACCGACCTGCGGGGCATGACGCGCGGCCGCGGCCAGTTCACCATGACCTTCGACCGATTTGATGTGGTTTGATCGGGATAGAAACCGCCCGCGAGAAACGCCCATCCGTCGCCCCATTTTATCAACCCCTTGGAGGAACCCTCGTGGCGAATGACAGCCATTTTTCCGCTAACCCGCCAACCGGCGGGCGCGTTGTTGCGAGCGCGCTCGCTTGGGTCGGGTCGGTTTCGATACGGCCAATTCCCGATGGTGGTAGCGCAAGGGTCCGTCGCCGGACCCGGCGGGAGTCCGTGTGAAGCGCCGGCTCATCCTGTGCGGTCTGGGGGCGTTCGTCGCCGGCATCGCCCCCGCCCAGGCCGAGCGCGGCTACGCGACGGACACCTGCACCGTTCCGGTCCAAAGCGGCGCCGCTCCCCAGTACAAAATCTTGCGGATGGTGGGCAGCGGCACACCGCTGGAGGTTCTGGAACCGAATACCCAAGGCTATACCAAGGTCAGGACGCCGGAAGGGACGGTCGGTTGGATCATGACCCAATACCTGATGGATCAACCCAGCGCTCGAAGCCGAGTGGGGCAACTGGAGGCGCGCATCGCCGCCCTGGAGAACGAAAACCGCACCCTGCGAGGTGAAAACGAAACGCTGGACGCCGCTCGCGCCGCCGCGGCCCGTTGCGGCGAGGAATTGGCCGCCATCCGCCGCACCGCCTCGCAAGCCTTGGCGCTCGACGAGGACAATCGGCGGCTGCAACAGGAGATCGCGGCGTCGCGCGAACGGCAGGGACAACTGGAACAGGAGAACGCGACCCTGCGCGACCAATCGCATCGCAACTGGTTCGTTGCCGGCGCTGGGGCCACCTTGGGGGGGCTGTTGTGCGGCCTGATCATCCCGAGCGTCGCGGCACGCCGGCGCAAACGGCGCTGGGATCAGTTTTAGAGCCTATGCGAATATTACTGTAACGCGATGTGCGACTTTACCGGTTAAGCGGCCAGCAAGCCGTCAAGGTCGAGAGGCTCGCGATCCTGGCGGAGGTTGAGGCAAACGCCGACGGTATGGGCCAAGAGCTTGCGCGTGACTTGATGGGTCAAATGCCAGGCGTCGCGCGCCCGGGTTTTCGCCGGGCCGAAGCGTTGACGAGTGGGAGCCGTTCATGAACCATCGCATCCAAAGCGAAACCGCGCGCCTCTATGCGAACATCCCGAGCCAACCTCCATCCACCCGGCTTCGCCTCGTCGTCTGAACCAAGGGCGCGCCCGACTGGTTACGCCCGTTTCAATACAGAAATAACTTGCGCCAATCTGTTTCATTCTGAAACGGCAAACGCATAAGAAACTGTATTTCAGAGCAATTTACTTTATTTTTTCATTGCATTGCCGGGCTAAGCGCTCTGGAAGGTTTGTTGCCGTAAGACACGAACCGCGATGGACGTATTCGCCGGATAACTCGCGCTGTTTCACGGGAAAACGAAGGCGGGCACGATCCGTGCTAAGACTGGATGCGAGATGGGGGATTTTCGCATCACCAACGGCCTGAGGCCGTTATCCGGGGCACGAAGAATGCGCGAGCGCCGTGGAAAGATGACGGTTTCATCGAGGAGAGATGAAATAATTTGTTGGTCGTCAAGCCTGACGGGGGTGGGGCGGCTGATTGTTGCGATCGTGCTCCTGGTCGCGGTCTTGCCCGCTGACGCGCAGATGGCCGGGGAAATGGTGAGCGTGCTCGGAAAAGTCGAGGTGCTGCGTGAAGGGCGCTGGCAAGCGTTGAACACGGGTGGAGCGCTCAAGGCCGGCGAGGTGGTGCAAACCGGCGAGGGCAGCCGGATCGCGATTCAGTTCGCCAATGGCCCGCAGCTCAAGCTGAATGCCAACAGCCGGCTGGAGCTCAAAGAAATCGAGGGCTTAGCCCCGGCTTCAACCTCGGCAGCACAGATCATCCTCCGCTTGATCACCGGCGAAATGCGGGTCAAGGGCAATGGCAATCCCCTGGAAGTTCAAACCCTGCCGGCCACCGCGATCATTCGCGGCACGGAATACAATCTCGCGGTCGTTCCGCCCGATTCCGCTCGACTCGCCGTTCTCGCCGGACTGGTGGAGTTCGCCAACCCGCAAGGCAGCGTGCTGGTGGCGGCCAACGAACAGGCGACCGTCAAGCTGGGCGAAGCCCCGCGCAAGACCGTGCTGCTGAATCCGCTCGATGCCGTGCAGTGGTCGCTCTACTACCCCGATCTCGACGCCGGCCGGGCGGAGCGGGAGCGGGCCGCCCGCGCCGACCCGCGCTCTCCCCGCCACTGGACCGAGGCCGCGCGAGACCATCTGTTGCGCGGGCAAGTGCCGGACGCCCGCCGGGCGCTCGACCGGGCGTTGATGCTGGACCCGAACGACGCCCGCGCTTACAGCCTGCGCGCCGTCATCGAGCTGGTGCAAAACCGCAAGGCGGACGCGCGGGCCGATGCCGAGCGGGCGGTGGCCGCCGACCGCGAAGCGCCCGAGGCACACCTCGCCCTCAGTTGGGTCCAGCAGGCCGAGTTCGATCTGGACGGCGCCCTGGCCAGCGCCCGTCGGGCGGTGGAACTGGCTCCCGACGACCCGCACGCCCTGATCCAGGAAAGCCGTCTCCTGTTCGGCCTCGGGCGAGTCAAGGAAGCCTTCAAGGTCGCGGAAAAGGCCCGGCAACGGGCGCCGAAGGACGCGGTCGTCAATGCCACTTGGGGTTTTCTGCAACTGGCCCGCAATCGGAACAGCGAAGCGATGGCGGCGTTCGAGGACGCCATCGCCCAAGACTCGACCCGTGGAGAGCCGCATCTTGGCCTGGGGATCGCTCTCTTTCAGCGGAACCGGACCGATGCCGCCGTCGAGGAGATGCGCAAAGCGACCTTGCTGGAGCCGTCCGTCTCGCTTTACAACAGCTATCTGGGCAAGGCTTATTACGAAGTCAAGCAGGATCGTCAGGCGGAAAAATATCTGGCTTTAGCCAAGCAACTCGATTTTCTCGACCCCACGCCGCATTTCTACGACGCGATTCGCCGGCAAAGCGTGAATCGACCGGTCGAAGCGGTGCGGGATTTGCAAAAATCCATCGAGTTGAACGACAACCGGGCGGTGTATCGGTCGCGCTTGTTGCTGGATGAGGACTTGGCTGCCAGGGACGCGACCTTGGGACGGATTTACAATGAGGTTGGCTTTGAGCAATTGGGTTTGAGAGAAGGCTGGAAATCGTTGGCCAGCGATCCCGCCAATTACTCGGCTCATCGCTTGCTGGCCGATTCATACTTGGCCTTACCCCGCCACGAAATTGCACGGGTCAGCGAATTGTTGCAATCGCAATTGTTGCAACCGATTAGTATCACACCGGTTCAGCCACGACTGGCTGAGAGTCTATTGCCTGTTTTGGCCGGTGCTGGATCCGCAACACCATCCCTGAATGAGTTTAATTCCCTGTTCACGCGCGACCGTCTGAATCTTTTAAGCTCGGGGATTGTGGGAAGCAACAACACTTTTGGAGATGAAGTGGTTCTATCAGGGATCAAGGATAGCTTTTCTTATAGTGTCGGCCAGTTCCACTACCAATCGGATGGTTTTCGAGAAAACAATGACCTGAGGCAGGATGTTTATAATTTTTTTGTTCAGAGCAGTATATCTCCGATGCTAAATCTACAAGCCGAGATACGTCGCCGGGAAGTCGAACACGGCGATCTGAAATTCAAATTTGATTTGAATAAATCATTTGATTCTGATTATCGGAGAAATTTAATAACAGATACTATTCGTTTGGGTGCTCATTATATCATCGATCCACACTCGGACGCGATCATTTCTATAATTCGTCAGAATGAGGTAGAGGATCAAGTGTTATTCTCTGATGCTAACAGCAAAGCTGATAGTAAAGCTAAAACCCAAGGTTATCTTATTGAAGGGCAGCTTTTGTTTCATAGGCCACTCTTAAACGCTGTAACGGGTGGAAGCTATTACAATGCTGATAATAAAATAAAGTTATCATTATTGGAATTTGGAGAATCAATATCAGAGTCAGAATCGGGAGAAACATCACAGAGCAATGGTTACTTATATCTATACCTTCGTTATCCGACTGGGCTCTTATGGACTTTTGGTATCAGTGTAGACGCGTTGGATGATGAGCCTTTAGGCAGGTTCAATCAGGTAAATCCAAAATTTGGTTTGATTTGGAACTTGACGCCAGATACAATGCTAAGATTCGCTTCATTCAGAACATTCAAGCGCCCACTTCTGACTGATCAAACGATTGAACCTACTCAGGTGGCAGGCTTTAATCAGTTTTTTGATGATAGTGCCGCCGCCGACTCTTGGCGATACGGCATCGCCTTAGATCATCGGTTTTCTTCCAATCTTTACGCTGGTGGAGAGATTTCAAAGAGAGAGATCGACGTGCCTGTAGAAGGCGCGGCGCCTGAAGATTGGAAAGAGCAAATTTTTTTAACATATGTCAACTGGAAGCCTTATCCAGAGCTGGTTGCCAGCGTGGGGTATGAGTTAGAATACTTTGAAAATAGCGATAATTATGATCCTCCTGACACGACAACCCATCTCGCGACTCTAGCGCTACGCTATTTTAACCCATCAGGTTTTTTTAGCTATTTTGGGGCGACATATATAGATCAATCCGTAACACTTGATGATAATAAGTTAACTGAAAATAAGCGCCATGACTGTTTTTTTCTGTTCGATGTTTCGGGTGGCTATCGTCTGCCAAAGCGCTATGGTGTCGTGCAAATTGGAGTTAAGAACATATTTGATGAGAACTTTCAATACCAAGGCCTTGGGATTCGGACAGGTCAGCAGGAACTTCAGCAGCCGCCATTTTTTCCAGAGCGGACAGTTTATGCTCAACTTAACTTAAATTTTGATTGAAATGATAACGCTACTGGCTTATTTCAGAATATATTTATCAGTTGAGCTAGAAAATGCCAAGACAGCTTGCAAAGAAAATTTACTTGTTTTGCGTACTTTGCACCATTCATGTGATCAGTGCTTCATGCAATTAAAGGAGGGGATCGGTATGGTATCAAAAAACATCATTCGGATCGCTTTAGTATCAGTATTAGCCGTCACCATATTGGTTGTTGGTTATTTTCTGTATAACAGCCAGCAACAGCAATCAGATATTGGGGCTGCCTATGGAAATGTGCAGAGGGCGTTAGCACAAGAAGAGAGTTGCTCTTGTGAAAAAATCCTAATTTTTGGTAAGCTGAGGTGCCCTTTTTGGTGTAGATAAGTGTTCCATCTTCATGGCTGGCAATTTCGCCAGCCATGGTTTTTTCTTGAGCCGCCAATCGCTAGATGCTTTTTTTGATACAGTGATTTCGGCTTTCACAATAATCTCCAAGAACTAGCTCCATATTTTTTATGGACTGTTCCTTCTATGAAATTCACCTATCTTATCGGATCTCTAATTATATGATAAACTAGTAATTTTTTACTCGATATTTTTAGATTACAAGAGAAAGGTAATTATCTTTAAAAAGGGCAATGCTGAATTGAAAGCATGGTGGAGTTCCAACGTCTGGCATTTTTTGCAAGCAGTCCTGATCGCGATAATCACCTTAGGGTTTGTGCTCGTTCTCAACAACCTGTCATTTTTCGCACTGCTGGAACTTAAGGGACTCGATTTCTTATTTACCCTGCGCGGAACCGTATCGCCGACCGACAAGATCGTCATCGTCGCCATCGACGAGCCTTCCATGGCCGAAATCCAGCGACAATGGCCGTGGCCGCGCGGCACCCACGGCCGTTTGATCCGACAACTCAACAAGGCTGGAGCCAAAGTGATCGGGTTCGATGTGCTGTTTGCCGAACCCTCGGAAAAAGCCGAGGACGCCGCTTTTGAGCGCGCCCTGCAAGATGCCGGCAACGTGGTGTTGGTCAGCGCGCTGTCCGTTGTCAACGATCCCCTGTTTCGGCTCACGACGCGGGTCGATCCATTGCCGGCTTTCGCCAAAGCCGCTGCGGGGGTGGGCAGTCCGATCATCACCATCGACCCCGATGGCATCGTGCGACGAACCCGGTTGCTTTTTCCCGGCATGTCTTCCTTCACCCTGGAAATCGCCGCGAGGGACTTGTCGGCGACGGAGCAGAAAGAATTGAGCAAACAGGATCTTGGCAGGGAAGTCTTGATCAACTATCCGGGACCGCCGCGAACCGTGAAAACGGTGTCGTATTATCAGGCCCTCGACTTCGAGCACCTGCTGCCGCCGGGGTTTTTTGCCGGCAAAATCGTTTTGGTGGGCCGTTCGCTGGAAACCATTCCAGAGCCGCAAAATCTGTCTGGAGACACTTTTCTCTCCCCGTTCTCTTGGGTCGGCGGCGGTGCCACCGCAGGGGTTGAAATTCAGGCAATCATCATCGACAATCTTCTAAGAAGATGTTTTGTAACTGAATTAGATAAATCGACCCAGGTTATCCTATCGCTGGTGCTGGTCGTGTCCGCAAGTTTCCTCGTCGCCAAGCTCAAGCCGATCAGCGGCTTGCTCGCGCTGGGGATAGTCGCCGGCATATGGTTTTTGGTCGCTTACGCGGTTTTTGCCAACGCGCACCTATGGCTCCCCGTTATTTCGGGTATCATGGGGTTGGGGCTGGTTTATGGCGGCCATCTGCTGACCAGAGCCCTGTTGGCCGAGCGCGAGCGCCGGCAATTCCTGGAAGAAGCCAACCGCAACCTGGAAGCCGGAATCGTCGAGCGCACGCGGGAGCTTTCCGTGGCCAACCAGGAGCTGGCTGAACGTCATCGGCAGCTTGAGGCAACTTTCCGCGAATTGGCGCTCACCCAGCAGCAATTGATCCACTCGGAAAAAATGGCTTCCCTGGGCATGCTGGTCGCCGGGATTGCCCACGAACTGAATAATCCCATCAGCTTTGTCCATAACAATTTGGATTTCATCCAAGATTATACGGATAAACTGACCCGAATCATTAAGGCTTATTCCGATACGGAAGACCAAGATAGCGATAAACGTCGGCGTGGCGACCAGCAGAAGCAAGCGACTAAGTTCGACACGACCGTAGATACCTTGCAAGAGCTGATCGCGAGTTGCAAGGCGGGCACGGAAAGAGTAAAACAAATTGTGTTGGATTTGCGGACCTTTTCGCGTACCGACGATATCGGCTTGGTCATGGCGGATTTGCATGGTGGTATCGAATCGACGCTCAGTTTGTTGGTAAGGGAATACAAGGATCGGATCACCGTTCACCGGGATTATGGCGATTTGCCCAAAATAGAGTGCTATCCCGGTCAGCTCAATCAAGTTTTTATGAATTTGTTGCAAAACGCTGCACAGGCGATCCAAGAAAAAGGTCAAGTGTGGATCAAGACCCAATCTCGTGGCGACTGGATAAAGATTACCATCAGGGATACCGGAGTCGGTATTTCGGAAGAAAATCTGAAAAAGATTTACGATCCTTTTTTTACCACAAAACCGATAGGTCAGGGAACCGGCTTGGGGTTGAGTATCAGTTATGGCATTATCGAAAGACATGGCGGGGCCATTAGCGTTACCAGCAAATTAAACGTCGGAACGGAATTCATCGTCGATCTACCTGTCCGCATCAATCGGAAGGATTTATGAATCGCCATAACCTGCTTATCGTGGATGACGAGAAAGATATTTTGCGAACCCTCACCTTGACTTTTGAAGAGGACTACGAGGTGTTCACCGCTCGGAGCGGGATCGAGGCGCTTGGTGTTCTGGAAAGGCAGGATATCGCACTCATCATCGCCGATCAGCGAATGCCGGAAATGACCGGGGTCGAGCTGCTGCAAAAAGCGATCACCATTAAACCGCAGGCGATCCGAATTATTTTGACGGGCTACACCGATACCGAGGCGCTAATCCAGGCGATCAATAAAGGCCACATCTATCAGTACATCACCAAGCCTTGGGACCGACAGGAACTTAAAATCCTCATCAGGCGGGCATTGGATAGCTACGATCTCTGCATCGAAAATCAACGGCTGCTCAAAGAGCTTCAGGCCGCGAACGACAGGCTCCGCGACGAAAATGTTTATATAAGAAAAGAGCTTCGCCGCGATTTGAAATTTAATGATATCGTCGGCGAAAGCCACGCCATGCGCCGAGTGTTCGATCTCGTCGGCAAAGTGATCAATACCCCGGTAACCGTTTTGCTGACCGGCGAAACCGGCACTGGGAAAACGCTGTTGGCCCGGTATATCCACTACAACGGACCGCGCAAGGACAAACTGTTCGTGGAGCAGAATTGCGGGGCTTTGCCGGAGCCGCTTTTGGAAAGCGAGCTTTTCGGGCACAAGAGAGGCGCGTTTACCGGCGCCGTCCAAGACCAGAAAGGATTGTTTGAAGCCGCTGATGGAGGAACGGTTTTTCTGGATGAAATCAGCGAAATGAGCCCTTTGCTTCAAGTCAAGCTCCTCCAGATTCTCCAGGATGGAAAATTCCGGCGGGTCGGCGATAGCACGTACCGGCAAGTCGATGTGCGAATTATCGTGGCCACCAATAAAGACCTCGATACCGAAATACGAAACAATCGGTTTCGATCCGACCTGTTTTATCGCATTAACGTGTTTCCGATTCATATTCCGCCCTTGCGAGAGCGCTTGGACGATATTCCCTTATTGGCCGAATTCTGCCTCAGGAAACACGGCAAGCGGATATCCAGCCAGGTGACGGGTTTTAGCGAGGAGGTGATCAACGAGTTGCGTCGCTATAATTTCCCTGGCAACGTCCGAGAGTTGGAGAACCTGATCGAGCGGGCGGTGCTGTTGAGTTCAACTTCGCTGATCGAGGCCGGGGAATGGCTCCCCCAGCCCTGCTACAATCCGGGGGTGGGATCGAGAATGGAGCAGATCGAACGCTCGGAAATTATCCGGCTTCTGGAGCTGCATAGCGGCAAGCATCATCTGGTTGCCAGGGATTTGGGGATGAGCCGTACCACCTTGTGGCGACGCATCAAGTATTACGGCATCCAAGTCAGCGAAGATGCCGTCATATCGGAAAAAACCCCGCCTTGATCGAGCGCGGGCTTTTCTTGGATCGCGGCTCATAAATGCGGCTATCCGCTTTCATATCTCCGCCCCGCTTCGATTGCTGTATCGCCTTCATATCGCTTTCATGATCTTGCGATGATTGCGCTACCCGGAGTCAACCGCCGCTCTTTTTTGCCCGAGGATGTTCCATGACCTTTTCCATCGTCGCTTTCGATCCGGCCAACGGCGATTTGGGCGTGGCCGTGCAATCGAAGTTCCCCAATGTCGGCGTCTCCATCCCGTTCGCCAAGGCCGGGGTCGGGGCGGTGGCGACGCAATCGTATTGCAACACCAGCTACGGCCCGCGCGGTTTGGCCTTGCTGGAAAACGGCGCGTCGCCCCGCCAAGCGGTGGACATTTTGATCGGCGACGACGAGCAGCGCGATTACCGGCAGGTGGGGATCATCGATGCCCGAGGCCGCGCCGCCAGCTTTACCGGCGCGCAGTGCTTCGACTGGGCGGGCGACGGGCAAGGCGCTTGCTGTTCCGCCCAAGGCAATACCCTGGCCGGTCCGCAGGTGGTCGATGGCATGGTGCGGGGGTTCGAGGGCGCCGAGGGATCGCTGGCCGAGCGCTTGCTGGCGGCCCTGCAGGCCGGGCAGGCCGGCGGCGGCGACCGGCGCGGCCAGCAATCGGCAGCATTGTTGGTGGTGCGGGCCGGCGGCGGGTACGGCGGGTTCGACGACCGCTACGTCGATATCTCGGTCTACGACCATCCGACCCCCATCGCCGAGCTGGAGCGCCTGTACGCCATCCACCGGCTGACGTATTTCCGCAGCGAGCCCGACCGGCTCGCCCGCATCGACGCCGCCATCGCCGATGAACTCCAGCAGATGATGCGCGCCCGTGGCTTTTATAAGGGAGCCGCAACCGGCTTGTGCGACGCCGCCACCCTCAAGGCGCTGCGCGATTTCATGGGCTGGGAGAATTACGACGAGCGCATCCGCAGCGACGATCTGATCGATCTGGAGGTGCTGGCGGATATGCGCCGCAAGCACGCGCTTTGGCTGCAAGCGCAAAGTCGCGGCGATTGAAGCTCCCTCCCGCCGCGTGCGGGCGAGGGGAGAAAACGGTCGAACTATTCCACCGGCCCGTCTTGCGCGAGTTCGGTGATCGTGTTCGCGTCGAGGTTGCGGCGCTTTTGGATGTTCTTGCCCTCGACCAGATAAACGATGTGCTCGGCGATGTTTTTGCAATGATCGCCGATCCGCTCCAGCGCCTTGATGATGAAGAGCACGTTGATGGCGTGGCCGATAGTGCGCGAATCTTCCATCATGTAGGTGATCAGCCGCCGCAGCGCGGCTTGGAATTCGTGGTCCAGCTCGTCGTCGTCATGGATGATGGTCAGCGCTTTTTCCACGTCCAGCCGGGCGAGCGCGTCCAGGCAAGCGTGCAGCATGTCGCCGGCCAGTTCCGCCATCGGCCGCACGTCGCGCAGCAGCTTGGCGCTGGGCAGACTGCTGGCCTCGTCGTAGATCTGGAGCGTCATGCGGGCGATTTTTTTGGCGCCGTCGCCGATTCGCTCCAGGTCGGTCACGGTGTTGGCCATCGACATGATCATCCGCAAGTCGCTGCCGAGCGGCTGGCGCAGGGCGATCAGGCTCACGCAATCCTCGTCGGCCTTGACTTGCAGGCCGTTGATCAGCCGGTCGCGGGCGATCACCTCGCGCGAGGCCGCGATGTCTTCCTCGTCCAGCGCCGCGATGGCGCGCTTGATCTGGTCCTCGACCAGCCCGCCCATTTCCAGCACCATGTTGCGGAGATTGGCGAGTTGCACGTCGAACTGCTTGACGGTATGGGCATCTTGACTGATGGGCATCGTCGGGTACTCCGGTCTTGGCGCGAGGGAAACGTCGGGATCAGCCAAAGCGACCCGTGATGTAATCCTCGGTCAGCTTGTGGCGGGGATTGGTGAACACCTGATCGGTATCGCCGACTTCGATCAGATCGCCCAAATGGAAATAAGCGGTGCGCTGGGAGACCCGGGCCGCCTGCTGCATGGAGTGGGTGACGATCACGATGGTGTAGTTCTCCCGCAGCTCGTCGATCAATTCCTCGATCTTGGCGGTGGCGATGGGGTCCAGCGCCGAGCAGGGCTCGTCCATCAGGATCACTTCGGGGTTGACGGCGATGGCGCGGGCGATGCACAGCCGTTGCTGTTGCCCGCCGGACAGGCTGGTGCCCGGTTCGTGCATCCGCTTCTCGACTTCCTTGATCAGGCCGGCTCGCTCCAGGCTGTCGTGGACCAGATCGTCGAGTTCCGCCTTGCTGTTGGTCATGCCGTGAATGCGCGGCCCGTAGGCGATGTTCTCGTAGATGGATTTGGGAAAGGGGTTGGGTTTCTGGAACACCATGCCGACCCGGGCCCGCAGTTGCACCACGTCGATACTCTTGTCGTAAACGTCGTCGTGGTCGAGCTTGATCTGCCCGGTGACGCGACAGATGGGGATGGTGTCGTTCATCCGGTTCAGGCAGCGCAGGAAGGTGGATTTGCCGCAGCCGGACGGGCCGATGAAGGCGATCACTTCGTTGGCGCCGATGTCGAGGCCGACGTTCTTGATGGCCTGTTTCTCGCCGTAGTAGACGTTGACGTCCCGGCAGACCATTTTGGGGTTGTCCACCGTGATCTTGCCGACGGTTTGCCGGTTGTTGTAGTCGGTGACTTCGACGCTGGATTGCTTGCGAGTCTCGGCGTCGGGGGTCGGCGCGGAGCCCAGGTCGGTTTTGATTTCGATGGCGGTCGTGCTCATGGCGGTGTGAATCCCCGGTTTGATTTGGCGTGAGTGGGTCGGTCGGTCACCAGCGCCGCTCGAACCGCTTGCGCAGGATGATGGCCAAGCCGTTCATCAGAATCATGAACGCCAGCAGCACCATGATCGCGGCCGAGGTCCGCTCCACGAACGCCCGCTCCGGCAGATCGGACCACAGATAGATCTGCACCGGCAGTACCGTGGAGGGGTCCATGAAACTCTTGGGCACGTCCACGATGAAGGCGACCATGCCGATCATCAGCAGCGGGGCCGATTCGCCCAGCGCGCGGGCCATGCCGATGATCGAGCCGGTCAACATGCCGGGCATGGCCAGCGGCAGGACGTGATGCCCCACCATTTGCAGCTTGGACGCGCCCATGCCGAGCGCCGCCTCGCGGATGGAGGGCGGCACCGAGCCCAAAGCGGCGCGGCCAGCGATGATGATGACCGGCAGCGTCATCAGGCTCAGCACCAGCCCGCCGACCAGCGGCGCGGAGCGGGGCAGGCCGAAAAAGTTGATGAACACCGCCAAGCCCAGCAGGCCGAACACGATGGACGGCACCGCCGCCAAATTGTTGATGTTGACCTCGATCAGATCGGTCCAGCGGTTTTTGGGGGCGAACTCTTCCAGATAGACCGCC
>WBZM01002143.1_pt1 | contig 17460 bp, 15 predicted proteins | sample 5204271 | NCBI WGS metagenome assembly WBZM01 (sample SAMN12344346, study PRJNA552823) | activated sludge metagenome | biome: Activated sludge suspended growth; feature: Nitrification reactor; material: Wastewater; isolation source: activated sludge from nitrification reactor of wastewater...
TCTGGACGGCGCAGACGCTGGAATAAAGATCCATCGTCGGCATGTGCGTGCGGCCAAGCACCACCGGCCCGCTGCGCGTGCGGTCGCAGGTGATGCACAGGTTGATCGGCGCGTCGAGGATGCCCTGCAGCTTGAGCTTGCTGTAGATCTCGCGTTTCTCGTCCGGGAACATGCGCGCCGCCTCGGCGTTGGCTTCGCTGAACGCCGCATGGACGCGCCGCTTGACGTCGTCCGAGCGCACCAGCAGGAAGTTCCACGGCTGCATGAAACCGACCGACGGCGCGTGGTGCGCGGCCATCAGCAGGCGGCCGAGCACCGCGTGCGGCACGGGCGTCGGCAGAAACTGGCCGCGCACGTCGCGGCGGCTGAAAATGGCCTGGTAAACGGCAGCGCGCGCTGCCTCGGGAAACTGGTGATCCACGGACTCTCCTCACGCCTTGGGCGCGAGGCCGGGCGCCGCCGATGCTAAGCGACCCGGCAGGCGGAGGCAAGTGCGATAATCCGCTCCCCTTCTGGTTCCGGAACGCCCATGTCCTGCCGCTCCCTGATGGTTCAAGGCACCACCTCGGATGCCGGAAAAACGACGCTGGTCGCCGCGCTGTGCCGCATTCTCAAGCGGCGTGGCGTCAAGGTCGCGCCGTTCAAGCCGCAGAACATGGCGCTCAATTCGGCGGTGACCGTCGACGGCGGTGAGATCGGCCGCGCGCAGGCCTTGCAGGCGATGGCCGCCGGGCTGGCGCCGCATAGCGATTTCAACCCGGTACTGCTCAAGCCGACCACCGACCAGACGGCGCAGATCATCATCCACGGCCAGGTCGCGCTCGATCTCGACGCCCGTGATTACCACGCCTACAAGCCGCGAGCGATGGGCGCGGTTCTGGCCTCCTGGGGGCGGTTGACCGCAGCTTACGATTGCGTGCTGGTCGAAGGCGCCGGCTCGCCGGCCGAAATCAACCTGCGCGACCGCGACATCGCCAACATGGGCTTCGCCGAGGCGGTCGACTGCCCGGTGATCCTGATCGCCGACATCGACCGTGGCGGCGTTTTCGCGCATCTGGTCGGCACGCTCGACCTGCTGTCGCCATCCGAGCAGAACCGCGTCATTGGCTTCGTCATCAACCGCTTTCGCGGCGACATCAGCCTGCTCCAGCCCGGCCTCGACTGGCTGGAACAACGCACCGGCAGGCCGGTACTCGGCGTCCTGCCCTACCTGCACGGCCTGATGCTCGACGCCGAGGACGCGATTGCGCCGGTTGCGGTCGACCCCGAAAAACAGGCAAAAATCAAAATCGTCGCGCCGGTCGTTCCGCGCATCGCCAACCACAACGACCTCGACCCGCTACGCCTGCACCCCGAAATCGACTTCCGCTGGGTCGGGCCGGGCGAAGCCTTGCCGGCGGCCGACCTCATCGTCCTGCCCGGTTCCAAGGCCGTGCGCGCCGACCTCGACTGGCTGCGCGCGCAAGGCTGGGAAGCGGCGATCAAAAAGCACCTGCGCTACGGCGGCAAGCTCATCGGCCTGTGCGGCGGCTACCAGATGCTCGGCCGCCACATCCACGACCCGCTCGGCCTCGAAGGCGCACCCGGCAGCACACCGGGCCTCGGCCTGCTGGACGCGGACACCACGCTCGCCGCCGAAAAACAACTGCGCAATGTGAGTGGTCACTTGGCGCTTCCGGGCCGGCCGGCAATGACCGGCTACGAAATCCACCTCGGCGTCACCCAAGGCCCCGCACTGGCCCAACCCGCCGTCCACCTCGCCGACGGCCACCCCGAAGGCGCCATCTCGCCCGACGGGCAGATTTTCGCCACCTACTGCCACGGCCTTTTCGACCACCCCGCCGCCCTCAGCGCCCTGCTGGCCTGGGCCGGACTCGAAGCAAGCGCCCCGGTCGACTACCCCGCCCGCCGCGAAGCCGATCTGGATCGCCTGGCCGATGCGGTTGAAGCGGCGCTGGATTGGGGAAGGTTGGCAGGGGTGTTGCCGGGGGTGTTGCCGGGGGTGTGAGGGGGTTGCGGGATGGGGAAATGGTGCATTCGGCCAGAAGCGGGCCTGCGGGTTCGCACCTGAAATCGACCATTTGCTCAACCACTCGGCGCCAGAAGATGCCTCTAGCTTGTATTCCCTGAGTATCCTCAGGTGTCAGGCATGTTGGGGTTGCTATGCTGACGCAAAAATACCAAGTAACTGAAAACGATAAACTTAGGACAGCGTTCCGGACGTCATAAATATGAATTGTCGTACGGACCCCAGTGTCCGTGTTAACACTGCCAGGGATTAAATATCGTCTTGACTCCAAGTGCTTGGAGTACTATAGTCCTCTACATGCGACGAGACATTGGGTCACGCGCAATTTTTTAGGAGCGAACCATGCATACGATTGAGGTCGACTTTGACGTTTTCAAACAGCTTACAGTCCGCAGAGCAACGGAAGATGTCAGCTACAACGACGTTATTCGTGAACTTCTTGGCCTCGGTCAAGGCAAAGCGAGCACTGCGAAGGAAACAACCGGCCCATCACCGGACGACTGGGTTGCTAAAGGAGTTCGGTTTCCAGCTGGCACCGAGTTTCGAGCTACCTACAAAGGCCAAGTTCGCACCGCCCGCATTGAAAGCGGCGCGCTTGCCGTCGACGGAAAACACTATGACTCTCCGTCAGCCGCTGCAGTAGCTGTCACAGGTAGCCCTGTCAATGGTTGGCGTTTCTGGGAATGCCGCCTTCCTGGAAAGTCCTCATGGCAACTCATCGAGAGCCTTCGCCGGTGAGTAATCTCCTAACACTGCGCTCCAAGGGGCGCTGCGCGATAAAGCCGCGCAGCGCCCCTGAGCTTCGGCGTTGAAGGTTCGCTTGCCCATAGGGCCAAGGACCGCTTCGGGTCCAAATCTGCCGTTAACCCCAGTTACGGCCCCCAACCCAGCCCAAACCCCTGTTAGTTGCGGTCGACCCCCAAAATCAGCCCAAATTCGCTACCCGGAAATCGCCGGCTTCAGCCTTTCAGCTTCAACGGCAACCCCGCTGCAACCAGCGTGACTTGATCGCAAACGACGGCGACGCGCTGGTTCAGCCGTCCCTGTTCATCGGCAAATATCCGCGACACCGGATGCATCGGTACGATGCCCCAGCCGACTTCGTTGGACACCAGAATGATGTGGCCGGGCAGGGTGGGGAGCAGTGCGATCAGGGCGGCAATCTCGCCCTGTAGCAGCGGGCAGTTGATTGCCGCGCCGGCCTCGGCTTGCGTTGCCGCCTGACCGGCGAAGAGCAGGTTGGACAGCCACAGGGTCAGGCAATCGACCAGCACGCAGGTGTTCGGCGCGGCCAGTGCGCGCAGTTTGGCGGCCAGTTGCAGCTTCTCCTCCGCGCAGCCCCAGTCGCTCGGGCGTCGTTCGCGGTGGTGGGCGATGCGGCGCGCCATTTCGCCGTCGCAGGCTTCGGCGGTGGCCAGATAGACGACGCGCAGGCCGGATTCCGCCGCCCGCTTTTCGGCCAGCAGGCTCTTGCCCGAACGGGCGCCGCCAAGGATCAGTTCTTTCATGGCCGGCACTTTAGGTGATTGCGCCCCCCGCCGGCAAGCTGGATAATTCGCCCCGATTCGATGAAACGGAACCCGGTGGCGAGATTTTCTCCATTCCGGGGCGGGCCCGCCGCTGTAATCGGGGACGGTTGTCGCAGGATGCCACTGGCAACGGGGAAAACCCGGCCGGGAAGGCGCGGCAGTCCGGACGATCCGAGAGCCAGAAGACGTATCGAATCGGGTTGAGGGAGCCTGTGGACAGGGCTTCGCGGTCGCGTTCGCTGAACGCCGCCGCGAGGCCCTTTTTGTTTTTTGAACAGGAGAATCGGATGCATTCCAGTTTCAACATCACCGCCCCCGATCAGGGGCTGGCCGCTGCCTTGCAGCACAAGATTGACCAGAAGACCAAGCCACTCGGCGCGCTCGGCCAACTCGAACAGGTCGCCAAGAAAATCGGCCTGATCCAGCAGCGCCTCGATCCCGAGTTCGACCAGCCGCATCTGCTGGTTTTTGCCGGCGACCACGGCGCGGCCAAGGCCGGCGTTTCGGCCTACCCGCAGGACGTGACCTGGCAGATGGTCGAGAATTTCCTGGCTGGCGGCGCCGCGATCAACGTCTTCGCGCGGCAGAACGAAATGCACCTGGCGATCATCGATGCCGGCGTGGCGCACGATTTCGGCCGCCGCAACGGGTTGATCGACGCCAAGGTGGCGCCCGGTACGGCCAACTACATCGAAGAACCGGCGATGACCGCCGAACAGTGCGCCCAGGCCATCGCGCGCGGCGCCGAAATCAGCCGCAATCTCGTGAGCAACCGTTGCAATCTGGTCGGTTTTGGCGAAATGGGCATCGGCAACACCGCCGCCGCTTCGCTGCTCACCCATTGCCTGACCGGCACCCCGCTCGCCGCCTGCGTCGGGCGCGGTACCGGGCTCGACGATGCCGGGCTGGCGCGCAAGCAGGGCCTGCTGGAACAGGCGCTGCAGCGCTATCGCAACGCCGGCGGCAACGATGAACCGCTGAACGTGCTGGCCGAGTTCGGCGGCTTCGAAATCGCCATGATGGTCGGTGCCATGCTGGGTGCGGCGGAGGCGAAGATGACCCTGCTGATCGACGGCTTCATCGTCGGTTCGGCCGCCTTGACCGCCGCCCGGCTGGCCCCGGCGCTGCTCGACTACAGCGTCTTCTGCCACTGCTCGGCCGAACCCGGTCACGCGGCGCAATTGCGGGCACTGGGCGTCGAGCCGCTGCTCGATCTCGGTCTGCGTCTCGGCGAAGGCACCGGGGCGGCGCTGGCTTACCCGCTGGTGCGGGCGGCGCTGAGTTTCCTCAACGACATGGCCAGCTTCGAGTCGGCGGGCGTGTCGGAAAAAGTCTGATGCTGCGCCGCGAGCTGGTGTATTTCTTCGGCGCCGTCCGTTTTTTCACGCGCCTGCCGGTGCCGGGCTGGGTCGGGCATTCGGCCGAAGCGCTGAACCGCTCGGCGCGTTATTTTCCGGCGGTCGGCCTGCTGGTCGGCGGCATCGGCGCGCTGGTGTTCCTTGGTGCCGCGCAGTTGTGGCCGCAGCCGGTCGCCGTGCTGCTGTCGATGGCGGCGACCATCTACGCCACCGGCGCCTTCCACGAGGACGGTTTGTCGGACAGCGTCGACGGCCTTGGCGGCGGGTGGGACAAGCTGCGCATCCTCGAAATCATGAAGGACTCGCGGGTCGGCAGCTACGGCGTGGTGGCGATGGTGCTGGCGCTGCTCGGCAAATTCACGCTTCTGGCTTCGCTGGACGGCGATCTCGTTCCCTATGCGCTGCTCGCCGGCCATGCGCTGTCGCGCTTCTGCGCGACGGTGTTGCTGGCGACCATGGACTACGTGCGCGAAGACCTGCTGGCCAAGGCCAAGCCGCTGGCGACGCGCCTGACGACGGGCGAACTGGCGGTGGCGGCGGGCTTCGCGCTCGCCGCGCTGGCCCTGTTGCCGCCGGAAAAGGCCATTGCCGGCGGCGCGCTGGCGGCCGCGGCCACCCTCTGGCTGGCCGCCAAATTCCGGCGCTGGCTCGGCGGCTACACCGGCGATTGCCTGGGCGCCGTGCAGCAGGCTAGCGAGATCGCGTTCTACCTCGGCGTACTCGTCCACCTGCCGACGGCCGTGTCGGGCTAAGCTTCGACCTGTTCCCTTTATGGTCCGAAGCGCATGGAAAAGCCCGACGCCCCCTCTACCGGGAAGAACCGCGATCCCATTCTCGCGGTGCTGCGCGAAGCCTTCGCCGACCGGCGCCGCGTGCTGGAGATCGGCAGCGGCACCGGCCAGCACGCCATCTATTTCGCCGAACGCCTGCCGCACCTCGTCTGGCAGACCTCGGACCGCCCCGATTTCCTGCCCGGCATCCGCGCCTGGCTGGACGACGCGGCGCTGCCCAACGTCCTGCCGCCGTTCGTCTTCGACGTCCTTGGCGCATGGCCGAGCGGGCGCTACGACGCGGTCTATAGCGCCAACACCCTGCACATCATGCCCTGGGATGCAGTCGCGGCGCTGTTCGCGGGGCTCCCCGGCATCCTTGAACCGGGTGGCCTCCTGCTGATCTACGGCCCGTTCAACGTCGATGGCCAATTCACCAGCGAGAGCAACGCGGCCTTCGACAACGCGCTCAGGGAGAAGGCGCCGCATCAGGGGATTCGCGATGTCGGGGCGGTGGACGCGCTGGCCCGGCAGGCTGGGCTGGCCCTGATAGAGAACCGCGCGATGCCGTCGAACAACCGTTGTCTGATCTGGCGGCGGCTCGGCGTCGGGTAATGACGTTCCGGGGTGGCGGCGACGACGTATTATTGGCACACCATTCCTTCGCGGAGCACCCGCCATGAATCCAATCCTGCTGCTGCTCCATCTTGCCGGTGTCATCATCTGGGTCGGCGGCATGTTCTTTGCGCACTTCTGCCTGAGGCCGGTGGCCGCTGCGCAGTTGCCACCTGCGCAGCGTCTGCCCTTGCTGGCGGCGGTGCTTGGGCGCTTTTTTCGGGCGGTGGCGGCAAGCGTCGTCGCTATCCTGCTCTCCGGGTTTGCCGGCATGATGGTGACCGGCTTTGCGCGGGCACCACTGCACTGGCACGCGATGGCCGGGATCGGCCTGGTCATGATGGCCATCTTCGGCATCGTCCACCACCGGTACTATCCGCGCCTCAAGGCCGGGGCCGCGCGCCAGGACTGGCCGGCTGCCGGGGCGGCGCTGAACCGCATCCGCCAGTTGGTGGCGTTGAATCTGCTGCTCGGCGGGCTGACGCTCTGCGTCGCGACGCTCGGCGGCCATTTCGGCTGAGGCGGCATCCGCTTGATCCTCCATCTCGTCCGCCATCCGAAGCCGCGGGTCGCGCCGGGCATCTGCTACGGTCGACTCGATCTGGAGGCCGAAAATGCCGGGGCAGTCGCGGCGCGGCTGCGCGCCGAACTGCCGCCGGAGCTGCCGGTGTGGAGCAGCCCGCTGCGCCGCTGCCGGTCGCTGGCGGAACTGCTGCACCCGCTACCGGTCCTCGATGAACGCCTGACCGAAATGGATTTCGGCCGCTGGGAAGGTCGACCGTGGGACGCCATTCCGCGTGCCGAACTCGATGCCTGGGCCGCCGATGTCGCCGGCTACGCGCCGCCGGGCGGCGAATCGCCGCGCCTGCTGCAGGCGCGGGCGCTCGCTTTCGTCGCCGGTCTGACGGTGCCGGAGGCGGTGATCGTCACCCACGCCGGGGTCATCCGCACCCTGCTGGCGCACTGGCAGGGGCTGCCACCGCAGCGGTGGACGGAACTGAGCTTTGCCTACGGTTCCTGCACGCGGGTCGAGGTCCCCCGGTAAAATGGCGGGTATGGAAGCCTTCAACCCCTTGCGCGACGCGGTGCCGCCGGGCGAAATCCGCCGCGCGCTGGTCATCAAGCTGCGCCACCACGGTGACGTGCTGGTCAGTTCGCCGGTCTTCTCGGTGCTCAAGGCGCACGCGCCACAGGCCGAGATCGACGCGCTGGTCTATGCCGATACGGCCGAGATGCTGACCCTGCACCCGGCGATCGCCAACGTGCATACCATCGACCGCAAGTGGAAACAGCTCGGCCTCGTCGGCCAGGCGCAGGCCGAACTGGCGCTCTACCGCACACTGCAGGCGCGCGACTACGACCTCGTCATCCACCTGACCGAGCACTGGCGCGGCGCCTGGCTGTGCCGCCTGCTACGGCCGCGCTGGGCGGTCGGGCCGAAGATCGACGGGCGCGGCAAGCGCTGGCAGCGCAGCTTCACGCACCTGCAGGGGGCGCCGCGCAATGCGCTGCGCCACATGGTCGAGGCCAACCTCGACGCCTTGCGCCGGATCGGCATCCAGCCGGCGCCGGAGGAGCGGCGCATGACGCTGGTGCCGGGGGCGCCGGCGACGGCCAGCGTGGCGGCGTACCTGCAGGGTTTCGGGCTGCGTGGCGGCGATTTCATCCACATCCATCCGGCGTCGCGCTGGTTCTTCAAGTGCTGGCCGGCCGAGCGGATGGCTGCCCTGGTCGCCCGCCTGCAGGCCGCTGGCCACGCCGTGGTGCTGACCGCGGCGCCCAACCGCGACGAGCAGGCGATGGTCGACGCCATCCAGGCGCGCCTCGCGCAGCCGGCGTTCAGCCTGGCGGGCCGGCTGTCGCTGAAGGAGCTGGCGGCACTGACGCAGGCGGCACGGCTTTTCGTCGGCGTCGATTCGGCGCCGATGCACATCGCCGCGGCGGTCGGTACGCCCGTGGTGGCACTCTTCGGCCCTTCCGGCGACAAGCAGTGGGGGCCGTGGGGCGTGCCGTTCCGGGTGGTCGCCAGCCAGCAGCATCCCTGCCGGCCATGCGGCATCGATGGCTGCGGCAGCGGCAAGGTCAGCGACTGCCTGACCTCGCTGACCGTCGACGACGTGCTGGCGGCCGTATACGAACTGCTCGTCCCTTGAAGATCGCCATCATCCGCCAGCGCTACAACCCGTTCGGCGGCGCCGAACGCTTCGTCGAGCGCGCCCTGGCCGGCCTCGAGCGCAGCGACATTGACGTGACGCTGATCACCCGGCGCTGGAACGGTCCCGCGGGGAGCTTTCATCGTTTGGTCTGCGATCCCTTCTTCATCGGCCGGACCTGGCGCGACGCAGGGTTCGCGCGGGCAGCCTGCGCGGCGGTGCGCGACGGCGGCTTCGACCTCGTACAGTCGCATGAAAAGGTCGCCTGCTGCGACATCTATCGCGCCGGCGACGGCCTGCATCGCGCCTGGCTCGAACGGCGGGCGCGGCTGCTCGGTGGCGCGGCGCGCAGCGCGCTGGCGCTGAGTCCGTTCAACCGCTACACCCTGCGCGCCGAAAGCGAACTGTTCACCAGCCCGCGCCTGCGCGCGGTGATCTGCATCTCGCAAATGGTGAAACGGGAAATCCAGGAACATTTCGGGCTCGACAACGCGCGCCTGCCGATCGTCTATAACGGCATCGACCCGCAAGTCTATAACCCCGGGGTCCGGGCCCGGCGCCAGGAGATGCGCCAGTCGCTGGGTATCCCCGACGACGTGCCGCTGTTTCTCTTCGTCGGTTCCGGCTACGAGCGCAAGGGGCTGGACCGCGCCCTGGCCGCCCTGCCGGCGAGCGCCTGGCTGCTGGTGGTCGGCAAGGACAAGCACGAGAAGCGCTACCGGGCACTCGCCGAACGCCTCGGCAACGCCGCCCGCGTGCGCTTTCTCGGCGCGCAGCCCGATGTCCGGGCGTTTTACGGCGCCGCCGACGCCTTCGTTTTCCCGACCCGTTACGAACCGTTCGGCAACGTGATTCTGGAGGCGATGGCCTGCGGCCTGCCGGTGGTGACAACGACCGATTGCGGCGGCGCCGACCTGATCGAACAGGGCGTCAGCGGCTACGTGCATGACGGGGAGGACCGGGACGCCCTGGTCGGGTACCTGGGTGCGCTCTGCGACCCGGCGCTGGCCGGCCGCCTCGGCGAGGCGGCGGCACGCGTCGCCGTCGGCTACGATCTCGAGGTCATGACGCGCCGCATGGTCGGCCTCTATCAGGGCTTGCTGGCCTGAACGCCGCCGCCGAATTGTGCGGCCGTTCCGTGGGCTCCCCGGAGGCTGCGGGTATAATTTCACCCTTTAATCTTCCGCAGAACGCCCCATGACCAGTCGCGAGTTGTACGCACGGCTGCTGACCTATGTGCGCCCCTACTGGAAGGCCTTCCTTGCCGCGCTGGCGTGCATGGGGCTGACGGGGCTGGCTGAGCCGGTTTTCCCGGCAATGATGAAATTCCTGCTGGACGACGGGTTTTCCAAGGCGAGCGGCGAATGGGACTGGATGCTCTGGCCGCTGGCCATCATGGCCCTCTTCCTGGTCCGCGCGATTTTCGGCTTCTGCGGCGACTACCTGATGAGCTGGGTGTCGAACAACGTCATCACCGAACTGCGCAAGGGCATGTTCGCGCGCATGGTCCGCCTGCCGACCCGCTACTACAGCGACAATCTTTCCGGGCGCCTGATGTCGCGCGTCACCTACGACGTGACCGGCGTCGCCAATGCCGCGACCAGCGCCCTGACGTCGATGATCAAGGATTCGCTATCCATCTTCGGACTGATGGTCTGGCTGCTCTACCTGAACTGGAAGCTGACGCTGATCACCCTGAGCGTCGTGCCCTTCATCGCCATCGTCGTGCGCACCTTCAGCAAGCGCCTGCGCAAGGTGGCGCGCGGACAGCAGGAATCGATGGGCAAGATCACGCAGGTGCTGCAGGAGACCATCGAAGGCCACAAGGTGCTCAAGATCTTCGGCGGCCAGACCTACGAGGAGGCGCGCTTCGGCCAGTCGGTGGGCGAACAGCGCCGCCTGGCGATGCGGGCGACCATGGGGATGGCGGCGCAAACGCCGATCGTCCAGTTTTTCGCGGCGTCCGGCGTGGCGGTCATCATGGGCGTCGCGCTCAAGCAGGCGGCCAACGACCAGACGACGGTCGGCAGCTTCGTCTCCTTCATCACCGCGATGCTGATGATCCTGGCGCCGCTAAAGCGCATCACCGACATCAACGCGCCGATTCAGCGTGGCCTGGCGGCTGCCGAGAGCGTTTTTTCGCTGATGGACGAGGCGACCGAGGAAGACCGCGGCACGGAAGAGCTCGGCCGGGCGCAGGGTCTGGTCGAGTTCGACAACGTCACCTTCGCCTATCCGGGTGGCGAGCGGCCGGCGCTCGACGGCGTTTCGCTGACCATCCGGCCGGGCGAGTGCGTGGCGCTGGTCGGCGCCTCGGGAAGCGGCAAGACGACGGCGGCCAACTTGCTGCCGCGTTTCTACCAGGTCGATGGCGGCGAAATCCGCGTCGACGGCCACCTGCTGCAGAACATCCGGCTCGACAGCCTGCGCGGGAATATCGCGCTGGTCAGCCAGGATGTCGTCCTGTTCAACGACACGATCGCCGCCAACATCGCCTACGGGAGCAAGGCCGAGGCGAAGCCGGAGGAAATCCGCGCCGCGGCGAAGGCCGCGCATGCGCTGGATTTCATCGAGGCGCTGCCCGACGGCTTCGCCACGATGATCGGCGAAAACGGCGTCAAGCTCTCGGGCGGCCAGCGCCAGCGCCTGGCGATCGCCCGCGCGCTGTTCAAGAATGCGCCGATCCTGATCCTCGACGAAGCGACCTCGGCGCTCGATACCGAGTCCGAACGCCATGTGCAGGCAGCGCTCGACGAACTGATGCGCGGCCGCAGCACGCTGGTCATCGCCCACCGCCTGTCGACCATCGAGCGCGCCGACCGCATCGTCGTCCTCGGCGAGGGCAAGGTGATCGAGGCCGGCGCGCACGGGGAACTGCTGGCCCGCAATGGCGCCTACGCGCGCCTGCACAGCCTGCAGAAGCACAGCGAGGCGCTGGGCGCCGCGTGAGGATCCTGCACACCGAGGCGTCCTGCGGCTGGGGCGGGCAGGAAATCCGCATCCTGACCGAAGCGCGCGGCCTGATCGGGCGCGGGCATCGGGTCGAGCTGGTCTGCCCGGCCGAGGCCACCATCTTCGGCGCGGCGGCCGACTATGGGGTGCCGGTAAGGGCGCTACCGATCGGCCGCAAGAACCTGCGCGGGCTGTTCGCCCTGCGCGCTTTCCTCGGCGCCGAGCGCTTCGACGTCGTCAATACCCACAGCTCGACCGATTCCTGGCTGGCGGCGCTGGCCTGCCGGACGATCGCAGACGGGCCGCCGATCGTCCGCACCCGCCACCTGTCGACGCCGGTCAACCGCAGCCGGGGGACGCGCTGGCTCTACGAGCGCGGGTGCGCCCACGTGGTGGTGACCGGCGAGGCGCTGAAGCGCCAGCTGGTCGCCGACAACGGTTTCCCGGAAGCACACATGACCTCGGTGCCGACCGGCATCGACCTCCAGCGTTTTCATCCGCGCGACCGCAATGCCGCGCGGGCGGCGCTCGGGCTGCCGGCTGCTGCGGTCTACGTCGGAATTCTGGCCACTTTGCGCGACTGGAAGGGGCACACCGTCCTCTTCGATGCGCTCGGCCACCTGCTCTCCGCGCGTCCCGAACTGCGCCTGCTGATCATCGGCGACGGCCCCTACCGCGATCGCCTCGATGCCCGTGCCGCGGCGCTCGGCATCACCGACCGCATCGACTTCGTCGGCCACCGTAGCGACGCTGAACAATGGCTGGCTGCCCTCGACGTCTTCGCCCTGCCGTCCTGGGGCGACGAAGGCGTCTCGCAGGCGCTGATGCAGGCGATGGCCTGCGCCCTGCCCATCGTCACGACCCCGGTCGGCAGCCTGACCGAAGTGATCCACGACGGGCAGACCGGCCTGATCGTGCCGCCGCGCGATGCCGAAGCGCTGGCAACTGCGCTGGCCCGCCTGCTGGACGATCCACAACTGGCCGCCGGCCTCGGCCGGGCGGCCCGGCAGCTGGCCGAGGCACGCTGCGGCGAGGCGCTGATGCTCGACCGGATGGAAGCGCTCTTCCGCCGCTTCGGGCGCCCCGGGGCCGCCTGAGCCATGTGCGGCATCGCCGGCTTCTTCGGGCATCGTTCGGTTCCTGCCGCGACCATCGATGCGATGCGCGCGGCCATCGCCCGGCGCGGGCCGGACGCCTTCCATGTCGCTGGCAGCCTGCGGATCGATTCGCCTTTCGCCCGGCAGGACAACGTCGCCGGCCTGCAGCGCGCCCTGCTGCACGCCCGCCTGTCGATCCGCGATCCGCGCCCGCTCGCGGACCAGCCGATGCGCAACGACGACGGCTCGGTCTGGCTCTGCTACAACGGCGAGGTCTATGGCTGGGAAGACGACAAGGCCTTCTTGCAGCGCAGCGGCCACCAATTCACGACGACCTCGGATACCGAGTTCATCCTGCGCGCCTACGAACACTGGGGCTGGGAAGCGCTGTTGCCGCGCCTGCGCGGCATGTTCGCGCTGGTCGTCGTCGACCTGCGTCTGGGCAAGGTGTTCTGCGCCCGCGACCGCCTCGGCCTCAAGCCGCTGGTCTTCCATCACGATGCGGCAGCCGGCGAGTTCGCCTTCGCCTCGCTGGTCCGCGCCGTCCTTCCCTATCTGCCGCCGGCGCGGCGCGCCTTCTCGCCGGAGGGCATCGACGCCTTCCTGGCACACCGGACGATTCCCGCGCCGCGCACCGTTTTCCGCGACATCCAGCGCCTGGAGAACGCGCATTGCCTGGAGTTCACGCTGGCGACCGGGGAACTGAGGAAATGGCGCTACTGGTCGCCGCAGCCGCTGGCGGATGACGGAAACACCTGGCAGGCGGAACTGGATCATGCCATCGCCCTGCGCACGGCGGCCGACCGTCCGGTCGGGCTGTTCCTGTCGAGCGGGATCGATTCGACGGTCCTCGCCAGCCGTCTGGTCGCCCAGGGGTACTCGAACATCCGCACGTTCACCGCCGCGTTCGACGATCCGGCGCTCGACGAAAGCGCCCGTGCTACAGCCATCGCCAGCCGGCTCGGGATGCGCAACGACCGTATCGTCATGCCACGGGATCCGGTCGCCGATTTCGCGCAGATCGTGGCCGATCTCGACGAGCCGTTCGCCGATCCTTCCAGCTTCCCGACCTGGTATCTGGCGCGGGCGGCGGTCGAGGACGTCAAGGTGGTCCTTTGCGGCGATGGCGGCGACGAACTGTTCGCCGGCTACAAGCGCTACCGCCAGCACCTGCGTTCGGCGTGGCGACGCCACCTGCCCGCCTGGTCGCAAGTACGCCCGGCACCGGCCATCGTGCCCGGCAAGGCCGGTCGACTGGCGCTGGAAGCCTCGCTGGACTGGCTGTCCGCCTACCCGCTGCGCTTTTCCGGGATCGGCCTGAGCGAGCGCCTGGCCCTGCAACCCGATTTTGCGGCCCGGCCGCATTGGTGGCGCATCCCCGAAAATCTCGGGGAATGCTCGCCGATCGAACAATTGCTGGCGGTCGACGGTGAAAACTACCTGCCCGAATACATCCTGCGCAAGGCCGACCTGCTGACCATGGCGCATGGCCTGGAAGCGCGGGCGCCGCTGCTCGACCATGTCTTCGTCGGGCGCGTGCTGGCCATGCCGCCCACCGAACGCTTTTCCGAGCCGGCCAAGCGGGCGCTGGCGGGCGTCTGTCCGCAGGCGGAGGAATTCGCCTTCTTCGCGCGCAAGAAAATGGGGTTCAATCCACCGGTCAGCACGCTACTACAGTCCTTGCGGCCGCGTCTTTCCGGCCTGCCGGAACGGCTTGCAGCCCACACGGATGGCCAGCTGAGCGCTACGGCGCTCGGCCAGGCGGTGCACGGCTGGAGCAATGTGGGCGGCTACGGCGAGCAGTTGCTCCAGTTGCTGATCCTCGACGAGTCGCTGGCGCAACTTGCTGCCTGGCGCGGAGCCGGCAATGGCTAGCGGCCGGCCGAGCCGCCTGTGGCCGCGCCTGCAGGTCTTCGGTCACGCCCTGCCGCGCTTGCTGGTCGGGCGCCGCCGTCCACGGCGCCTCGGGCGCATCCTGATCGCCCATCACCTTCTGCTGGGCGACACCATCATGCTGGCCGGCCTCTTCAAGAAGCTGCGCCGCGATTATCCCGAGGCCCTGATCGATGTCCTGGTGCCGGTCGCCTGGATGCCGATCTTCGCCGGGGCGCCTTACGGGGTGCGCGCCTTGCCCTACGATACGCGCTCGGTGGACGCCCACCGCAAGTTGCTCGCCCGCGGTCCCTACGACTGGGCGCTGGTTCCCGCCGACAACCGCTGGTCGTGGGTGGCGAAAGCGATGGGCGCGCGCTGGATCACAGCTTTCTCCGGCGGCCCCGGGGGGAGCAAGGACTGGCCGGTCGACGAGCATGTCGACTGGCCGCAGGAAGCCGAGGCCTGGGGTGATATCGCCAGCCGGCTGGCGCCGGGGCCCGCGCCTGCGCCGTTCGTCGCCGGCGAATGGCCGGCGCCGGCGCGTCCGGCGGATTTTCCCGGCATGCCGGCGGCACCTTACGCGGTGCTCCACCTGGGTGCTTCGAGTCCGCACAAGCTGTGGCCTGCCGAACGCTGGCAGGCATTGGCAGCGGCGTTTGCGGCGGCCGGGGTCGGGGTGGTCTGGTCCGCCGGACCGCGCGAGCTGGACCTCGTGCGCGCGGCCGACCCCGCCGGGCGTTTCCCGACCACGGCGGGCCAACTCGACCTGGCTGGCTTGTGGCATTTGCTGGCCGATGCCGCCGTGCTGGTCAGCCCGGATACCGGCGTGGCCCACCTGGCGCGTCTCACCGGTACGCCGGCGGTGGTGCTGTTCGGGCCCGGTTCGCCGATAATTTCGGGGCCGGGCCGTTTCTGGCGCGACAGTCCGTTCGCGGTGATCTGGATCGAGGACATCGCCTGTCGCGACCAGAACCTCATTTTCGAGCGGCCGCTACCCTGGGTGCGCCACTGCTGGCGCAGCGTCGCCGAGTGCGGGAATCCGCGCTGCATTCAGCAGATCGATGAAAACCGGGTGATGCAGGCCGTCGAAAGCGTGGCCGGCATCCGCCTTGCAAAGGATGGGAAATGACTTCGGAAAACCAGCAGAAACGTCGCGTCGGCCTGTTCGTCGATTCGTTGATGGGCGGGGGCGCCGAGCGTGTTGCACTCAACTTCGCCGAGAAGTTCATCGAACTCGGCCACGATGCCCGCGTCTTCGTCCTGCATCCGCCGATCGAGCATCGCGTGGGCAATGTGCCGATCCACCTGGTGAGCGAGCAGGAGCGCCTTGCCGACTGGCGTCCGCTGAACAAGCTGCGCTACGTTCGCCGTATCCGCAAGCTGGTCCGCGAGATCGAGGCCGACGGCAAGCCCTTCGATTTCTTCATCTCCAATGCCGAGGATTCGGATCGCCTGACCCGCATGGCCGGCCTGAAGCCGGTCTTCATCCGCTACCGCAATTCGCTGGTTCATTTCCTGAACGCCAAGATGGGCGACACCAGGGGTTTCAAGCGCGCCATCCGCAAGGCCCGCTGGCTGAAGAAATTCCGCAAGACCTATGGCGGGCATCTGGTAACCGTCTCGAAAGCCCTGCAGGATGAGTTGATCAACACCGTCGGCCTGCAGCCGGCCTCGATCACCACGATCTACAATCCGTTCAATTTCGAGCAGTTGCGCAAGCTGGCGGCCGAACCAGCGGCCACCCCGGCGTCGCCCTACATTCTCTACGTCGCCCGGCTGACGCCGCGCAAGCGCCAGGACCTGCTGTTGCGCGCCTACGCATTGGCCGGCGTTGATCTGCCGCTGGTGTTGCTGGGCGGCGTCAGCGGCCCGGAAGGCGTGGCCTACGAAAAGGAAATGCGGCGTCTGGCGGCGGAGCTGGGTATCGCCGAGAGCGTGATATTCGCCGGATTCCATCAGAACCCCTACCCGTGGATCAAGAACGCGGCATTGCTGGCCATGTCGTCCGACAGCGAGGGGCTGCCGACGGTCCTGATCGAATCCCTGATCATCGGCACGCCGGTGGTCAGCACCGACTGCCCGACCGGGCCGAGCGAGATTCTGACCGGGGAGCTGCAGCGTTTTCTGTCACCGGTAGGCGATGCGCCCGCGTTGGCCGCCAATATTCGGGCCGCCCTGAATGCGTATCCCGAGATCGGCGACGAGCAGGTAGAGCGCTTCAGCGCCGAGGCGACGATTCGCTCGTATCTGGCACATTTCGAGCAGTTGAGCGTGCGGTGAGCCGTCAGGAATGAATTGTCGAACCGACTATGAACGAAAATAGCGTACGTACACCTGCCTGGGTTCTCGCCCCGCTTGCCGCCCTGGTGGTCGTCCTGCCGATCGAGGGGACGGTTGGCCTGCGCAATGCCCTGTTTTTCCTCGTCGTATCAGTGGCCGGGATACATTTCTGGAGATCCTGGCAGGAGAGCAGGGCAGCCCTCAGCCTGCCGCTGGCGCGACTTTGGCTCGCATATGCCCTGGTTGCCGGACTTGGCCTGTTCTGGGCTGCGGATTTCTCGTACAGCCTGAAGGAAATAAGGCAGGAGATTTTGTTCGCGGCCATTTTTTTCTGGCTGGGCGTCAATCTTTGTCGCGACGACAAAGGCTGGAGGTGGTTATCCGGCGCTCTGGTCGGGGGAAACTTGTTTCTGGTCGGTTATTGCCTGGCCGTCTGGGCCTCGGGCGGGACCACAAAAGGTCCCTGGGTCGCCACTTACAAGTCGGGACCGGGTAATTTCAGTACCTATCTGGTTACCGTGCTGCCCGTGATCGCGTTGCTGGCCGCGCAGGCCTTTCGACGGAGGGACAGGCCGTGGAGCCTGTTCCTGTCCCTCCTGATGGTGGCGAATTTCGCCGCCATCTATGCGACAGCCAACCGGCAGATCTATGTCGCGGTGGCCATCCAGATCCTGGTCGCCGGTGCCTTTTTCGCCCGCCGTCTGCGCCAGCCGCGTTACCTGCTCGCTTTGGCGGCGTTCGTCGTCGTGCTGGGTAGCCTGTTTCACATTCAGACGAGCAGCCGGATCGGTACGGCCAGTGT
>WBZM01001554.1_pt2 | contig 17459 bp, 14 predicted proteins | sample 5204271 | NCBI WGS metagenome assembly WBZM01 (sample SAMN12344346, study PRJNA552823) | activated sludge metagenome | biome: Activated sludge suspended growth; feature: Nitrification reactor; material: Wastewater; isolation source: activated sludge from nitrification reactor of wastewater...
GGACTGACGCGCTTCCGCCACGCGCGGGCGCTGTTCGCCGGCAGCCTGGTGCTCGCGCGCGCCACGGCCAGCGCGCTGCTCGAGCTGCAGCCGGCGGAGGTGTGTTTCGTCATCACCGGCGAGTGGGTCGACCGCGATGGCGACGAGGATGTCGCCTGCGCCGACTACATCGATGCCCTGCTGCAGGGCGAGCAGCCCGATCCCGAACATTACGCGGCGCGGGTCCGCGAATCGGATTTCGGCCGCCGTTTCCTCGCCGACGACAACCCCCACCTGCCGGCGCGCGATCTCCACCTCTGTGCGCAGCCCGACCGCTTCGATTTCGCCCTGGCGGCGGCGCACGTCGATGGCCATCTGCAACTCCGCCGCCTGCGCTGCGCGCCCCCCGGACAGTCGCCGGCGGCCGGCGAAGTGCGCCATGCGCTGCGTCTGCGCGATACCCGCGGCACGCTGCCGACGCCGCGGACGGACGGCTGCTGAGGCGAACGTCGCCGGCGGCGACGATCAGTTGCCCGCGAGTTGCGCCAGCGGCGCGTAGGGCGCGACGCTGCCGTGGCCGCCGGCAAAGCGCTCGGGGTCGATGCCGTACCTCGCCACCGCCGCCCGCAGCGCTGCCTGGCCGGCGTTGAGGCGGCTGCCGAGCGGGTCGCGACCAGGGCTCCAGAGATCGGTGACGAAGCCGAGCCGGACATCGGCAACATAGCCGATGAGCATCGCGCTGGCATGCGGATTGTCGACCTCGAGCACCAGCACCTCGCGTCCACCGTCGCTGATCCGCAGGCGATCGTTCACCTCGATGATGCGCGGCTCGCCGACGGCGCCCGGCAGCAGCGGGTTGCGGCGATGCGGGACGAGCGCCATGCGCCGGTAGTGATCGGCCGCGCCGGCGCCGACGACCAGCGTCGCGCCGGCGGCGATGAAGCTGCGGGCGCCGGCGATATGGTCGTGGTGGTGATGCGTCAGCACCAGATGACGGACGCGCTTGTGCGGGAACTTCTCGCGCAGCGCGTCGAGCGTCCATTGCGCCTGCGCATCATTGATCGGTGCGTCGAAGACGACGAGCGAGTCCGCCAGCTCGACGACCATGCTGTTGTGCGAGCCACCCTGGACGAGCAGCACGCCGGGAGCGATCTCCTGCAACGCCAGACCGCGGCTGGCGCCGGCGTCCCAGCCGAGCATGTCGGAGTCGAGGAAGACGCCGATGTACTGGCGGCGCAGCACCCACTGGTAGGCGGGGATGCCCGGCACGCCGGCGAGCGCTGCCGGCCGCCGACCGGCCGGCAGGTCGAACTGGCCGGCGACTGGCGGCGGATCGATCGTCACTTCGCTGAGGACGGTGTCGGCGACGACCTCCCCCGCCAGTTCGTAGACCTGCCGGTGCGCGACCTGGACGCCGCCGACCGGACGCCAGTCGGAGAGCACCAGGTCGAAGTCGAGGTCGCCGCGGACGAAATCGTAATCGAGGCTGCGCACGCGGGCCGGCAGCCCACTCTCCGGATCGAAGAGGACGATGAAGTCTCGCCCGGCAGCGGCGTAGCGCACGGCCGGCAGGCTCCGCCCGCCGACCCTGAGCGGCGGCAGCGCCTGCGTCCGTGCCGCCGAGCGCTGCATGTCGAGCGCCAGCAACGGCGAACTGCGTGCCAGCTCGCGCAGCGCCGCCTGCAACCGCAGGCCGGACATCGCATGGCCGGGCGGATCGGCAGCCCGGCTCTGGCTCGTCCGAGTGCTACTGTCGATGCCGTAGACCTGACCGCCCTCGCTGGTCATCACTTCGCTGAAGCGATACTCGCGCGCTCCCGGGTACGCCAGCTGGCGCTGCCAGTCGATGCGTGCGGCGCCGCTGGCGAAGTCGCGCGTCAGGGTGAAGGCCGACTCGCCGGCGAAGCGTTTCTCGCCACCCGGCACCCGTGACTGCTCGGGCTCCCAGTGTTTCACCGTACCGCGGATCTGCACGCTGCGGATGGCAGCCAGCGCGTCGCTGCCGCCGAGCGCCCGCACCGCCCGGTCGACGTCGGCATCGCCGAACACGCGGCCGCTGCCAAGCAGCGTCGCGATGCCCAGCAAGATGAGTATGATTCTTTTCATGTCTTCTCCAGTCAGCGCCAGGCGCCCGTTCGATCGCGCCGGCGAGCGCGAGTCGCCGGCACCTGCTGTGATGGACCCGAGGCGGCGGCGGATCGTTCCGGTCGCACGCCAGCGGCCGCCGCTTCCTCGTCGACTGTCGCTGCATGGGGCGGGCACTCAACCGGCAGGCCCGTCGCGCGGTGGGCGCGCGAGCTGCCGCGCCAGCCGCCAAGCCATCCCGGCGAGCACGCCGACACCGAGCAGGAGGCTGGCCCAGAGCCCCCAGAGCCGCCAGTCGATGCGGAAGCGGCCGGCCCCCTCGCCAGCCAGCGTGTGCACCGCGGCTGGCGTCGCGCGGCCGATCTCCAGGCCGGTGTCGGTGGCTGCGCCGGCGACCGGCTGCCCGTCGTCGCCGATGCGGTACCCCGGTACCAGGGTGGTGATCGGGTAGGCGGTCGGCTGCGCACGGTCGCTGCCGAAGGCGAGCTGGAACGGCGCCGGTCCGCGCGCAGCGAATACCAGCCCCTGGGACAGCCAGCCGGCGGCCAGTTCGGGAACGCCGGCACCGAGACCGCCGCCGCGCTGATCGACGCGCAGCAGCCAATGGCGGTCGCCGTTCGGCACGATGGCGATCTCGGGACTGACGACTTCCTGCCCGGCGGTGCCGAGCCGGTAGACGGTGGCCGTCGCCACCCGCCGCCACGGATCCGCCTCGCGCGCGCGCGACAGCAGCTCGACGGCGGCGACGCTGTTCGCTTGCGGCAGCAACAGGCGCAGGCGGTCGGCCGGGAACTGGCCGGCAAGGTCGAAGCGGTAGCTGCCTTTCTCGTCCGGCACGGCGCTGCCCACCACCTGCCGCCACTGTCGCGGCCGCTCGACGACGGTCGCCGCCGGCTCGCCGCCGACGGCCGACAGTCGCAGCGCCGGGGTGTTGGCCGCCCAGCTCAGGCGGAAGTACTTCGCGCGCCGCGGCGCGAACTCGATCCGCCGGACCTCGAGCCGCTGTCCGCCGGCCGCCAGGCGGAGAACCGGCGCGTCGCCGACCAGCGTCGTCCAACGGGCGAGATCGTCACTCGCCTCGACCCGTACGCGCGCGACGATGTCCTCGCCCGTCGCCGGCAGTTCGAGCGCGAAGGCCTGCAGTGGCGGTTCGACGGCGCTGGCGTCGACGAGGTAGCCGAGCAGCATCGTCGGCGCGCTCGCCCCTGCCCGCTCATCCATGCGCAGCACCGCCCTGCCGCCCTGTCGTTCGATGCGGACCTCGACGCCCTCGACGCCGGCGGTCGCGACACCGCGCAGCGCGAACACGGGCAGCGGCAGCAGCGTCGGCCGGGCGCGCGGTGCCGGCGGCTGCGGCAGCCAGGCGTGCGGCACTGCCTCGCCGGCAGCGTTGAACACCCGCAGGTCGCCGAGATCCGGACGGCGGACGCCGGCATGGACCGCCGCCGGCAGCTCGACGCGCAGCAGTGGCTGGGGGCCGTCCGCCTGCAACAGCATGCCGAAAGCGAAATCGCCGGGCGCTTCGGCGAGAGCCAGGACCGACCACAGCAGGCACAGCCAGCCGGCAAGGGTCTGCTTCATGGCGCGTCCTCCTTCGGCGGCGCCGGCGCAAGGTAGCCGATCACCAGCATCAACAGGCCGACGCCGACGAACGAGACGATCCGTTCGATGGTGCCGGCATTCGACAGATCGACGAGCAGGAGCTTGCCGACGACGACGGCCATCAGCCCCGCGCCGGCGAGCCACAACGCTCGCCAGCCACGACGCGTCGCGAGGACCATCGCCGCCAGGGCCAGCAGGGTCCAGAACAGCGACAGCGAGGCCTGCACGAGTTCCGAGCGCAGCATCGCCGCCAGATGCAGCGGAACCCCGGCCCAGTGATGCAGGGCGCGCAGGAGAACGGCATTGGCCCAGAGGAAGGCGGCGACGCCGAGGACTCCCCAGGCCAGCGGCAGCGGCGCCGTGGCGTACGGCGGCAGATGCAGGCGACGCACCGCGCTGAACCAGGTGGCGAGCAGCAGGAGGACGCCGGCTTGCGCCAGGTCGAGCGGGTTGAGCAGTGGCAGGTAGGGCAAGGGCCACGGGTTGCCGTCGGAGAGGACGCTGCCGGCGATGAACCAGACGGCGAGGAAGACCGCCAGCGGCGTGCCGCCGAGGACGAAATAGGCGGCGCGGTGCGCGGCCACCGGCCAGTGCAGGCGCTCGCCACGCAGTGCCAGCGCGGCCAGCAGAGCCCCCGGCCACAGTGCCCAGCCGAGCAGCGGCCAGGCGGCGCGACCGGCGACCCAGCGATCGATGTTCCACGCCAGCTCCCAGGCGCCGATCGCCGCCAGCAGCCACAGGCCGGCAGCATGCAGCCAATCGACATGCCGGGATCGGTCGGCCTCATGCCGCTGCAGGAGCCGGAAATGGGCGGCAAAGGCGACTGGCCAGGCCAGGTAACCCAGGTCGGCAAAGGGATGCGGCACGCGCCCGACGCCGAGCAATGCGAGCAGGAACAACAGCGGCAAGAGGGCGAGCGCAGCGTGCCGCGCCGCCGGCCAGTCGCAGCGCCTCGTGAGCCAGGAGAAGAGCAGACAGGAGGCGGTGAAGAAGACGATCGCCGCGTTGAGCTGCAGCGATTGCGGCAGGAAGCGGTCGATCTCGTGCAGGCCGCTGCCACTCCACCAGGCGACGCCCCAGACGAAGAGCAGCGGCGACAGCACGCGCTCGGCGGCCCGCAGGTGCCGCGGCTCCTGCCGCCACGCGCGCTGCAGCAGCCAGGCGCCGGACAGCCCGGCGAGCGTCAGCAGCACGCCGCCGAGGAAGACGCCGTTGAGCAGCGGCCATTCGCCGGCGCGCGCCGGCAGTTCCGCGAGCTGGAAGAGGCCGGCGAGGAACTGCAGCAGGATGCCGAAAAGCCGTGCCGGCAGCCGCTGCTGGCGGACGCCGACCCAGACCAGCGCGGCCCCCTCGATCGCCCACGCGGCTGCGGTCCAGCGCCCGTCGAAGGCGAGCGGGATGGCCAGCGTGGTGAAGCCGATGCCGAGGGCGAGGAAAGCTTCGACCAGCAGGCGCTGCCCCTCGCCGAGACGCGACCACAGGATGCGCGCCAGCATCAGGTAGAAAGCGCCGAGGGTCAGGGCACTCCACGCCGAACCGTAGTCGAAGTCGCGCACCAGCTCGACCTGCAGCCCGAAGGCGATCAGCGGCAGGGCAAAGACCAGCGTCGTGTCGAGGCGGCTCGCGCGCGGTCCGCCAGCGCGCCGGGCGAACAGCACCGGCATCGCCGCGTAGATCAGGAAGAAGAGGATCAGGAAAGGCTCGGTGGAAGCGAAGTGCTCCGGCCGGTAGCGCAGCGCGCCCCAGACCGTGGCGATGGCGAAGGTGAAGACGAAGCCGACCAGGTTGAGCAGCCGCCACGCCTTGAAGAAGGCGATCGCCAGGATGCCGACGTTGAGCACGCCGTAGTAGGCGAACAAGCTCACATGATTGCCGGCGCCCGTCGCGGCGATGATCGGCGCGAGAAAACCGCCGACCGCGCCGAGCACCGCCAGGACCAAGGCGTCCTGCAGCACCGCCAGCGTCGCCGCCAGCGCCGCGACGGCCAGCAGCATGATGAAGGCCGGCGCTGCCTCGAGCAGCCCGAACAGCCGCAGCGCACTGAAGATCGTCAGGTAGAGGAGGCCGATGGCACCGCCCTGCAGCGCCAGGGCGTAGGCCTCGCGGGTCGTTCGCAGGCGCCAACCGAGCAGCAGCAGGACGACGGCCGCCAGCGCGACGCCGGTCAGTCGCAGCTCGAGCGGTACCTGCAGGTGCTGGTAGCTGTACTTGAGCAGGAAGGCGACACCGAAGAAGAGGACGATGACCCCGGCGCGCGCCATCAGGTTGCCGCGCAGCAGCCAGTCCACTCCGGCCGCCACCCAGCCGCTCGCCGGCTGTGCGGCGACCGCTGGCGGCGCCGTCGAGTCGCCTGCGGCGGCTGGCGCGACGATGAACGGCGCGGCTGCCGCCGGCGGCGGCAGCGGGGTCGTCACCTCGGCCGGCAGTTCTCCGGCAGGCCGTTCGTCGCCGCCGGCAAGGCGCGGCCGGGTCGCGTCGACCGATGCTGCCGCGGCCGGCGCCGGGACCGCCGACGGCTGCGGCTCTGCCGGCGACGGCTCAGGCGACTGCAGCAGGCGATCGACGGCGCGTTCGAGCCGCTGCAGGCGCTCCTCGAGCAGGCGGTGGCGCTCTTCCTGCCTCTGCCGCGCGCGACTGCCGACCGACCAGCCGACGAGGCCACCGAGGAGCGCGCCGAGCAGCCACAGCCCCGAGTAAAGCTCGCCGGCGAGCAGCGCTCCGAGTACCGCACCGAGAAACCACATCCGCGCCTCCGCACTCTGCGCCCACCGGCTTCGTGCTCTCCCCTGCCAGCCCGTCCGGCATCGGGATGCGGCCGGGAGAGCGCGCGCGGCCTAGTCTACGGCCATTCGCCCGGCAGGTGAAGCAGCAGCGCCGGCGACCCCTGTCCCCCGGGCGGCGCCCGCTTGGTGCACAATGGCGACGCCAGCAGCCGCGACTGCCCGACCCGCACGCGCTGCGCCCGCCGCACCCGACGCCGCACGAGACTTCCCGGAGTTCCGCCTTGCTCACGACCATCCGCCACTGGCTCGACCGCAACATCCTCGAACTCGGCCGCGAGATGCGGCTCTCCTTCCTGCCGCCACTGATGGTTTACCTCGCTGCCGGCGTATCCGGGCTGACCGGCATCGTCGGCACCTTCTTCGTCAAGGAGCACCTCGGACTGTCAGCCGCCTTCCTCGCCGCCCTCGGCTTCTGGGCGGGAATCCCATGGGCACTGAAGATGCCGGTCGGGCACCTGGTCGACCTCATCTGGCGCCACAAGGCGGCCCTGGTATGGCTCGGTGCGGCGCTGATCGCCAGCAGCCTGCTGATCATGTACGGGCTGGTGGCCGAACCGCTGCGCATGGGCGCCATCATGTCGCTGGAAGCATGGTTCGTCGTCTCCGCCCTGCTGTCACCGGTCGGCTATGTCATCCAGGACGTCGTCGCCGATGCGATGACCGTCGAGGCAGTGCCGCGCGTCGACGAACACGGGCAGCCGCTGCCTGCGGAGACGCGACGACTGATGAACACGACGCTGCAGACCCTCGGCCGGGTGGCGATCATCGGCGGCGGCGTGCTCGTGTCGGTCATCAACGTCCTCATGTTCCAGGGCGTCGAGACGCTGCCGCAGACGGCCAGGATCGCCGTCTATGCCCAGGTCTATGGCATGGCGCTGCTGATTCCGCTGGTTTCGGTGGCCGGCGTCGTGCTCGCCGCGTTGCTCCGCCGGCGCGACGAGCGACGGCTGCGCGCGCGCGGCTTCGACGAGGCGCGCCTGCGGGCGCTGCTCGAGCCACCGCTCGAAGCGGTGCGACCGAACTGGTGGATTCTCGGCGGCAGCACGGTCTTCGTCGCCTTCAGCCTGGGTGTCGGCCTGGCGCAGTTCGAGTTCGCGCAGGAGATCATCTTCGTCGGATCCTTCGCCATCATCAGCTTCCTGATGGCGCGGCTGCTGCGCGAACTGGACGAGGAGGCGCGACGGACGCTGCTCGGGACGGCGATCATCATCTTCGTCTTCCGCGCCATCCCCGGTCCCGGCGCCGGCTCGACCTGGTGGATGATCGACGTCCTCGGCTTCGACCAGTCCTTCCTCGCCCGGCTGTCGCTGCTCTCGAGCGCGCTGACGCTGCTTGGACTCTTTCTCTTCCGCCGCTTCATGGGCGAACGGTCGATCGCCCACATCGTCGGTTTCCTCACCATCGCCGGAACGCTGCTCAGCCTGCCGACGCTCGGCATGTACCACGGCCTGCACGAATGGACTGCGACACACACCGGCGGCATCGTCGACGCGCGCTTCATCGCCCTGATCGATACGGCACTCGAGTCGCCTCTCGGGCAGATCGCGATGGTCCCGATGCTGGCGTGGATCGCCAACTCGGCGCCCGCCGGCCTGAAGGCGACCTACTTCGCGGTGATGGCCTCGTTCACCAACCTGGCGCTGTCGGCGTCGCAGCTTGGCACCAGGTACCTCAACGAGGTCTACCAGGTCAGCCGCGAGGTACGCGACCCGGCCACGCAAGCCATCAAGGTGGCAGCCGACTACGGCGAACTCGGCAGCCTTTTCCTGACTGCCATCGTCCTCGGGCTGGTGCTGCCCTTCGCGGCCATCTGGCTGACTCGCCTGTGCCGGCTGCGCAGTGCCTGAGCTCCGGTGGGCGAGCGCGACTGGCCCGCCACGCCCACCAAGCGCCGAGGATGGTTTATCCTTGCCGGCATGCGACGAGCTGTCCTGCCGACGACGGGCGCGTTCTTCGCTCGACTTGCCGGGCGGGCGGAAGTCGGTGATTGCGAACCTTCCCGCCTGCCACATGCCCAATTCGCAGCAACGACCCCGGAGGAATTCCAGCATGTACCCTGACCTCAGACGCCTGTCCCTGGCTGCCGTGATCGGCAGCCTCTTCGCCGTCACCGCCTGCGACTCCAATCCCCAATACGATCAATACGATCGCCCTTACGACGGCTACTCCTACGGCCGCCAGCCGGCCTACGGGCAACCTTCGTACGACCAGCGTGACGCCTACGATCGAGGTTACCGCGACGCGCAGCGGCAGCAGGGCTACAACCGCTACGGCGGCCAGGACTACGAGCGCGGCTATGAGCGCGGACGACAGGAGGCGGAGCGCGAAAACAAGCGTGCCGCCAAGGAAGAGCGCCGCGAGCGCGAGGCGCGGGAGGAGTGGCGCCGACGCGAGGAACAGCGCGGCAGTCACGATTACCGTCGTCCCGCCGATGTGCGCCCGCCGATGACCCCTCCGCAGCAGCCGGGATCACCGCCGCCCGCCCCGGGAACCTGGGGTATCAACGATGGCTGAGGGACGCGCCCCGCAGCGATCGTCGTTACGCGATGTTCAGGCCGGCAGCAGTGGCGTGCGGTGGACGTCGATCACCTGCAGCAACTGGGCGAAGACCTTCGGCGTGCCGGCGACGACGTTGCCCGTCTGCAGGTAGCTTTCGTTACCCGCCAGATCGCCGACCAGGCCGCCGGCCTCGCTGATCAACAGCGCCCCGCCGGCGATGTCCCACGGCGACAGGCCGAACTCCCAGAAACCGTCGAAACGACCGCAGGCGACGTAGGCGAGATCGAGCGACGCGGCACCCGGTCGCCGGATTCCCGCCGACCGGCGCGTCAGATCCTTGAAGATGGCGAGGTAGGTGTCGATGTGCTCATGGGCGCGATAGGGAAAACCCGTAGCGATCAGCGCCTCCTCGAGGCGAATACATTTGCTCACCCGGATGCGACGATCGTTGAGGAAGGCACCACCCCCCTTGCTGGCGGTGAACATCTCGTTGCGCACCGTGTCGTAGACCACCGCCTGGGTGACCTGTCCGCGATGCGCCAGGGCGATCGAGATGGCATACTGCGGGAAGCCGTGGATGAAGTTGGTCGTGCCATCGAGCGGATCGATGATCCACTGGTACTCGCTGCCCGCAGCCCTGCCGGCGACCTGGCCGGACTCTTCTGCTAGAATCCCGTACTCCGGATAGGCCTCGCGCAGGATGTCGATGATCGCCGCCTCGGCCGCCTTGTCCACCTCGGTGACGAAGTCGTTCTGGCGCTTGCTGGTGACCTGCAGGTGCTCGATGTCCAGCGCGGCACGATTGATGATCTGGCTGGCGCGGCGCGCCGCCTTGATGATGATGTTCAGAGCTGGATGCATGTCTGCTGACGAACCTGACGGGCGGCTGCTGTCGCCCGGTTGGTGTGGAGGAGCCCCGATTCTAATATGAACCGCGCCGCCGGGGCCGATCCTTCGCACCTGCCGCTCGAGCGTATCCGCGTCGTCCTCTCGCACACCAGCCATCCCGGCAACATCGGCGCCGCCGCCCGCGCCATGAAGACGATGGGACTGGCGCGCTTGCTGCTGGTCAACCCGAAGCGCTTCCCGGACGAGGAAGCATTCGTCCGCGCGGCGGGCGCCGACGATCTGCTCGCGACCGCACGGGTGTGCAGCAGCGTCGACGAGGCCCTGGCGGACACCCGCTTCGCCTGCGCCGTGACGGCGCGCCAGCGAAATCTCGGGCCGCCGCCGCTGGCGGCTCGCGCCGCCGCGACAGAGATCCTGGCGAGGACCGGCGATGGCGAGGTGGCACTGCTTTTTGGCAACGAGAGTGCCGGCCTGTCGAATGTCGAGGTGCAACGCTGCCAGCGCACGGTGTTCATCCCGGCAAACCCGGACTATGGCTCGCTCAACCTCGCGGCAGCGGTGCAGGTCCTCGCCTATGAGCTGCGCCTCGCGGCGTTCGCCAACGACCCACCGGCGTGCAGCAGAACCGTCGCTTTCGCCTCGCCACCGGCGAGCCACCAGGACATCGAGCGCTTCTATCAACATCTCGAACGGGTGATGGTGCGCAGCGGATTCCTCGACCCGCAACGGCCACGCCGGCTGCTGCCCAAGCTGCGGCGCCTGTTCGGGCGCGCCGCACTCGAACGGGACGAGATCAACATCCTGCGCGGCCTGCTCGATGCGGTCGAACGGCAGAGCACCGCCCGGCACGTCGATCGCCGCCCCGAAGGCATAGATGACTAAATTGGTCGGCTATTGTAGAATCGCGCCAGGCTTTCCCGTCGCCCCGCTCAAGGACTTCCACCCCATGTTCAGCCACCTGCGCGAAGACATCCAGTCGGTATTCGACCGCGATCCCGCTGCCCGGACCTTCTGGGAGGTGCTGACCTGTTACCCGGGCGTCCATGCCATGGCCTCGCATCGCCTCGCGCACTGGCTGTGGACGCACCGCCTGCGCTGGTTCGGCCGCCTGGTGTCGCATTTCGGGCGCTTTCTCACCGGCATCGAGATTCACCCGGGGGCAGAGATCGGCCGCCGCCTGTTCATCGATCACGGCATGGGTGTCGTCATCGGCGAGACGGCGGTGATTGGCGACGACGTCACCCTCTACCACGGAGTGACCCTCGGCGGCACCTCCTGGAACAAGGGCAGACGACATCCGACTCTCGAAAGCGGCGTCGTCATTGGCGCCGGCGCCAAGGTGCTCGGACCGATCACGGTCGGCGCATCAGCCAAGGTGGGTTCGAATGCGGTCGTCGTCAAGAACGTTCCAGCGGGCGCCACCGCCGTCGGCAACCCTGCCCGCATCATCGACCCGGCGCAGGCGCAGAAGCGGGAGCAGATGGCAGGGAAGCTCGGCTTTTCCGCCTATGCTCTGGCGGCGGATCAGGACGATCCGCTGGCGAGGGCGATTCACGGCCTGCTCGACCATGCCGTCGAGGTGGACCGCCGTTTTGCCCTGTTGCTGACGCGGGTCGAGGCAGCCGGAGTCGAGGTTGACGGCGAACTGCTGCGCAGTGACCCGTTCGACCCCCAATACCTGAGTAAAATAGTTGACTAATCACCGCCGGTCCACTAGACTTGGATTGTCCGAACAACCGCTCTATAAGGAGGAGCCATGCGACTGACAACAAAAGGACGTTTCGCCGTCACTGCGATGATTGACCTGGCGCTGCGCTGCAGCGACGGTCCCGTTTCTCTGGCCGGCATCAGCGACCGCCAGAAGATCTCCCTTTCCTATCTCGAGCAACTGTTCGGCAAACTGCGCCGCTACGGCTTGGTCGAGAGCGTGCGCGGCCCCGGCGGTGGTTACTGTCTGGCTCGCCCGACCAGCCAGATGACGGTCACCGACATCATTCGCGCCGTCGATGAACCGCTCGATGCGACGCAGTGTGGTGGCCGGGAGAACTGTCACGACGACGAGCGCTGCATGACGCACGAACTGTGGGCCACGCTGAACGACAAGATGTACGAGTATCTCAGTTCGGTCAGCCTGTCCGAACTCGTCGAGCAGCAGATCCGCAAGAGCGGCCACGTCGCGATCCTGCAGGATGCGCGGCGCAGCCGGCAGAAGCCGCGCAGCGCCAAGACCCTGGCGGTCAGCGGCTGAGAGGCCGTGAACGCGAATCGCGTCGGTTGATCCACGACCGCTGAGCGTTCGGAACCCCATGTTCGCGCCCGTCTATTTCGACCACAACGCCACGACCCCGGTCGACCCGGAGGTGGTCGAGGCGATGTTGCCCTACTTCTCGCAGCAGTTCGGCAATGCCTCCAGCCGGCATGAGTATGGCCGGGCGGCGCGACGGGCGATCGATGAGGCGCGGGCGCAGGTGGCGGCCGCGGTCGGCGCCCATGCCAGCGAAGTCGTCTTCACCAGTGGCGGTTCCGAAGCCAACAACCTGCTGCTCAAGGGCGCCGCCGCCTGCCTCAGGCCGGGCCTGCTGGCGGTCGGTGCCGCCGATCACCCGTGCGTTCTCAGACCGGCCGAGCAACTCGCACGGCGCGGCTGGAACCTGGAGAAGCTGCCGACAGACACTGCGGGACGGATCGATCGCGAGCGGTACGCAGCGGTGATGGCGCGCAAGCCGAGGATCGTCTCGCTCCTGCTCGCCAACAACGAAACCGGCGTCATCGAGGACATCGAACCGCTGGCCGTGAGCGCCCGAGCCGCCGGTGCCTGGTTTCACAGCGACGCGGTACAGGCCTTCGGCAAGGTGCCGGTCGATTTCCGCCACCTCAACGGTTGCGGCGTGCACGCGCTGACGCTGTCGGCGCACAAGATGGGCGGACCGAAGGGCGCAGCGGCGCTGATCCTCGACAAGCGCCTCGAGCTCGAACCGCTGATTGCCGGTGGTGGCCATGAGCGCGGCCTGCGTTCGGGGACCGAGAACGTCGCCGCGATCGTCGGTTTCGGCGTCGCCTGCCAGCTCGCGGTCGCGCGGCGGGCCGCGCTTGCCACCCAGCTCGACCGGCTGCGGACGCAGCTCGAGGAAGGACTGGTCGCGCTGGGCGGCAGGCTCTTCGGGCAAAGCGCGGAACGTCTGCCGAACACGGTCTATTTCGCCTTCGCCGGCGTCGATGGCGAGACGCTGGTCGGCCAGCTCGACCGCGCCGGCTACGCCGTGGCCAGCGGTGCCGCCTGCTCGAGCGCCAACCCGGAACCCTCGCACGTGCTGCGCGCGATGGGCGTCGCCGATGAACTGGCGCGCGGCGCGGTACGTGTCAGCCTGGGGCGTGGCAACACCGAGGAACAGGTGGCCGGCTTTCTCGCCACCCTGCGATCGACCGTCGACCGGCTGCAACGATTGACGGCCATGGCTGTCTGAGCGGCGAGTGAGTTGGCCAACGCCCGCCGGCAACGACGGCAGCGGCCACGAACCTGGCGCTGATTTCCACAACCCGGAGCAAGAACCATGTTGAAGCTGCCCATCTACCTCGACTACTCGGCCACCACGCCGGTGGATCCGCGAGTGGCGGAGAGGATGATCCCCTATCTCGTCGAGAAGTTCGGCAACCCCGCTTCGCGCTCGCATTCCTTCGGCTGGGAAGCCGAGGCGGCCGTCGAGGAGGCGCGCGAGGAGGTGGCGAAGCTGGTTCATGCCGACCCGAAGGAGATCGTCTGGACCTCCGGCGCCACCGAGTCGAACAATCTGGCGCTGAAAGGGGCGGCGCAATTCTATTCCGGCAAGGGCAAGCACCTGGTGACGGTGAAAACCGAGCACAAGGCGGTCCTCGACACCTGTCGCGAACTCGAGCGGCAGGGCTTCACGGTGACCTACCTCGATGTCCAGGAGAACGGACTGGTCGACCTCGCCGCCTTCACCGCGGCCCTGCGACCGGACACGATCCTCGCCTCGGTGATGTTCGTCAACAACGAGATCGGCGTCATCCAGCCGATCGCCGAGATGGGTGAAATCTGCCGCAGTCGCGGCATCCTGCTGCATGTCGACGCGGCGCAGGCGACGGGCAAGGTGGCGATCGATCTGGAAGCGCTGAAGGTCGACCTGATGAGCTTCTCCGCCCACAAGACCTACGGACCCAAGGGAGTCGGCGCCCTCTACGTTCGGCGCAAGCCGCGCGTTCGCCTGAACGCGCAGATGCACGGCGGCGGGCACGAGCGTGGTTTTCGTTCCGGAACCCTGCCGACGCACCAGATCGTCGGCATGGGCGAGGCGTTTCGCCTGGCGCGGCTGGAAATGGGTGCCGAGAACGAGCGCATCCGCATGCTGCGCGACCGCCTGCTGCGCGGCCTGTCGGACATCGAGGAAGTCTATGTCAACGGCGACATGGAGCATCGCGTGCCGCACAACCTGAACCTCAGCTTCGCCTATGTCGAAGGCGAGTCGCTGCTGATGGCGATCAAGGATCTGGCAGTGTCGTCGGGATCGGCCTGCACCTCGGCGTCGCTCGAACCTTCCTATGTCCTGCGCGCGCTCGGGCGCAACGATGAACTGGCGCACAGCTCGATCCGCTTCACCCTCGGCCGCTTCACGACCGAGGAGGAGGTGGACCACACGATCAGGCTGCTGCACGACAAGATCGGCCGCCTGCGCGAGCTGTCGCCGCTCTGGGAAATGGTCCAGGATGGTGTCGACCTGAACACGGTCCAGTGGGCCGCTCATTGATGCAGTACTGAACTGAAGGAGTAGCAACATGGCATACAGTGTCAAGGTTCTGGATCACTACGAGAACCCGCGCAACGTCGGTTCCTTCGGCAAGGACGAGGAAGGCGTGGCGACGGGAATGGTCGGTGCCCCCGCCTGCGGCGACGTGATGAAGCTGCAGATCAAGGTCGGCAAGGGCGGCGTCATCGAGGACGCCAAGTTCAAGACCTACGGCTGCGGCTCGGCGATCGCATCGTCGTCGCTGGTCACCGAGTGGGTCAAGGGCCGGACGATCGACCAGGCAATGGACATCCGCAACACGCAGATCGCCGAAGAGCTGGCGCTGCCACCGGTGAAGATCCATTGCTCGATTCTTGCCGAGGACGCGATCAAGGCGGCGGTGGCGGATTACCGTAAGAAGCACGGCGAGCAGGCCTGAGGGGTTGTGACCGGTACGAAAGGAGATGGCTTTCATGGCAGTGACGCTTTCTGAGCGGGCAGCGACGCACGTCGCCCGCTACATCGTCAAACGTGGCAAGGGAATCGGTCTGCGCCTCGGCGTACGCACCAGTGGTTGCTCGGGAATGGCTTACAAACTCGAGTTCGCCGATGCCGCGCAGCCCGACGACATCGAGTTCGAGTCGCATGGCGTCAGGGTCCTGGTCGACCCCAAGAGCCTGCCCTACCTCGACGGCACCGAACTCGACTACGCACGTGAGGGGCTCAACGAAGGCTTCCGCTTCAACAATCCGAACGTGAGGGACGCCTGCGGCTGCGGCGAGAGCTTCAACGTATGAGGCGGGCGGCTTGCCGCTGCAGCCCGCGCCCGGCCGGCAGATGTCCGCTGGGCGTTGCCGGCGCCACTTGCCGGCACGCCTGACGCGTACAGCGATGGACTTCGCGGCCGACCACTTTTCTCTCTTCGGTCTCCCAGCCGTGTTCCGGATCGATCCGGTACTGCTCGACCGGCGCTACATCGAATTGCAGACGCAGGTGCACCCCGATCGTTTCGCCAGCGCCGACGAAGGCGCGAGACGCCTGTCGCAGCAGTGGGCGACGCGGGTCAACGAGGCGTACCAGACGCTGCGCAAGCCGCTGCCGCGCGCCAGGTACCTGCTCGAGCTCGCGCGGCACGACGTCGGCAGCGAGAACAACAGCGCGATGCCGGCCGAGTTTCTCGTCGAACAGATGGAGTGGCGCGAAGCCGTTGCCGAAGCACGCGCCGCCGGCGACCACCACGAGCTCGAGCGACTGCATCATCGCCTGCAGCGTGAACTGGCAGCACGCGAGGAGGAGATCGCCGCGCTGCTCGACGAGCGGCGCGACCTCGAACAGGCCGCCGATCGCGTGCGACGGCTGATGTTCCAGGAGAAGCTGCTGTCGGAGATCGACGACGCGATCGCAGCCGGCGAAGAATGACCGCCGACCCGCCGGCAACCGCCGGTGCCCGCAACCAGCCTCAGGACCTCGTTTCTTCATGGCATTGCTCCAGATAGCGGAACCCGGCGAGTCGACCCTGCCGCACCAGCACCGGCTGGCCGTCGGCATCGACCTCGGCACCACCAACTCACTGGTCGCCACCGTCCGCAGTGGTCTCGCGGTCGTCCTCAGCGACGACCTCGGTCGGCCCTTGCTGCCGTCGGTGGTCCGTTACCTGCCCGACGGACAGATTGAGGTCGGCTACGACGCACAGGCGAGACAGGCGGATGATCCGCGCAACACGATCGTCTCGGTCAAGCGCTTCATGGGCCGCGGGCTGCGCGACATCGCCAACCAGGAGGGGCTGCCCTACCTCTTCGACGACCGCCCCGGCATGCTGCGCCTGCACACCGTGGCCGGAATCAGGAGCCCGGTCGAGGTCTCGGCCGACATCCTGCGCGTCCTGCGGCAGCGCGCCGAAGCATCACTCGGAGGGCCGCTGGCCGCCGCCGTGATCACCGTTCCGGCCTACTTCGACGATGCGCAACGGCAGGCGACGAAGGATGCGGCGCGCCTCGCCGGGCTGCCACTGATTCGCCTGCTCAACGAGCCGACCGCGGCAGCGATCGCCTATGGGCTCGACAACGCCGCCGAAGGCATCTACGCCGTGTATGACCTCGGCGGCGGCACCTTCGACATCTCGATCCTCAGGCTGACGCGCGGCGTCTTCGAGGTGCTCGCCACCGGCGGCGACTCGGCGCTCGGCGGCGATGATTTCGACCACCGCATCTTCTGCTGGATACTTGAGGCGGCGGCACTGCAACCGCTCTCGGTCGAGGACGCACGCATGCTGCTGACGCGGGCGCGCGAAGCCAAGGAGTTCCTGACCCTGCACGGCATGGCGCCGATCAACGCGCGCCTGAACAGTGGTGAAGTGGTCGATCTGACGCTCAGTACCGAAACCTTTGCCGAGATCACGCGCACGCTGCTCGCCAAGACCATGCAGCCGGTGAAGAAGGCCCTGCGCGACGCCGGCCTGTCGATCGGCGACGTCAAGGGCGTGGTGATGGTCGGCGGTGCGACGCGCATGCCGCAGGTGCAGCGGGCGGTCGGCGATTTCTTCCGGCAGGAGCCGCTGAACAACCTCGACCCGGACAAGGTGGTCGCCATCGGCGCCGCCATGCAGGCCAACCTGCTCGCCGGCAACGGCCGCTCGGGCGACGACTGGCTGCTGCTCGACGTCATCCCGTTGTCGCTCGGGATCGAGACGATGGGTGGGCTGGTCGAAAAGATCATTCCCCGCAACTCGACCATCCCGACCGCCCGCGCACAGGACTTCACGACCTTTCGCGACGGCCAGACGGCGCTCTCCGTGCACGTCGTCCAGGGCGAGCGCGAACTGGTCAGCGACTGCCGTTCGCTGGCGCGATTCGAGCTGCATGGCATTCCGCCGCTGGTTGCCGGCGCCGCGCGCATCCGCGTCAGCTTCCAGGTGGACGCC
>WBZM01002144.1_pt1 | contig 17452 bp, 23 predicted proteins | sample 5204271 | NCBI WGS metagenome assembly WBZM01 (sample SAMN12344346, study PRJNA552823) | activated sludge metagenome | biome: Activated sludge suspended growth; feature: Nitrification reactor; material: Wastewater; isolation source: activated sludge from nitrification reactor of wastewater...
AAATCTTCTAGCTGTTTGCGTTCTGATTCACTGAGTTGGATGTGGTGCTTGGCCATCCACTCAGCTTATCTGACATCATGGAAACAATCAATGTTTAGTTACGTTGTTTAAGTTACAGAGTACTTAACAATTGAAGAGTTTCTGGCTGACCGAAAATAAGGAGTCCCGACGATGATCATGCCCGACCGAATCGTTCGCACGACATGTCCCTACTGTGGGGTGGGTTGCCAGATGAACCTGAAGGTCAAGGATGACTACATCTACGCCGTCGAAGCGCCGTTCGACGCCGCGCCCAACCACGGCATGCTGTGCGTCAAGGGGCGCTATGGCACCGACTATGTCAAGCATCCCGGCCGCGTGCGCACGCCGCTCATCCGCGCCAACCGGCACGAAGGGCGCAGCGCCAAACCCGTCTGGCGCGAGGCGACGTGGGACGAGGCGCTCGACCTGGTGGCCGATGAGTTGACGCGCGTTCGCAACACCTACGGCGGCGACGCCATCGCCACCTATGCCAGCGCCAAGGCCACCAACGAGGACAACTACGTCTTCCAGAAGCTCGTCCGCGCCCTGATGCAGACCAACAACATCGACCACTGCGCTCGGCTCTGTCATGCCGGCTCCGTCACCGGCCTGCAACTGTCCATCGGCAGCAGCGCCATGTCCAACTCCATCGCCGAGATGGAGAACCTGCAAGCCTTCATCGTCACTGGCAGCAACACCACCGAGACCCACCCCGTCATCGCCAACTTCCTGAAGCGCGCCGTGCGCAAGAACGGCGCCAGGCTCATCGTCATCGACCCGCGCCGCATCGAGATGACCGACTTTGCCACCCTCTGGCTGCGACAGAATCCCGGCACCGACGTGGCCGTCTTCCAGGCCATGGCCCACACCATTGTCAAGGAGAACCTCTACGACCCCGACTTTATCGCCTATCGCACCGAGGGCTTCAACGAGTATCTGGAGTCGCTGGAGGCGTTCACGCCGGAGTGGGCCGAATCGGTCAGCGGCGTGCCGGCCGAGTCCATCCGCCAGGCAGCGCGCATCTACGCCGGGGCGGAGCGGGCGGCCATCTACTGGGGCATGGGCATCAGCCAGAGCACCCACGGCACCGACAATACCCTGTCGCTGGTCAACCTGGCCCTGATGTGCGGCCACGTCGGCAAGGCGGGCACGGGCCTCAACCCCCTGCGCGGCCAGAACAACGTCCAGGGCTGCTCCGACAGCGGCGGCCTGCCCAACGTCTTCACCGCCTATCAGCGCGTCGACGATGACGCCATCCGCGGCCGCTTCGAGTCCGTCTGGGGTGTGCCGCTCAGCCCCACCCCCGGCCTGACAGCCACGGAGATGTGCGACGCCTGCCTGACCCAGGACGTGCGGGCCATGTTCGTCCTGGGCGAAAACCCCATGATGAGCGAGCCGAACCAGAACCATGCCCGCCATGCCCTGGAGGAGCTGGACTTCCTCGTCTGCCAGGACATCTTCATCAACGAGACGGGCGAGATGGCCGACGTTATCCTGCCGGCGACCAGCTTCGCCGAGAAAGACGGCACCTTCACTAACACCGACCGGCGCGTGCAGCGCTGTCGCGCCGCCGTGCCGCCGGTGGGCCAGTCGCGGGCCGACTGGGACATCCTCAGCGACCTCGGCCGGCGCATTGAGGCGCGGCTGGGGTTGCGGCTGGCGTCCGGTTTCGACTATGCCGGGCCGGAGCAAATCTGGGACGAGATGCGTCAGGTGACGCCCGACTTCTGGGGCATCGACTACGCCCGGCTGGAACGCGAGGGCGGCGTCCACTGGCCTTGCCCCAGCTTCGACCACCCCGGCACGCCCTTCCTCTTTGCCGAGGAGTTCCCCCGCGGCCGCGGCAAGTTCTGGGAGATAGGCTACGGCACAGAGTCGGAGCAGCCCGACGCCGAGTATCCCTTCAACCTCAGCACCGGCCGCGTCCTGTACCACTGGAGCGGCAGCACCATGACCGGCCGCTCGCAGTTGGAGAACGTCTACCCGGAGGCGGTGTGTGAGGTCAGCCCCGACGACGCCGAAACGCTGGGACTGACCACCGGCGACTGGATCAACGTCTCCTCGCGCCGGGGGACGATCACCCTGCGCGCTCTCGTCACCGGCCGCTCGCCGCAAGGGACGGTCTTCGTGCCCTTCCACTTCGCCGAGGCCGCGGCCAACCTGCTAACCCTCGACCGCATCGACGACCGGGCCAAGATACCCGACTACAAGAACACGGCCGTGCGCATCGCAAAGACGACGCGGCCGGACGGGCTGGACGCGGGCTACGACGAGCACCTCTTCGACCGCGGGGCGATTAAGGACCCGGTGCAGATACATTAGATGCCAGGCGCGCCGCGTTTCACAAGGGCTTGTGGCGTCATGGTATAATAGCGGTATGGAGCGGCGAAGGACCTCTACAGGCAGAAAGAATTTTCGCGCCGGCGAACCCGTCTGGGAACTGGCGCGCCTGTTCCCTGGGCAAGGTTCATGGTCGGAAGAAGCGTATCTAGCCCTCGACACCGGCCGGCTCATCGAATATTCCGAAGGCTTTGTGGAGTTTCTGCCGATGCCCACCCTCGCCCACCAACGCATCGTTCGGTATCTGTTTGCATTATTGGCCGCGTTTCTCCAGGCAAGACAAGTGGGCGGCGAAGCATTGTTTGCGCCCTTACCCGTGAAAGTGGGCCGTCGACAATATCGCGAACCAGACATTATCTACCTGTCAGCCAACCGCCTCGCAAAGACAACAGGGCCGTATCCAGAAGGCGCAGATCTGGTGATTGAAGTTGTCAGTGGCAGCGCATCCGATCGCGCCCGGGACCTGGTCGAAAAGCGCCATGACTACGCCCAGGCCGGCATCCCCGAATACTGGATCGTTGACCCCGACGAGGGCGCGATCATCGTCCTGTGGCTGGAGGGCGACGCGTACGCCGAACACGGCCGCTTCGCCGGTGACGAGACGGCCACCTCGCGCCTGTTGCCGGGCTTTGCCGTGGCGGCGGCCGGCGTGTGGGCTGCGGCCAACGGCTAATCCGTCCCGAGTGCCGGGCGCGGTATCATCTGTCTATGGACAAGAAGGCCATTCATACTGAAACTCGTCCACCCAGATCGTAACAACCCGCCCTATGCCCGCTCCGCTCCCGCCCCCCTTCTACGCCCAATCCGCCCTCGCCGTTGCTCGCCAGCTCCTCGGCGCGCGGCTGGTGCGCGTGCTGCCGGGCGGGCTGCGCCTCTCCGGCCGCATCGTCGAGACCGAGGCCTACACCGGCCTGGACGACCTGGCCTCCCACGGCCGCCGCCAGCGCACCAAACGCAACGCGCCCATGTACGGCCCGCCCGGCCACGCCTATATCTACTTCACCTACGGCAACTACTGGATGCTCAACATCGTCACCGAGCCGGAGGACCAGCCGGCGGCCGTCCTCATCCGCGCCGTCGAGCCGCTGGAAGGGTTGGAGGAGATGGCCGCCCGCCGCCCCGGCCGCGGCCCGTTCGAGTGGACCAGCGGCCCGGCCAAGCTGGTGTTGGCCTTTGGTATCACCGGCGACATGAACACCACCGACATGACCACCACCGCCGGCGGCCTGTGGGTCGAGCCGGGCGACGCCGTGGCCGACGAAGCCGTGCGCACCGGCCCGCGCATCGGTCTGAACACCGCGCCGGAACCGTGGCTGTCGCTGCCGTGGCGCTTCTGGGAGGCGGGCAACCCCTACGTCTCTCGCGGCAGCGGCAAGCGCGGCTGAGCAAGCCCTCTCGCCCCACAAATGACCAGCAAGTGAACAGCCGATGGTCTGGAACACGCCCGCCGGCGGCGCTATCCTGTCTCCATGCGCTACGAGGAGATGGGCGACGAGACGCTGCTGGGCCTCATCGGCGGCCACGACCACGTGGCCCTCTCGGCCCTCTATGACCGCTACGCCGCCGGGGCGCTGGCCGTGGCCCTGCGGCTGACGGGCGAGCGCGCCGCGGCCGAACTGGCTGTGGAGCGCCTCTTCTGGTCATTGTGGCGGGGCGAGCTGGCCCTGGACGGCCGTGGGCCGCGTAATAGCCTCATGCTGGCCGTCCGCCAGCTGGCTCAGACGCCGCCGGCCTGAGTCGTCTTTGCCGTTTGTGGCGCGTGGGTGTTTCAGCCCGGTCTCTGGCCATCGCCGGCCGGCCGCTGCATGTATCGTTCCAGCGGCACAAGCGCAAAGCCATATTGCGCATAGAGGTCGTGCGCGTCCTTCGTGGCCAGCAGCACCCGCGTCGCCTGCACGTCGGGATGAGCCATCGCCGCCGCCACCAGCGTCTTGCCGATGCCCTGCCCGCGAAACGCCTCCAGCACAAAGACATCGGCCAGCCAGGCGAACGTCGCCCGGTCGGTCACCAGGCGGCAGAAAGCCACCTGCTGCCCGTCGAGGTAGGCCCCGAAACAGAGCGAGTTGTCGATGGCCCGCCGGGTGACGGCCGGATCGCGCCCCCGCGCCCAATAGGAGCGCTCAGATAGAAAGCGGTGGATCATGTCCACGTCCAGTCGCGTGGGGTCGGTCGAGATTTCCAGATTCATGGGAACCATTCTAGCAGACGTGGTGTATAGTGGAATAAATGAGCTTGACCGAAGCGGCCGTGGCTGATCCGGGCGCGCGGCCGGAAACGAACCCCGCGGATGAGGCCCACGAGGCAGCGCTGGTGGCGCGGGCGCGCGCCGGCGACGCTGACGCCTGGGAAGCGCTCGTCGGCCATCATCAGGAGCCAGTCTTCCGCCTGGCCTATCTGATCGTGAGCGACGCCGCCGACGCCGAGGACATTGCCCAGGAGGCCTTTGTGCGCGCCTATCTGGCCCTGGGGCGGTTCGACGCCGACCGGCCGCTGCGCCCGTGGCTGCTTAGCATCGCCGCCAACCTGGCCCGCAACCGGCGGCGGAGCCTGGGGCGCTATTGGGCGGCCATGCAGCGCGCCTTCCGGGCCGAGCCGCGACATTACCACGCGCCGCCGGAGCGCACGCCAGCCAGCGACGCCCGCCGTCTGCGCGAGGCCGTCGATCGGCTGCGGCCGGGCGCGCGTGAGGTAATCTACCTGCGCTACTTCCTGGGCCTGTCGGAGGCGGAGGCGGCCGCCGCGCTGGACATCCCGGCAGGCACGGCCAAGTCGCGCCACAGCCGGGCCTTGGCTCAATTGCGCGCCGTCATCGCGGCCGACTATCCCGACCTGCGCGAGGCGCTGGGGGACGACTAGATGGAACCGACGACAGACCCTCACTGGCAACGCGCTCTGACCCAACTGGCGGCGCAAGCCGAATACCCGCCGACGCCCAACCTCGCCGCGCGCGCCCGCGCCGCCGGCGCCAGGCGAGGGCCGCCGCTCGCCGCGCGACCCGCCCGGCCGGCCCGCCGCCTGGCCTGGGCGCTGGTGGTGCTCGCTCTCCTGGCGCTGGGCCTGCTGGCCGTGCCGGCGACGCGGGCGGCGCTGCTGTCGTTCTTCGCCCGTGTGGGGGCCATCGAGATTTTCATCGACGAGACCGCGCCGACCCTGATCGCGCCCACGCTGCTAGCGCCCACGCTGCTAGCGCCCACGCTGCCAGCGTCCACGCCGCCAGCGTCCACGCCGCCAGCGTCCACGCCGCCAGCGTCCACGCCGGAAACTGTGGCCCATTCCCTGTCGCTCATCGACCTGGGCGCGCCGGCGACGTTGGCGGAGGCCGTACGGCAAGCGCACTTCACGCCGGAACTGCCCGCGGCGCTGGGCGCGCCGGACGAGGTCTATACCCACCCCGGCGTGGACCTGCCGGCCATCACTCTCGTCTGGCGGCCGGACGACGGCCCGCCGCTGTCGTTGACAGCCATCGCCGTGGCCGAGTTCGCCCGCAAGATCGTCGCCACGACGGCCGTCGAGGAAGTGGCCGTTGGCGACGAGACGGGCCTGTGGCTGTCCGGGCCGCACCAGCTGCAACTACTCGGTGACTGGCAGGGGCCGAACCGGCTGCTGATCACCTCCAACGTGCTCATCTGGGTCCACGGCGGCATCACCTACCGGCTGGAGGGCGACCTGAGCCAGGCCGAGGCTGTGGCCATCGCCGTGTCGCTGGGCGATTTACGCGGCGGGAACCGGCCGCGACCGGGCGGTGTACTATAGGCACACGGTCGAACCTGACCGTCAAATCAAAACGGGAGAGTGAAAGATGAAGCGCGCGAGTGTTCTTGTGGGGGTGGGGCTGCTGTTGCTGGCCACGACTGCGGCCGTGCTGGCCGGCGGCTGGGCCGTGGTTACGCTGGACAGTCCACCGGGCGAGATCCACGCCGGCGAGCCGTGGACGATCGGCTTCACCGTTTTGCAGCACGGCCAGACGCCGGTTCACAACCTCGGCCCTGGCAATCCCATCGAACCGCTTCTCATTGCCACCAACGCCGACGGCCGCCGCGTCGAAGCGCAGGCCACGCCCACGGAGGAGGCCGGCCACTTCGTCGCCGAAGTGACGTTCCCCACCGAAGGGTCGTGGGAATGGACGATCCACCCCAACCCGCTGGCCGGCGAGACGCTCTTTGAGCCGCTGACGGTGATGGCCGCCCTGCCGGCTGCCCCACCGGCGGCTGTGGCCGCGCCGCCCGCGGCTGAGAGCGGCACTGGGCTGGCAGGCGCGATGCGCTGGGTGGCGCTGGCTCTGGCGTTGGTCGCCGTGGCTCTATTCATCGTCCAGGGTCGCCGCCGGTCAGTGGCGGTGGAGTCGTAGACATGCGGCGCGTCGCCGCGGGGCTGCTGATTGTGGCCGTGGCGCTGCTGGGGCTGTCGCTGGTGGACTGGGGCGGGGCCGCGGGCGCAACCGCGCCCGCCACCCTACCCCCGGCGACGCCCAGCCAGACGCCGGCCGAAGTGGGTCGGGCGCTGTTCCAGGCTAAGGGCTGCACGTCCTGTCATCGCCATGACGGGGTTGCCGTGGCTCACGTCGCCGCTGGCGGAGCGGACGACGCCCCGGCCCTGGCCGGCCTGGGCGCGCCCGACCTGACCCACTACCAACCCGACCCTGACTTCGTGCGCCGCTGGCTGCACGATCCGCGGGCCGTCCGCCCGGGCACGGCCATGCCCAACCTGCGCCTGAGCGACGCGGACATTGAGGCGCTGCTGGCTTTTCTGGGGACGAATCGGCCGTAGACGTGGGCGTCGCGCCGGCCGCTGCCCCGTCCAGACCGGGCCGGTATTCTGAAACCGGTCAGGCCTGGCTCGCATTGCCCCGCCCGCAGCCCCACAACGTCGGCGGGGCCAGTTCGATGCTGTTGCCGGCCGGGTCGCGGAAGTAGAGCGACAGCCCGCCGGCATGGCGATCGATCTCCATCTCGATGGCCACATCGTGGGCGGTCAGTTGCGCGCGCCAGCCGGCGACCTCGGCCGCGGTCATGGCAAAGGCCAGATGGCCGGCACCATGCGCGCCGTGGCTGGGCACGCCGCGATTGGGCAGGATCGCCCGCTCCGGGTCGAAGACGAGCAACACGCCGTCGCCACAGTGGAAGGCCACGACGGTGTCGGAGCGGCTGTAGACCACCAGCCCCAGCACTTCGCTGTAGAAGCGCTCGGCCGCGGCCAGGTCGTCAGCGTAGAGGACCGTCTCGAAAATGCGACTTGCTTGCATGGGTTTGCCTCCGTGGGCGGGACGAACAGGGGCGCCGGCCCGGTTGCCCATTGGGATTGACCAGTGCCGGCCGGTCGCCTCCGGCCTTTGGGTCTGGATACAATGCTGGCAGATAAGGCGTCCTGAGGCGCGGGCGGCTGCCGCTCAGTCTCGGTTCAACCACTTGCCGGAAACCAGGCTCAGCCCGACGCCCTGCCGCCGGTAGCCCAGTTTGCGATAGAAGCCCTCGGCCGAGTCGGTGAACAGGTAGAGATGCTGCCCCGGCAGGCGTTCGGCCAGCAGGTTCATCATGTGGCTGGCGATACCCCGGCGGCGGTAGGCGCTGTGGGTCCAGACATCGACGATATAGGCGTTACAGACACCATCGGACAGAGCGCGGGCGACACCTGGCCATATGAAAGGTTACACATTTGGGACATCAGACTTCGTCAAGGCTGACATCCAGCCGAGGGCTGTCCCGGCCACATGAAATGTCCCCTATATGGAAAGGAGTTCCTGGCAACTGACCGGAAGCCTTGACATCAACCGCGTAACCGGCAATTCTGTTCGCCCGAAAAACAATTGGTCTTTATCATCCTTCGACGCACGTACCGAGAAGGAGAGACCAATGGATACCAATGAACCCTTTGCCCAGCTCCAACTGCGCTTCACAGATCCAATTCAATACGATTATGAAGTCATCCGGCCCGTTGTCCTGTTCTCGCAGTCTGTGACCGACCGTAGCGACGAAACAGAAATGCCGCGCACAACGGTGCGCGAAAAGGCCAGGCAGTTCGTCACGGAAGGCATGCTGGGCCTGGTGGACAAGCGCTCCACCGCGGCCAATTCCAAAGAGATCGGCTATCCGGAACCAATCGCCCGCTACATCCTGTATCTCAAGCACCTGTATCCGCCCATCCATTATCGCGAGATCGTCCGTATTATCGGGACCAAATTTGGCTTCCAAACCAACCATCATAAGGTAAAGCGGTTTCTGGAGCGCCACCCGGTTACCGTGCAGCTGGAACTGAAGCTGGTTCATTTCCACGAATTCGACGACGCTTATGAAGCCCGCTGGACTGTGGTACGGATGTATTACGAGGGCTGGAATGTCAAAAGCATCGCCGACTTGCTCAAGGTTTCACGCAAGCACGTGGTGGCTCTCATCCAGGCGTTTGAGAAAGATGACTTCGCCGGTTTGGAGGACAAGCGCACCCGGCCTGCCAATCATCCGGATAACCAACTGACACTCCCCTTTATGGACGAAGTGTTCCGCGCCCAGTTGGAATATCCCGATGCCGGCCGCTTTCGTATTCACGGCATCCTGGAACAGAAGATGGGCGATGATATGCCGAGTGAGCGGACGGTGGGTCGGGCGATGGCCCACAACCGTTTCTGGCGCGGCGCACCTCACCCTCTGCATGTCGACCGCGAGGCTGAAGCAAAGGAGCCGGTCGAATTACCCTACAATCCGGTGTACTGCCACCAGTATTGGTTCATCGACATCCGCTACCTGGTCCATTTTGAAGGGAAGCAAGTCTACAGCATCTGCATCATCGAAGGCGTCTCGCGGACTATCCTGGCGGGGATGGTTTCGCTGCATCAAGATGAAATCGTCATTCTGCAGTTGCTGCACGCTGCCTTTGGCGATTACGGGGCGCCCTGGGGCATCGTCTCGGACAACGCCGCGGTTTTTAAAGCTGAGGCATTTATGCGCGTAATGGAAGGACTAGATATCGAACCCTGTCCCATTGATTCAGGGCAATCCTGGCAGAATCTCATCGAAACCCAGTTCAATATCCAGAGACGTCTGGCGGATGCAAAATTCAAGCAAGCCGCGACCCTGGCCGAGATCCAGGACGAACATGCGGCCTTCATCCAGTTATTCAATACGACCCGTCATTGGGCTCATCGTGACCGGCCGGATGGGCGGTACACTCCTGTCTCTGTCTTGGGTGGTCGGCTCGGCCGGTCTGTCGATCCCCACCACCTGCGGCGTGTCTTCTGCCATCTGCAATTCTCGCGGGTCGTCAATCGTCATGGCTATGTCAGCATTCAGCGGTTCTACATCTATGCCGAGCGGGGACTGACTCGCCGCCGGGTGGCTATCTGGCTCTATGAAAACCGGCTTCACGTCGAATACCAGCAGACATCTCTGGCTCGGTACCACTACCGTCTTGACCGCAACTCTGCCCAAATAACCAGTATCTCACGTCCCAAGCTCTATCGATCGCTCTTCGCATCCACACAACTGGAGATGTTTGAATTGGATGACGCCCAGTGGGTCAAAATCTGGCGACGACCGGAATATGCCAGGCGACGTCTGGCGATGAGGATGATCACGAGGCAGCTCGCTTTCGATTTCAACCTATTGCTTTGGCTGCTGTTGGGCTTTTAACTGAACGATGGTGGATACCAACAACCTTTCACTTGGCCACATATGGGAGCGATACTCACAATTTGCCGCTTTCATTCTCCCATGCTTCAAGTTGGCGGGAGACGCAATGCTGATTGGAATAGGAGCAAATGACACAACAGTCACCCGGCTTAGGCCGCAGATGTTCGCCGCAACTGGCGCACGTATAGGAAATGAGTCAATAGTCAGGCGGAATATCGATGGTTTCGATGTTGCCACAGATTGGACAAGTCATCTCAGCCTTGAGTATCGGGACGAAGGGTTCATCATTGTTCATTGTGCATCAGAGTAGTGTTAACCTGCATTATACCTCTTGGGGCTACAAATTCGCTGACATTTGGCAAGATTGCTGGCCCTTACCTTTCGACATGGTTGCCTAGCCGTGTTCAGTTCTATGATGGCCAGTCATGATGTCCCAAATGTGTTACCTTTCATGTGGCCAGGTATCCGCGGGCCATGCCGACGACGCGGCCGTCCAGCCAGGCGAAGACGCTCACGGCGCTGTTTTCGCACGAACGGCGCAGCTCGTCGGGCGTGCGGCCGTTGTCGAAGTCGTCGTCGCGCAGGTCGCCCTTCAGTTGCGCCCAGTCGATGCCGTCGATCGTCGTCTGGTAGATGATATCCCCCGGCTCTTGCCGCTCGCGCCCGCTGCTGGAATCGGTCATGCGCTATGTCCTCGCCATTTTGCCATTCTGCCAACGCCCATGCTATCCTTTTGGTTATGTCCTGACAAACCCACGGCCTTACGCCCACGTGGGCCGTCCCAGGAGAGACGATGACTGAGCTTCACCTGGCTGCCCCCGCCTTCGTCGAGATGGCCCACCGTATTGTTTGGGCCACCGTTGCCTCTGTCGATTCCCACGGCCGGCCGCGCTCGCGCATCCTGCATCCCATCTGGCAATGGGACGGGGCGCGACTGCGTGGCTGGATCGCCACGCGCCCCACGGCGGTCAAACGGTCACATCTGGCCACCCACCCGTTCCTCTCGGTCAGCTACTGGGAACCGTCGCACGACACTTGCGTCGCCGAGTGTCGCGCCGAGTTGGCTCTCGACTTTGAGACGCGACACATGGTCTGGGATCTGTTCGTTCATGGGCCGGCGCCCGTTGGCTATGACCCGCGCATTGTCCCCGACTGGACCAGCCCAACGGCCGATACCTTCGCCGCCCTGCGCCTGGAGCCGTGGCGTCTACGTGTCTTTCCGGGCAGCCTCATGCGCGGCGGGGGCGGCATGGTGCTGACCTGGCAAGAGGGCCGGTGAACGCGGCGCGGCCCGCCTAGCCCAACGCCTCGTAGAGCGCCGCCAACCGGTACGCTCCCTCCCAGCCGCGGCCGTGGTCCTCATAGCTCCACCAGCCGGACAGCACGGCGTGGGCCTCGGCCCAGGCGAGGACCGCCGCCCGCGGCCGGCCCAGCGCCTCGGCCAGCAGGGCCACGCGCCGCGCTTGCAGCCGGCGCAGCGCGTCCGGGGCCAGTCCGCGCGGCGGGTCGTTGAGGAACGTGGCCGCATCGAACAGCGGATCGCCGGCATACCCCTTCGGGTCGATGGCCAGCCACGGGGCGCGCGTCGCCCGCAGGACGTTGCCGGGGTTCATGTCGCCGTGGATGAGCCGCGGCGGCCCGCCCGCCAGTTCGCGCAGCAGCGCCGCCCCGCGTTCGACCCGCTCCGGCGGGAAGGGGCCATAGCCGCCGTCGAACGTCTCCCGCAGCCGGTCGAGGCCGCGGGCCAGGTGGGCGATGGTGCGGAAGGGGTGGACAGCGGGCAGCGGCCGGGGCAGCTCGTCGATGAGGCCGGCGACCACGCGCACGCGCCTGTCGTCGTCGGCCACGTCTTTGAGCGGCTCGCCGGGCAGCGCGCGCTCCAACAACAGGACGCCGCGTGCCGTGTCGGCCGCGACAAGGCGGACGATGCCCCGGCCGTCGAACAGCCGCAGCGCCGCGGCCTCGTCGGTCAACTCGCGGTTGGGCACGCTCGCCTTCAGCACCCACGCCTCGCCGCCCGGCCCGACGACCGGAGCAACGTAGTTGTAGGATAGCTCCGGGAAAGGCGGTTGGACGGTCAGTGACCAACGCGCGGCCGTCTCGGCCATCAGCGCCGGCAGCGCCGCCAGCCAGGCCACGCCCGCCGCGCCGTGGATGTCGCTGATCTTGCCGGCGCAACCGCTCGGATCGACGGGGATCATGTTCGTCATTGCTGGAATCCAACGCGGAGGACGTGGCTCAAGATTAAATTTCGCTTTGCCAGGCGTAAATCTGCCCCATCGGCGGCCTATTGCGCCGCCGCCAGGCCGCCGGTGGGCAGCGCTGCCGGCTGGTCGCAGGTGCTGGCCACGACCACCGTCCGCCCCTCGGCCGACGAATCGTAGAAGCTGTGCATCACGTCCAGCACGTGGTAGGCCATCTCGCCCGCGGCGCGGTGGGGCCGGCCCTCGCGAATGGCCAGGGCCATATCGGCCACGCCGACGCCCCGGCGCACCGTGTCGCTGTGGCTCAGTGGCACATCCACCCACTCGCCGCCCGCCGGCAACAGCCGCACCGGCCCACCGAAGGTGTTGGGGTCGGGCACGCTCAGTGATCCCTCGGAGCCGTAGACCTCGATGCGCGGCAGGGTGTGGCCCCAGACGTCGAAGCTGGTGACCATCGTCGCCAGCGGGCCGGCGGCCAGGGCCAGTGTGCCAGCCACGTGGGTTGGCACCGCCACCGGCAGCCGCTCGCCGCGTCGGGCGTCGCTGGTGGCCACGCGCTCCGCAAAGGAGATGCGCGCCAGGGCCGCCACAGCCGCCACCGGGCCAAGCAGGTGCACCAGCGCCGTCAGGTAGTACGGCCCCATATCGAACAACGGCCCCGCGCCCGTGCGATAGAAGAAGCCGGGGTTCGGGTGCCAGCTCTCCGGCCCGTGGCTCAGCATGAAGGCCACGGCCGCCACCGGCTGGCCGATGGCCCCCTCGTCGATCAGCCGGCGGCAGGTTTGCAGGCCGCCGCCGAGGAAAGTGTCGGGCGCGCAGCCAACACGCAGTCCCTGTGCCGCGGCCGCGGCCAGCACGGCCCGGCCGTCGGCCCGCTCCACGGCCAGCGGCTTCTCGCTGTAGACATGCTTGCCCGCCGCCAGGATAGCCAGGCTGACCGCGGCATGGACGTTGGGCACAGTCAGGTTGATGACGATGTCGATGTCGGGGTCGGCCAGCAGCGCCTCAACGGAGCCGGCGCAGGCCAGGTCGTGCTCGGCCGCCTTGGCCTGGGCCACTTCCGGTTGCAGGTCGGCCACGCCGGCGACGCGCAGCCAGTCGAACGCGCGACAGCCGTTGATGTAGGCGCTGCTGATATTGCCGCAGCCGATGATGCCGACGCGGGCGGCCTCAGGCGTGGCCATGACCCAGACCCTTGTTGACCAGGTAGTGGTAGCTGGCCTCGACGGCGGTCAGCATATCCGTGGCACAGTGATCCAGCTCGACGATGAGCCACTCGGCGGCCGTGGCCGCGGGGATGATGGGCAGGTAGTCCATCGCGCCCGCGCCGACGGCGGTCATGGGCGACTGCGTGCCGTCGGCCGGGCCGTCCTTGACGTGTAGCAGTTCTACCCGCGGCCCCAATTGGTGCAGCGCCGCCAGCGGATCCACGCCGCCGACCTTGGCCCAGTAGGCGTCCAGTTCGAAGAAGATATGGGGGTCGAGCCGTTCCAGCCAGATCTCATACGGCCGCCGGCCCGTGGCGCCCAGCGGCTGGAACTCGAACCAGTGGTTGTGGACGCCCAGCCGCAGGCCGTGCCCGGCGCAGACGGCCGCGGCCTCGTTCAACCGGTCGCAGGCGCGGTAGGTGCTGTCGAGGGTGGCATAGGTCTCCGGCGGCAGCCAGGCGCAGACCAGCCGCTCGCAGGCCAGACTGCGCAGCTGCGCCAGCGCGCTGGCCGTGGCCTCGCCCAGCGGCAGCGGCGCGTGGGCCGCGCAGATGGTCAGGCCCAGATCGTCGAACAGGGCCTTGGCCGCCGCGGCCGACACGCCCTCGGGGAAGCCGGCCGTCTCGACGCCGGCATAGCCGATGGCGGCCACGGCTCGAATGGTTCCCTCGAAGTCGCGCGCCAGCGCCTCGCGGAGGGAATAGAGTTGCAGGGCTATGGGTTTGCTCATAGGGTGGTACCTCGTTGATGAAGCATAGGACATAGGTGACGCTGATCGGATGGAGGGGCGCGTTCATCCGTCGCCCATATCTTACCGCGTGCGGCCGCGCCAACCAACTGGGGCGTTTCATGCTATAATGCCGCCATGCGCCGCGCCGCCCGTCTGACCCTGATTTTCGCCGTCCTGTTCGCCTTCTTCCTCATTGCCCCGGCGTACCTGAACCAGCCCTTCGGCCCTTATCCGCTCCTGCGCGCCGGCAACATCCTCGACCTGCTGACGCCCCTGGTGCTCATCCCCGTCTACTGGCTGCTCTTCCAGGTAGCGCCCGACCGGAGCATCACCGACCGCGAGACGATCGTCTTTCTGGTGCTGGCCGGGCTGTGGGTCATGGGCCACTCCTTGCACCTGGCCGCCAACGCCATCGGCCACCTGAACGAGGGCCTGGCCGGCGACGCGCCCGCGCTGACCCACTTCCTCGACGAAGACCTCAGTCATTATATTTGGCTGCTGGGCATCCTCGGCCTGGCGGCGTTGATCCTCTATCGCCAGTGGCGTTACCCCTTCGCCGGGCCGCGCCAGGGGGATGGCCTGGTGCTGGCCGCCGCGGCTATCCACGGCTTTAACTACTTCCTGAGCATCGTTGAAGCGGGCACGAACGGACTGGGCATCGGCTTTGCCGTGACCATCGTCGTCTTCGGGCTGCTGCGGCGGCGGGAGCTGGGGGAGCGGCCCATCGCCCGCTTCTTCGTCTTCGCCTACGCCCTTTCGCTGGTCTGCTTCCTCGCCTGGGGCCTCTACTGGGGCGGGTTGCCGGAGTTTAGCCAGGTCGGCCTGCTGGACTGAGCCGCGCGGGGACGCCCATGCTCGACCGCTCGCCCCTGTCTGACGACACCCTGCTGGCCTTCGCCCGCGACCACTTCGGCCGGCCAGCGACGGCCGTCACCTTCTTGCCTCTGGGCTATGACGCCAACGCCTATCGCCTGGTGGCGGGCGAGACCTACTTGCTCAAGGTGCGGCGCTGCCCGGCCTTCGCGCGCGAACTCATCGCCCTGGCCCTGTCGAGCGCTACCACGCTCATGGAGGAGCATGATGTTTCTTGACCTGAATCAACCCCGACACGCCCACGTCGATGCCCGGCTGCGCGCCGAGCAAATCCTGTGGCTGAGCACCGTCCGGCCCGACGGCCGGCCGCACCTCGTCCCCGTCTGGTTCCTGTGGGACGGGATGACGATCGATATCTTTAGCCATCCGGCGACGCAGAAGCTTCGCAACCTGGCCGCTCACCCGGCGGCTACGGTGGCCCTGGAAGCGGCCCAGGACGGCCGTGACATCGCCATTATCGAGGGCCTGGCGCAGGTCATCGAGGAGAACGAGGCCCGGCGTGTCCTTCCGGCGTACTGGACCAAGTACGAACGTGTATTCCTCGCCAGGGGTTACACGCCGGATGCCGTGCTGAGCGGCTACAGCACGCTCATTCGGGTGACGCCGGAACGACTACTGGCCTGGTAGGCACGTGGAGGAGAACCAGATGCAACTGATCAGTGTGAATATCGGCCCGGCAACAGCCATCCAAACCGTCAAATCTTCCGGCCTCACCGGTATCTTCAAGACCCCGGTCGACGGCCCGGTTCTCATCACCGCCCTCGGCCCGGCCGGTGACTTCATCGCCGACACCAAGCACCACGGCGGCGTCGATCAGGCCGTCTACGTTTATGGCACGGATGACTACGACTGGTGGGCGGCCGAGTTGGGCCGTCCGTTATCCCCCGGCACGTTCGGCGAGAACCTGACCGTCGCCGCGCTGGCCAGCGGCGACCTGGCCGTGGGCGATCGGCTGCGGCTGCGCGAGGTCGTGCTGGAGGTGACCGCGCCGCGCATCCCCTGCGCCACGCTGGCCGCGCGCATGGCCGCCCCGACTTTCGTCAAGCGCTTCCGCGTCGCCGGGCGGCCGGGCGTCTACTGCCGGGTGATTCGCGCAGGGCATGTCGCCGCGGGCGAGGCCGTCGCGCTGGAGCCGTTCGCCGGGCCGCGGCTGGGTCTGGTGGAGATGTTCCACGACCACTGCGCCAACGAGTGGGACGAGGCCAAACTGCGCCGCCACCTGGCCGCGCCGATTGACATTCGCAGCCGGGTCTATCTGGAGAAACTGTTGGCGGCGCTGCCAGCTCAACAGTAGCGCCCGCCCCTGCCGGCCGGGGCGATGCCAGAAATAAGGCCGCCCGCTCAGGTGTGCGCGTGGCCGAAGCCGACCAGCGCGGCGAGTTTGGCGATGACCCTGTCCGTAACGTCATCCGGTAGCCTGGTGATCAGCGCGGCCTGACGGCTGCGCCAGTCCAGTGAACGCGCCTGATCCGACAGCACAACGCCATGAAGCGCTCCTCCGTCCGGCAGCGGCACTTCGAAGGGGTACCCCTTGACTTGGCTCGTAATTGGGCAGATGATGGCCAGACCCACACGCCCGTTATAAGCGGAAGGGGATAGCACGAGGGCTGGGCGACGCCCGGCCTGTTCGCGACCCATTTGCGGCGTGAAATCCAACCACACCGCGTCGCCGCGTTCGGGAACGTAGGCCATCGCTTACCCGGTCTCCTTGCCCACGGGCGCGCCCCAATCAACTTCCTCGTGCAGGTTGTCGGCCGTGATCCCCGCCAGCAGGTCTTCAAGCGCGTAGGCCGGGCGTCCCACCGGCGTGATCACCAGTTTGCCGTCTTCAATGCTCATTTCGACGGCCGTTTCTACAGTCATCTGCATCTCGTCAGCGAACACTTTTGGAATGCGCAGGGCAATACTGTTGCCCCATTTCTGAACCTTGGTCAACATCGGCCAATCTCCTTGATGTATCTACAGTGAGTATACGTCATAGACGAACCGGTATCAATTGAACGAGCGAGTGAATTCATGACATGGCTGGCGTGTTGGCCTTCTGTGCCGGCGCACGAGATCGACGAGAACATCGCCGTCGCCGGCTTGTTGGCCGGCGCCGACAGGCAATCCACCTGAGCAGGGGCAGACATACCGGCCCTACACAATCTCCCCATGCCATATCCGCCGCATCTCGGCCGACGACTCCAGCAACTCATCCAGCATCCCCTGGGCCACGACGCGGCCCCGCCGGAGGCATATAGCGCCAACGCGTGGGCAGCGGCCTGGCCGCGCCGATTGCCATTCGCAGCCGGGTCTATCTGGCGGATCGATTGGCGCAGATACTCATGTGTCAGCGGCAGTCATAAAATCCCCAAAAATGGCAAACTAGAATTCCCCACTTTGCTCGGCAGCGAGTGCCTCAACGACAATAGCCTGGTCAGCAAGTCGTTGAGGAGGACGCCGCCCATGGTCAAA
>WBZM01002145.1_pt1 | contig 17449 bp, 14 predicted proteins | sample 5204271 | NCBI WGS metagenome assembly WBZM01 (sample SAMN12344346, study PRJNA552823) | activated sludge metagenome | biome: Activated sludge suspended growth; feature: Nitrification reactor; material: Wastewater; isolation source: activated sludge from nitrification reactor of wastewater...
ATGATCCCAAACTTCTTCCGGACCGTAAGGACTGTTCAACAGGAACGTCGCGCCCGGTTGGGCCAGCTTCAGCATGTCGAAACGTTCGAGGAAGCCGAACTGATGGCAAGCAACAAAGTTGGCGGTATTGATGAGGTAGGTCGAATGGATCGGCCGTGGACCGAACCGCAGATGTGACACCGTCACCGATCCTGACTTTTTAGAGTCGAGAACGAAGTAACCCTGGGCATAGTTGGGCGTGTTTTCGCCGATGATCTTGATCGAATTTTTGTTAGCCCCGACAGTACCGTCGGAACCGAGGCCGAAGAACACGGCGCGAACCACGTCGTCAGGCTCAGTCGAGAACGTCTCGTCGAACGGCAAGCTCGTGTGGGTAACGTCGTCGTCGATGCCGACTGTGAAGTGATTCTTCATGATCGGCTTGGCAATCTCGTCATAGACCGCCCGAACCATGGCCGGTGTAAATTCCTTCGAGGAGAGGCCGTAACGGCCGCCGATTACTCGGGGCATGACGGCGAACGGAGCGGTACCGTCGGCTACGCGCTCGACGAGCGCGGACACGACATCCAGATAAAGCGGTTCGCCCGTTGCGCCCGGCTCTTTCGTACGGTCGAGAACGGCAATGCTGCGTGTGGTGGCCGGCAGTGCCTGGACGAAGGCGGTAGTGTCAAACGGACGGTAGAGACGCACCTTGAGCAAGCCAAGTTTATCTCCGCGCTCGTTCAGATAATGGACGGTTTCTTCCACTGCTTCCGCGCCGGAGCCCATAATGATAATAACGCGCTCCGCGTCGGGGGCGCCGACATAATCGAACAGACGATAGCTGCGCCCCGTCAGATTCGCCAGCTCATCCATCGTCTGCTGGACGATGCCAGGGCAGGACTCGTAAAACGGGTTCACGGTTTCACGCGCCTGGAAGTAAACATCCGGGTTCTGGGCAGTACCACGCATCACAGGTTTATCGGGCGAAAGCGCTCGATCGCGATGAGCTTTAACCAGGTCGTCGTTGATCATTGCCCGCATTACTGATTCGTCGAGCGGGTTGATTTTGTTAATTTCGTGTGATGTGCGGAAGCCGTCGAAGAAGTGGATAAACGGCACGCGCGCTTTCAGGGTAGCTGAGTGGGCGATGAGCGCGAAATCCATCGCTTCCTGCACCGAGTTGGAGGATAACAACGCGAAGCCCGTGTTTCGGGTGGCCATCACGTCGCTGTGGTCGCCGAAAATGGACAGACCCTGGGCTGCCAGGGAACGCGCCGCCACGTGGAACGTCGTCGAGGTCAACTCGCCGGCGATCTTGAACATATTGGGAATCATCAACAGCAAACCCTGGGAGGCGGTAAATGTAGTCGTCAGCGCACCGGTCTGCAAGGAACCGTGCACAGCGCCTGCCGCGCCACCTTCCGATTGCATTTCGATGACCAACGGAACGGCGCCCCATATGTTGGTGTCGCCGTGGGCCGAGTATTGATCAGCTAATTCGCCCATGCCCGAGGAGGGCGTGATCGGGTAGATGGCGATCACCTCGTTTACTTTGTGAGCGACGCTCGCGGTAGCTTCGTTTGCGTCGATGGTGATCATTTTCGTCGTCATAATTTGTCCTTCATTCTGAATATGGAGACCGGCGGATAGACGAACCCTCGCCTATCCGCCGGGTCAATCGCGCTTCAGTGGGCTAGTTGTTCTTCTTGTCTGCCAGAGCAGCGTGGGCGGCCGCCAGACGGGCGATCGGCACGCGGAACGGCGAACAAGAGACGTAATTCAGACCGATCTGATGGCAGAAGGCGATGGTCTTGGGATCACCGCCGTGCTCGCCGCAGATTCCAACCTCAAGGTCGGGTCGGGTCGCGCGGCCGAGTTCAACCGCCATTTTCATGAGCTTGCCGACACCCGGCACGTCGAGGGTCCCGAACGGATTCTCCTCGAGGATGTTGCGCTGCTGATACTCCACCAGGAAGCCAGCCTCTGCGTCATCGCGGGAGATGCCAAAGGTGGTCTGGGTCAGGTCGTTGGTGCCGAAGGAGAAGAACTGGGCGACTTCGGCGATTTCGTCGGCAGTGAGGGCCGCACGGGGGATTTCAATCATCGTGCCGAACTTGTAGGCAACCTGGATCCCCTGTTCCTCCATCACTTCCTTGGCCACTGCTTCGAGCGCCGTCTGTTGGACCTTCAACTCATTGACGTGGAAGATGAGCGGAATCATCACTTCGGGATGTACGTCAATGCCGTCCTTTTGGCACTGGCAAGCAGCTTCGAAAATAGCGCGGACCTGCATCTTGGTCAGTTCGGGGATGAGGATGCCGAGGCGGACGCCGCGCGTGCCCAGCATCGGGTTTTGCTCGCGCAGACCCTCGACGCGCTCCAGATACATCTGCTTGACGCGAATCTCCGATAGAGCTTCGTCGATCTCGCTCAATGTGTGGAAGTGCTGCAACTGGACCTTCAGGTCGGCCAAGCGCTGGACCAACTCCTCATAAGAGGGCAGGAACTCGTGCAAGGGCGGGTCGATCAGGCGGATGATGACCGGCTGGCCATCCATGGCGCGGAAAAGGCCGTCAAAGTCGCCACGCTGCATCGGCAGAAGTTTGTCAAGCGCCTCATTACGCTCAGTCACATTCTTGGCCATGATCATCTGCTGGACGATCGGCAACCGGGCAGACTCGAAGAACATGTGCTCGGTGCGGCACAAGCCGATACCCTGAGCGCCATATTCACGCGCGCGCTGCGCGTCGCGCGGATAGTCTGCGTTGGCCCACACGCCGATGGTGCGGATAGCATCGGCCCAACCGAGCAACTTGATGAGGTAGGGGTTTTTGATGTCCGGAACGACAGTCGGGACCTGGCCGAGATAGACGAGGCCCAGCGTGCCATCCAGAGAAATCCAGTCGCCTTCCTTGACGATAATATCCTCGCCGATTGCCATCTGACGCGTATCAAGGTCGATTTCGAGTTCTACGACGCCTACCACGGCCGGCTTGCCGAATTGACGAGCGACCAGAGCGGCATGACTGGTGCGGCCGCCGCGGCTTGTCAGAATTCCTTCAGCCGCCAGCATACCATGCACATCGTCCGGCTTGGTCTCGGGGCGAACCATGATAACTTTGCGCCCCTCTTCCTTCACCCAACGCTCGGCCGTATCGGCGTCAAACGCAACGATACCGACGGCCGCACCGGGAGAGACATTCAGACCGGCTGCGATCTTGCGCGCCGACTTCAGGGCTGCGCTATCCAACTGCGGGTGGAGGAAAAAGTCCACCTGGGCAGGCTTGACACGCCAGACAGCCTCTTCCTTGTTGATAAGACCTTCATCGACCATGTCGACAGCGATCTTGACTTCTGCTTGTGCGGTGCGCTTGCCATCACGGGTTTGCAGCAACCAGAGCTTCCCGTTTTCGATGGTGAATTCCATATCCTGCATGTTGCGGTAATGTTTCTCGAGCTTGCGGGCGATGGTCAGGAATTCATCATAGGCTGCCGGCATGATTGCCTTAAGCTCTTGCAGCGGCTGAGTCAGACGAATGCCGGCGACCACATCTTCACCTTGGGCGTTGACCAGGAAGTCGCCTTCCGGCTCATTCTCGCCGGTAGAGGCGTCGCGGGACATAGCGACACCGGTGGCGGAATTGTCGCCAATGTTGCCATAGACCATTGTCTGGATATTGACGGCTGTACCCAGGTCGTGAGCGATGCCGGCGGCGTTACGGTAGTCAATGGCCCGGCGGCCGTTCCATGATTTGAATACGGCTTCTGTGGCCAGGCGCAGTTGCTCGAACGGATCGATCGGGAAATCGCTGCGGGTGAAGGTGCGATAGATTTCCTTGAAACGACGGGTGACAACTTCCCAGTCGGATGCTTTCAGCTCCGAGTCGGAGGTAACTCCGGCCAGCTTGCGGCGAGAAGTAATGACGACCTCGAAGGCTTCGTCCGGAACGCCCATCACCACGCTGCCAAACATTTGAATGAGGCGACGATAGAGGTCAAAAACAAAACGCCGGTCATTCGTCAGGCGCACCATCGTCTCGGCGATCTCGTCATTGAGGCCGATATTCAACACGGTGTCCATCATGCCGGGCATCGAAAACTTGGCGCCGGAACGGCAGGAAACCAGCAGGGGATTATCCGTCCCGCCAAATTTCTTGCCAGTCAGCTTCTCGATCTCGCCGATGGCCGCCAGCTCTTGCTCCCACATCCCTTCGGGGAACCCATCGGATTCCAGGTAGGCATTGCAGGCTTCGGTAGTGACGGTGAAGCCGGGGGGAACTGGCACACCCAGGCGAGTCATGTCGCCCAGATTAGCGCCTTTGCCGCCCAACAAGGAGCGAACGCTGTCCCATTTGCCGCCGACGTGGGCTTCTGCCTCGTCGACTTCGTTAAACATATAAACCCATTTGGTAGCCGCATGCGGCTTATGGCCGTTGCTGCCGGCCTCTTTTGCTTTCACAGGTGTAGATAAAACTTGATCCGACATGAGTGTGTTCTCCTTCATAACCGTATGCCGGTGGTTCCGGGAAGATTCGCGTTATCTAATTAAACTCGTTCATCGCGAACATTTAGACGGCATACTAAAATTCCGGTGTCAATCCTTAAATAGTTTATGAACTATGGTTAAACTGGGTTAGTGACAGATTGCACCTGTATGCCTGACAAAAGTCATACACTCCCAATGGCTTAATAACTGGATGAATTCATTGCCGCAACCGGTTAGGGTGGATATTCTGGTTTCATGCCGGATTTAGGATCGGAGAATCATCCATTTCCACTCGACAGAAAGTGGTGGAAGCATGGGGCAACGGAAAAACCCAAACCCTGTGCCGAGGAGCCGCGGGAGGGCCGGCCTTGCCCTTCCTGCCTACTGGGGGAGTTATATTACAACGGCTTGTTCCAGCTGATCTGCGATAATTGCGGTCGGGTGGCTGAGGCAGCCGTCTTTACTTGATAGCGCTCTCAGGGCGGCCGTTGGCCGGCCCACGGCGTTGTGTACATCCTCGCTTGCAGCGCTTCCTTATTATTGGTAACGCTGTCTCTATTAGCTATACTTATCTGATATGACCCAGATGTTACGACTGTTGATCGTTGACGATCACGAAGTTGTCCGGCTTGGCATGCGCGCCTTGCTCGAACGCCATCCCACATTTACCGTTGTAGGCGAAGCCTCGACCCAGGAAGAAGCGGTGGCGATGGCGCAGGAGCTTGAACCCGACATCGTGCTGATGGATATTCGGCTGGCCGGCGGCAGCGGCATTGAGGCATGCCAGCAGATAAAGGATGTGCTGCCCCAAACAAAAGTCCTCATGCTCACCTCGTTCGCCGAGGATGAATTATTGTTCGCCGCCATTCGGGCCGGCGCGACGGGCTATTTGCTAAAACAAATTGCCGGTGGTGATGTCGTCCGGGCTATTGAAGGCGCGGCGCGGGGCGAATCCATGCTGGATCCGTCCCTGACTCAGCGGGTGTTTTTCGAGGTTCGACGATCGATCAAGAAAGAAGAAGCAGTCGCGTTCCAGGACCTAACCAGCCAGGAGCGGCAGGTGCTGCTGCTGATCGCCGAAGGCCGCACGAACCGTGAGATTGCTACTGAGCTTTTCCTGAGCGAGGGCACCGTGCGCAACTATGTCAGCAGTATCCTGTCTAAGCTTGGCGTGTCCAATCGGGCTGAGGCGGCCGCTTACGCCATCAAGCACCATCTGGCTGATCACATCTAGAAACGAATTACATTGTTCGCCTAAACTTCACTGTGGAAAATCCGAACACTCCCACTATGGATGAATCATCCGCCCAACGAGCGCTGGAAGCTCTCAATCAGGCTGCTTTGGCGATCGCTAGTGAGCTTGATGTCGATAAGGTGCTGCAACTTATCGTTGATTCGGCGCGTGATCTCGTTGGCGCAAAATATGCCGCTCTGGCAGTCGGTGATTGGCGTATGCCTGGCCCCGGCAATGTGCATAGGTTTGTGGTCAGCGGTCTGGAGCGGGACGAGATAAAAAAGATCGATCATTGGCCGCTGGGGCGGGGGCTCTTGGGAGCGGTCATTCACGGCCAGCAACCCGTTCACGTGACGAGGATAAGCGCCGACAGGCGCTCCGTCGGCATGCCGGAGGGACATCCGCCGATGGAGAGCTTCCTCGGCGTGCCCATCATCGGTGCCGGGGAGACCTTGGGCAACCTCTATCTGACGGACAAACTGGGTAGACTTGATTTCAACGGCGCGGACCAGCGTTTGATTGAAATGTTGGCGGCTCATGCGGCGGTCGCAATTCAGAACGCTCGCCTTTATTCACAGGTTGAACGGCTGGCTATTTTGGAGGAGAGAACGCGCATCGGTATGGACCTGCACGACGGCGTGATCCAGTCGATCTATGCCGTGGGTCTCACGTTGGAATCCACACGCTTGGCTCTGCCGGTTGAGGCGGACGAAGTCTCCGCATTGTTGGATACGGCGATAGAAGGATTGAACGACGCGATACGCGATATCCGCAATTTCATTCTGGATCTCAGACCGCGCCGCTTTGCCGGCGATGTACAGCAGGGCTTGGCCCAACTCGTGCGCGAGTTTCAGGCGAATACGATGGTTCCTGTGTCCATTAAAATGCCGGAGCGCCTGGACGATTTGCCGCTGCCCCAGGGTCGGGCCATATTCCTCACTACCCAAGAAGCGCTGGCTAATGTAGCCCGGCATGCTCGCGCCAAGGGGGTGGATATAACGCTGCATTGCACGGACGATCGGGTCATTCTATCAGTCAGAGATAACGGCCGCGGGTTCGATGCCTCCAATGAATCGCTGCGCGTCGGGCATGGATTGGCCAACATGCAGGCGCGGGCTGAAAGCTTGCACGGCACCTTCAACATCCAGGCCTCCCCCGGTCGTGGAACGTCCGTCATCCTCGATCTGCCTCTATAATTTCCCGAAACCCCACAGCTCCACAATCTATCCCTTATGCCGGCACGGTTTCTGCCCGGACAATCAGGTGATAGATGTCACCCGGATCGATGACTTTCGTCATTGAGTTTGCGCGGCTGCAAGGGCTATACTGCCCGCAATGACAAGTGTCGCGAGGGCATCTCGTATTTGATGGGCCAGAGGGCAGTTAGGCTGCAACGGTTTGTCTGATTGATGCTATGCGGCCGAAGGGATCTTGTGATGCTTCAGTCACACCTGGAAATGGGCAATATCCTTAGCCTCGAAACGGCGCCGAAGATTAGAATTGTGATCGTGGAGAAGCACGCGGCTGTGCGTCGCGCGCTTCGCAAGCGGTTAAGTGTGACCTCTCACCTGGAAGTGATCGCCACGCTTCAGGAGCCGGCCGAAGCCCTCGCGTATCTGAGCTTGCCGGGTGTGTCAACTGATTGCAGCGGTTCGGCCGACGTCGTACTCCTGGGTTTGCAAAACGAGTCCGACGAAGAGATGTTCAACACGCTCGAAAATGTCAGGAAGCTGACCCGGTTTTCGGCCGCGGTCATCGTTCTGGCTCCATTCGCTGATGAGGTTGAGCGCCTGCTGATGCAGCAAGCAGGCGTCAGCAGCTACCTTCTGAAGTACATCGATTCACAGCGGCTGATTCAAGAGATCGAATCAGCATCCCACCGCAATTCCACACCGATTACACGGAGTTCGTAGCCTTTTCCTCGGCTACGCGGCCGCCGGTGGGGCGTATGACGAGCACCGGCACCTGCACCGATTGCAATACGCGTGTCGCCACACTGCCGAAAAGCCAGCGACTCAAACCGCCGCGACCGTGGGTGCACATTACAACCGTGTCGACATCGCCGCCTCTAACCGCGCTGATGATCTCTGCGGCTATGTCCTCCGACTCGGCAACCTGGTAATGGACACGGTAATTTTGTTGACGGAGGGAGCCTTTCTGATGCTGCAAATACTCAATCGCCTCTTTGTACAAATCATCCCGCATTTTGATCAGGAAGTTCGCGGACTCCGGCGATAAAGCGCCCTCGCCCATGCGCGGCGGCAATACGACGCGCAACAGCGTTATATCGCTGTCGAACTGCGCGGCCATCTCCAGAGCGTAGGGAAGCGCGGCCTCGGCAAACCCTGAACCGTCGAGCGGGACTAGAATATGTCTGTACACAAGCCTATTTCCTATTCGTAATGAGCGTATGGTTCGCCGGACTCATTCTCGGAATGCATCCAGTTGCGAACGACCACGCGAAAGATATCGGATTCAGTGATGATCCCCATTAGTTGGCCCTGGTGATCGAGCACTGGCAATCCGCCGATCATGTATTTCAACATTAATTGCGCCGCTGCCCCGATCGTCTCGTCGGGAGAGATAGTAACCGGATTTGGTGTCATGATCTCGCGAATAGTCAATTTGGAGAGGATGTAACTTAGCTCCCAGATATCCAGACCGGACGAAGCCGATGCCCGAGCGCCGCGAACATCGCCATAGGTGACGATGCCGACAAGTATGCCATCCTCGACGACCAGTAGCCGGCGTATCGTTCGGCCGACCATCAATTGTCCAGCTTCCAGCACCGTTGTGTCCGGCGTCACGGTGACGAGTTCGCGCGACATCCAATCTCTAACCAGTTCTAGTTTCACTGAGTCCCCCTTCATCTACCTGTGACCGATTGACCTCGCGTAGATAGCTGACGGCTAAGGCAAACATGACGACGATGATCGCCGCTGATATCAGGCAATATCGGCAGACGGCGTGTATTACAAATAGTTCGAGGGCAGTCAGCCCAACCGTGAAGAGCAAGGCCAAGCCTGTAGCGCCTACGAGAAGCTCGGGCAAATAATCCTCAACTGCTGGAATCCAGTCCGGCAGCCACGTCAGTAAGAAGATGAAGGCATAGCCAATCAGACCGATGAGTGCCACGGGAATTGGGCCGAGAGAGGAATAAGGCGCGTTCGGACCGCTCACCAGACCGCAATCTTCCCAGGTGCCGATCTTGCAGGTGGCGGTAAGCACGCCGTTATGGTACAGGAGCAAGTAAAAGGCGATTAACAGGCCCGGCACAGCCAGAAGTTGTATCAACCTCACTTGCCACTTTTCGACGTTCAAGGTCACCTTCCGGATAAGATGGCCGGTTAATAGCAACCGGTCATCGTCGTTGCGTTATGTTTTGGCTTGAGCTACTCGGCTAAATATTATTGCGCCGCAAGTAAGGCTTCGATCGCCTGCGAGAAAACGGCGAGCGGCTGAGCGCCGGACAGTTCTTCGTCATTCAGGAAGAAAGTTGGTGTACCGCTGACACCCACGGCCCGGGCCTTAGTTTGATTCGTATTTACCATGTCAAGGTAACGGCCGTCTTCCATGCAACTGATGAACTGGTCCATGTCCAAGCCCACTGCTTCGGCCGCCTGACGATAGCCATCGGCGGACAACCGGGTGGTCGACGGTTCTATGGCGAATAGGGTGTTGGCATAGTCGAAGTACTTGTCTTGTTCGTTGGCGCACATCGCGGAAGCGGCGGCGGGCACGGTTGCAGGGCCCAGGGCATAGGGTAATACGACCCAGCGCACATCGCCGGTATCGACATATTGCTCTTTCAGCGGCGTGGCGGTTTCGGCATGAAACGATTGGCAATGCACGCAACCAAAGTCGGACACTTCGACTAGGGTAACCGGTGCGTCATTATCCCCCAGGAAGATGCAATTCTCGTTGGTTTCGTCGCAAAATTCCCTCAGCGTCTGAACGGGCTCGGCTTGCGATGGCCGAAGCGCTAAAAATAGCAAGCCGCCGAATACAAGCACAACGATGGCGATTAATCCACCAATGACTGCCCAATTGGTCTCGCGGGTCTGAGCTTTTTTTCGGCGTTGCGGAGTTGTCTTAGCCATGGTTCTCCTCGGATAAAATAAAATTAGGGTGAATTCGAGTGTATCTTTCACACTCTTAACTGGCAAACCTTCTTACCAGGATTTGGAAATCCCGATGAATGTCATCCTTCAAAGGTGACATTCGCCATTCTCTCCACAGAGGAAATGGTTTACACTAAAAGCAGGTAAGTCGTCGATTTCTGGGGCTGATGATCGCCGGGAGATTCCAAATGCTGACAGTAAATGACCTGATGACTGTTATTCCAAACACAGTGACGCCGCAATCGACTCTTCGACAAGTAATTGAGTTGATGAAGACGCAAAGTTGCCGGCAGCTACCGGTGCTCGACAACGGCAAGCTGGTCGGTATCATCACGGATCGTGACGTACGGTTGGTCATGAATTCACCACTTGTCTTGCACGGTCGTTGGCAAGACGAAGAAATTCTGGACAATATAACTGCTGAGAATTGCATGACCCCAGACCCAATGACCATAACGCCCGATATGCCGGCTTATCAGGCGGCCAACATGCTCAGTATCTATAAATTCGGCGCGCTCCCTGTGGTCGATCATGGCGTATTGGTGGGCATCATCACTGTCACCGACTTTTTGAACTATTTCGCGATGCAACATCCCGAGACGATCGATCAGCAGGATTAACCCATCGCGAGGAGGTAATGATGGTATCTTTTGGCACTATCCTGGTACCCCTGGACGGCTCCGAGCTGGCTGAAAAGGCCCTATCGCCGGCGGGACAGATCGCGTCGGCGATGGCTAATCGCGCGGGCGGGTCAGATTCCGTACGACTCATCTTGTTGCGCGCCGTAGCCCCAATGGCCATGCTGGCGGCCGACCCGTACCTCTACGATGAGATGATGCGTATGAACCTGGATGAAGCCCAGGCTTATCTCAATCTGGCGGCGTCAACCTTATCTGCTCTTGGCGTGAAAATCGAAACCACAACGATCAACGGCTCCCCGGCCGAAGCGATTGTCCAATATGCGGAAGAAAACGGCGTCGATTTGATTGTCATGTCCAGCCATGGCCGCACCGGCAGCAGCCGGTGGGTATATGGGAGCGTCGCCGAGAAGGTGATGCATCATGCGTCCTGCGCCACGGCCATCATTCGAGCCCACGTCGAAGTTGCCATGTTTCAGAATCGCAAGATTCTCGTGCCGCTGGATGGCTCTGATTTGGCCGAACGGGCGCTGGAACCAGCACTCTCTCTGGCGCAGGCTGTCAATTCCAACGTCTATCTTCTCCGAATCGTCTCCATGCGGGAGCCAATGCCGGAGACTCTGACCCCGGCCGGCGAACAGGTTGAGGCCGCATTGGACATAGCCGATGCGGAAGAAAGGGGCGAGGCAGAAGCCTATCTGCAACGCGTCTATGGCAGTCACGAAAACCAGCATCTCTTTTTTGACGTCGAGAGAACCGATGGCGATATTGCAGATAGTATTGTCACCTATGCCGATACAAATCATATCGATCTCATCGTCATGTCCAGTCATGGGCGGTCGGGTATCGGTCGCTGGCTACATGGCAGCGTAGCTGAGAAGGTACTGCGCGGGGCAAATTGCGCCACGCTTATCGTGCGCGACCCGAAGAGCTAAGCGACACTGTTTTTGCTCTAGCCCGTCACCCAATCTCGACAAGTGGCAACAGGTTGGGAATGGCCCGACCTGTTGCCTTTTTCATCTTCGCGGTTGATCATGTAAGTTCATTTGCTTCGGAGTTTGCGATTCCGTTGCTGTTGCCCCTAAACATGATTTGCCGCTCGCTGTGCAGACGGATAACGCATGAATTTACCTCACCCACTTCCACCTGAAGCGCTCTACAACACCTTCGATTCCCGCTCCTTGCCCTTCGAAACAACGGCCGAACTTGAGGATGGTCTTGAGATTATCGGCCAGCAGCGGGCAATTGACGCCATCCGCTTTGGAATCGGCATCCGCCACCAGGGCTATAACCTCTTTGCGCTCGGGCCGAATGGAGCCGGGCGGCAAACGACCGCCAACCGGTTCCTTAAGCACCGCGCTGCTGGAGAGCCGACGCCGGATGACTGGTGCTATGTCTATAATTTCGAGCAGCCTCATAAACCCTGCGCCCACAGGTTGCCACCCGGACGGGCGCTGACCTTTCGCGACGACATGAAAAAGCTGGCCGAAGAACTGCTCTCAGTCTTGCAGGCTACATTTTCGGGCGAGGAGTACCAACTGCAAAAACGCGCGTTGGAAGAAGAATTGCGCGGCATGCATACCGAAGCATTGGAAAAGCTGCGCGAGGAAGCCCAGACCCACAGCATCGCCCTTATCCAAACGCCGGGCGGATTTGCCTTCGCCCCCTTGAAAGAGGGTGGGGAAGTGATCTCGCCGGATGAATTCATGCGGCTCGACCAGGAAGAGCAAAAGAAGATTGAAGGAGAAGTGAGTGAGCTACAAGAAGCGTTGCAAAGAATCATGCAGCAGCTTCCCACCCTTCATCGTGAGATGCAGAACCGGTTGAAGGAGCTAAACGAGCGCGTGGTGGAGTTTACCATCACTCCCCTGATGGATGAATTGAGAGGCAAATACAGTGATCTGGAAACTATCGCCCGTCACCTCGAAGCGGTCCAAAAGGATATCGTTAAAAATTTCGAAGCTTTCACGCAGGAGGAGGATGGCGAAGGTCGCCAGTTGATCGGTGCGATCATGGGTATTGCTTCGCCCGAACGGAAGGCGGCCATGAACCGCTATGAAGTCAATGTTGTTGTCGATAATAGCCAAGTACAGGGCGCTCCGGTTATCTTTCTCGATCAACCGCGCTATCAGAACGTCGTCGGCCGCGTGGAGCACGTGGCCCAAATGGGCGCATTGGTCACTGACTTTACCCTGATCAAGCCCGGTGCTCTCCATCAGGCTAACGGCGGCTACCTGATCGTCGATGCCCTGAAATTATTATCGGAACCCTTTGCATGGGAAGGATTGAAACGCGCCTTGCGTAAGGGCGAGATCGCTATTGAATCCTTGGGTCAGGTTTATAGCATGATCAGTACCGTATCTCTCGAGCCTGAACCGATTCCCCTTAACGTCAAGGTTGTCCTGATCGGCGAGCGGTTTCTGTACTACCTTCTCAGTAGCAATGACCCGGAATTTAATGAGCTGTTCAAGGTGTCGGCCGATTTTGAGGACGATATGGCGCGAACGCCCGATAGCGCCCTGGCATACGCGCGGGTCATCGCTGAAGTGGGCCGGGCTGAAAAGTTGCGACCGTTCGACAAGCAAGCCGTCGCCCGCGTCATCGAACATGGATCACGCCTGGTCGAAGATGCCCACAAGTTGTCTACCCACATGCAAAGCGTCACCGATGTACTTCGTGAAGCCGACTACTGGGCGGCCGAAGCAGGCCGCCAGACAGTCACGCGCCAGGATGTGCAACAGGCATTGGACACGCAGGCCATTCGAGCCGGCCGCGTTCAGGATCGTATCCAGGAAAGTTTTCTCAACAATCAGGTCTGGGTAGAAACGGATGGGCACGTAATTGGTCAGGTAAATGGACTCTCTGTCTACACGTTGGGCAACCACAGCTTTGGCCGCCCATCGCGAATCACGGCGCGCGTGCGCATGGGCAGCGGTGAGGTCGTCGATATCGAACGTGAAGTAGATATGGGCGGGCCGATTCATTCCAAAGGGGTGATGATTCTCTCCGGCTTCCTGGGCGAGCGATATGCTTTCGAGCGGCCGCTCTCGCTCAATGCGACCCTTGTGTTTGAACAAAACTACGGAGGGGTCGAGGGGGACAGCGCGTCGTCGGCCGAGCTATATGCCTTGCTGTCAGCTTTGTCCGGCGCGCCGATCAAGCAATCGCTTGCTGTAACCGGCTCTGTCGACCAGCGCGGCCGCATACAGGTGATCGGTGGCGTAAACGAAAAGATCGAGGGGTTCTTCAACGTCTGTAAGGCCAGGGGACTAACTGGCGAACAGGGCGTTCTGATTCCCGCGGCCAATTGCCGCAACCTGATGCTGCGGCAGGACATCGTCGAGGCCGCTCAAGCTGGTCAGTTCCACATCTATCCGGTGTCAACCATTGACGAGGGAATCTCGTTGTTGACCGACATTCCGGCCGGAGAGGCAGACGAGTCCGGTGATTATCCGGCGGACAGCATCAACGGTCGTGTGGTCGCTCGCTTGTCCTCGTTTGCCGAGAAGCAGCGGCAGTTCGGCGATCCGGCCAAATCGGGTGATGATGAGCCTCATGGGGAATCAACCAAGGAAGGCGATGAACAACCAGACGAATGATGATTTACCTGTTGCGGATGATCCGGTGTTGAGTTCAGAGACGTCGAGCGGCGTCGTGCCCCATGGGACGATCCACCGAATCGTCGTCGCCCTGGACGCGTCGGCGCATAGCCGGGCGGCAATGGACGCAGCCGTGACGCTGGCGGAAAAGATCAACGCTGAGGTGGTAGGGTTATTTGTTGAAGACATTAACTTGTTGCGAATGTCTGAATTACCCTTCGCCCGCGAGGTCCTGTTTGCCGAAGCCAAGCTGCGCCGGATCGAAAGGGGGGATCTCCAGCGCAAACTGCAAGCCCGAGCCGCCCTTCTACGACACGAGATTCAGGACTTGGCCAAGGAACACAATGTGAGCAGTACCTTCCGTGTGATTCGCGGTTCGGTCGAAAAGGAGCTATTGGCTGCTGCCCTGGATACCGACATGCTGGCTTTGGGCCGGCTGGGTCATACCATCGCCCGGCGAGCCAGACTTGGCTCAACGGCCAAGGCCATTGTGGATAGGGCTGCCTCCGCGGTCCTGCTGGTTAAAGCAGGAGCGTCAGGCGGGCCAATCGTCGTCTTGTACGATGGGTCAGCTGCCGGCCGGCGCGTCCTGGAACAGGCGTTGGTATTGGCCGAGCACACTGATGAATTGCGCGTCCTCGTGTGGGCCCCCACGGAGAGCGCTGCCTTCGAAAACCGTCAGCTTGCCGCCCATCTTCTTGAGGCTTCCGCAGCGCCTATCCAGTATCAACATCTCTCCGGAGATAATCCATTCCTCGTCCTGCAGTGGATAAACCGCCAGAAAGCCGGGTTGCTCCTTCTGGCCGGTGGAGACACCAAGCTACCTCCAGATATTTTTGATACCCTTCTGAATGAGGCCGAGCAACATATCCTGGTTATCAGGTAAAACCGAATACTTGTGCTAAAATTACGGTTAGGGTTGTTCATCTAAGCCCTGAATTTTTAGCGCGTCATGACATTCAAGCCGAGCGAGCGGATCACCGAACTGCTGAATAATTTGCCGACGAAACCGGGCGTCTATTTGCACAAAGACGCCGCGGGTAACGTTCTCTATGTCGGCAAAGCGATAAATTTGCGCAATCGCGTGCGCTCTTACTTTCATACACACGTCGATTCCATCAAAACACAGCGTCTTCGTCGCCTGATCGCCGACATCGAGGTGATTACGACTGAGTCTGAGCTTGAGGCGCTTTTGCTTGAGATGACTCTCATCAAGCAGCATAAGCCTCAATTTAATGTCCGTCTTAAAGATGACAAGCGCTATCCTTATATCAAGGTGCATTGGGCGGATGCATTCCCCAAGGTAACGGTGACCCGGCGGATGGTTCGCGATGGTTCGCGCTACTTCGGGCCTTATACGTCGGCCTGGGCGGTTCAACAGACGCTGGACCTGTTGCGCAAGATATTTCCTTATTTGACCTGTGACCGCATAATTACCGGCAGTGACGAGCGTGCCTGCCTCTACTACGATATCAAGTTATGCAATGCGCCTTGTATAGGCGCAGTCGATCAGGAACAATATCGCGCCACCATTCGCCAATTGATGGATTTCCTCGATGGTAAGTCTGACCACATTATCCGCGGCATTGAAGCCAGGATGGCCCAGGCAGCGGCCGAGCTTCAGTTCGAGAAAGCCGCTGACTATCGCGACCAACTCAAGGCGATTGAGCGCATCACCGCTCGCCAAAAGGTCATCGGCTCAAGTGATACTGATCAGGATGTGATCGCTTTTGCCCGAGACGAGGGGGATGCCTGTGTCCAGATTTTCTTTATTCGCCACGGCAAATTGATCGGTCGCGAATACTTCATGCTTGATAATACCGAAGGCGAGAGCGACCACGAAGTTCTACAGGAGTTCATGACCCAGTTTTATGACGATGCCGCCTACATCCCCCGCGAGGTGCTGCTACCGAGTGAAGTTGAGGAAGCCCACATTATCGAGGAATGGCTGCGTCGCAAGCGAAATACCAAGGTGACCATCCAGGTGCCGCGCCGGGGCAAAAAGCGGGAGTTGGTCGAGATGGCTGCCGAAAACGCCCACGACACGCTCGCTACCCTCCGCCAGCAATGGGCGGCCGATCGTTCGAAGCACGTACAGGCAATTACCGAATTGCAGGATGCGCTCAAGCTCCCTGCGCCTCCGGCGCGTATCGAATGTTACGATATCAGTCATACGCAGGGTACCCAGACAGTCGGCTCGATGGTTGTTTTTGTGCAGGGCGCGCCCCAGAAAAGCGATTATCGACGCTTTAACGTCCAGACTGTCGGCAATGATGACTACGGGGCTATGCGCGAAGTCTTGACGCGACGGTTCCAGCGCTATCGCGATACGCTGGCCGGAGAATTGCACGATCCAAAGAAAGTTAAGGCGCGATCCAATCGACCGACGGCGTGGGCAATTCTGCCCGACCTGTTGCTGATCGACGGCGGAAAGGGGCAACTGGCTGTGGGCCAGGAGGTTCTGCGCGAATTTGATCTGGAAGGCGAGATTCCCATCGCTTCTCTGGCCAAGCAGGAAGAGGAACTCTTTGTGCCGGATCGTCCAATTTCGGTAATGCTACCACGTCGCTCCGAGGCTCTCTATCTGGTGCAACGCGTTCGGGATGAAGCTCACCGTTTCGCGAACGAGGGGCACCGCAAGCAAAGGGCAAAGGTCGGCGTGGCTTCGATTCTGGACAGCATCCCCGGAGTGGGGCCAAGAAGACGACAGGTGTTACTCGTTCGCTTTGGATCTCTGGAGGCGTTGCGCGAAGCTTCGGTCGAAGAGATCGCCGCTGTACCCGGCATCCCGCTAGACGTGGCCGAAGATATTAAGGCCCATCTGGCCTGAAAAAATCCGGTCGGTTGGCACACAGTAAGATAGCCAGCGCGGTTGGCCCATCGCTTATCTTGCCAGTTCGGGCCATATCAACCGCTTCGGCCGGTGAAACCATATGAACACTGATCACCTCGGCTGATTCATGATGTGTTTCTCCCAGAGTTACACCGGTAGCCAGGAATATGTGGCCGACTTCGCTGCATATGCCATTGGCCATAAAAAAGCGGCCGACATAATGGAGCAACCCCGCCTCGCCACCGACTTCCTCCCTTAATTCCTCCTGCGCCGCGTCCTCGATGGATTGACCACTCTTGAGGCTGCCCGCGGGCACCTCCCAACACCATTCGTCCACCGTATAGCGATACTGATGGATTAGGACCAGTTGGCCATCCCTCGTAATGGGCACGATCCAAACGGCGTCGGCTTTTTCAATTACATTATAGATGCCGTTGCTGCTGTCCGGACGAACTATTTCGTCTTGCCGCACCTGGTACCATGGGCACGACCAGGCTATTCGCCTCGACAAGGTTTTAAACGGCCGCCCACGCTCATTCATTTATTTATTCCAGCT
>WBZM01002146.1_pt1 | contig 17448 bp, 18 predicted proteins | sample 5204271 | NCBI WGS metagenome assembly WBZM01 (sample SAMN12344346, study PRJNA552823) | activated sludge metagenome | biome: Activated sludge suspended growth; feature: Nitrification reactor; material: Wastewater; isolation source: activated sludge from nitrification reactor of wastewater...
CTGGCCGGTCCGGGCTGCTGGCGTTGTCGCAAAGTCTAACCGTGGGGGACTGCTCCGGCAAGCGGTGCCGCCTGTTCTCCGCTGGTCTGGTTAGCTGCGGCGTGCCAAAGGGGGGCGCTCTGCTCCCCCCTGTAACCCCCCTCGGGATATTGAGCAACGTGCGGGGATAAAAAACCTCTCTCGGGGATACCAAGGGCGGGCCTGACTGTTAAACCTTCCACGGCGGGGTCGCCCCCTTCTTCAGCCGCTCAACCGCCGCCAGCAAGTGTTTCTCCACAACGTCAAGCCGTGGCCCTCCCTCCGGGGTCTCTCCGCTGTCAGGCTATCGGGTCTTTCCCGTATTTTCTGAAAAGGTCGTTGAGAGCTTCTCTCAAAAGGTCTTGGCTGCCAATACCCTTTTCACCGGCCAGTATCCTGAACTGCCGATACACGCCCTCGGGAAACTGCGCACCGATAAGACGCTTGCCGATTTGGTCGGGGCGCTTCTCCGTGGTTGGTTCCCCACCCCCCTTGTCCTTTGTGGCTTCGGTCGCGGGCTTGGAGAAAATGGATGCGCGTTTTGCCATTGTAACCTCACATGTCAAGGTTATAACACAATAAAATTATTATGCTATAACAATATAGCGTTATTTTTTGATAACCCATTTGTAGAGAGCGCGGATTTCTTCGGCGGCTTTGCCCTTCGGTTCGTATTCCTCAACGCTGCGCCCGTCGTTCACGGCATTGAAGTAAGCCGCCCGCTGGTAGAGGTGAATGGGCGCAACGGTCGCCACCTCCGACAAACCTTCCCGGACCTCCTCGGCATACTCGCCGCGCGGGGGAATGGCGTTCAGCACAACGGCGGCCTTGCCGCTGGCGTTGGAAAGTTTGGTGATATTCAGGGTTGACGTGATGGCATCCACGTCGAAAGCGGATGGACGGCACGGGATGAGAACCACGTCCGCAAGCTGCGCGGCAAGGGCGGCGGTGCGGTCCGAGTGGGGCGCGGTATCTATGATGACCAGCCCGGCCCCTCCCGCCTCGGCCTTTTTGAGCAATCCGGCAAGCTGGCTCGGCTCGGCGGCAATAACTTCCGGGGCGTCTTCTCCACGGCGGGCCAGCCATGAACAGGCGGAAGCCTGCGGGTCAAGGTCAAGAATCAGGGTCGCTTGACCGTGAAGCTCGGCGCACACGGCCAGATGAACGGCTATCGTCGTCTTTCCGCTCCCGCCCTTCTGGCTGATGATGGCAACCGTCTTCATGTCATAATCCTATAACGTTATAGCGTTAGGACGTTAGGCAGTTATACCTTTATAGTTTTATCTGTTTGGAGTCAACCGGCTGGCTATCAGGCACCTTTCCCGCAATCCGCCGTTAGGAGGGGACGAAGCGCCTGACTTGCATCTCCGGCACTTTTCGGCGCACTTGCGCGAGGTCGTAAAGGGCCTGCTGCTGGAGCCAGCTTTCCGCGCTCCCGCCAAATCCCAGCGACAGGCGCAAGGCCATTTCCGGGGAGATTCCGGCGTGACCGTTCAACAGCTCGGAAAGCGTCTTGCGCGTCACCCCTAGCCCTGCTGCGGCGGCGGTGATGCTCAAGCCCAAAGGCTCTAGGCAAAGCTCCCTGACCACTTCGCCGGGGTGGGGGGGATTCAGCATGGGCATGGTCAAGGATGTAGGGAGCGCAAAGCCACATCCGGGCTTTCTACACGAAATCGGCGCGAGGGCTTGGCCTCACCTCTGGCAATAGCGCCCGCCTCTAGCAAGCTCTGCCGCAGTTCGTCAAAAAGTGTTTTGTCCATCGTCATAACTCCTTCACAAGGTCGCGCAACAAGGCGGTCTCGGTAGCGGTGAGGTTATCTGTTTTTTGTTTCTGGACACTCAAAGTCAATCAGCTTTTCAAGGGTTTTAACTTCTGCCCAAAAGTTTGCTTTGAACTGTTCATGATAACGGTCAACGTATGAACTTGAGGACCGCGCAACTTTACGTGCATTGTCAAAATCGTCAGCCCGCATCACATAGATTAGGGCATATCCGGTTTCTTCCTTGAGAAGAAACACGCTTTCAAACGAAACCCCCTCCGCTGCTAAAGTAGCTGTGACTTCATCCTTCCGCTTGTTCAGTTCATCCGCCCAAGCAATGACCTCCGGGAGAGAGTTCTCCCGGAGAATCACCTTTACGCACCGTGTTTCAACCACTTTCAGTTTGCCATTGGTGCATAGCTACGCTCTGCTCTAGTAATTTTTGGCGGCGACCCATCGCAGCGACCGAAGCAAATCGCTTGGATATCCGATACCCCCATTATTGAGAGTTTAGCGGAAAGTCCTGCAAAACGATTGCGGACCCCCTTTACGCCACCGAAATGCGCTTCGCTATTGGCGACTTGACGCTTGAACCCATCAATATAAGGGGACATGTCCTGCTTTTCATCCGGTAGACCTGGGGTGTGGTGAAAGAACCCCCCAAAGAGTTTGTTGCAGTCCTCTGCGTATTTTTCTGTGTGTAAAATATGCATATGCCAGAATGTATCAACATCCCTTGTCGCAACAAACTTTCCGTCTGGCTGAACCATATACATACTCAAGAACTCTCTATAACCTTGCTCTACCTCCTTGGCATAGCCTTCTGTCCATCCCTCTTTTTTCTGCGCATAATTCCGAACCTGACTTAAATCAACCTGCAAGACTTGCTCGTAAGCCTTGGAAAGGTGGTCTCCATCCATAATTTCCATATCAAGCCTCCTTGTTGTTTTGCGTTCATCCCCAGCTAAAGCTGGATAAAGATGCGCGTTTTATAACGTCCGCATGACGTTTCTTCAAGATTAATCTCTGGTTTCTAACATTATTTTCTCTTCTTCCAGTCCTAAAAATTGTTTAGTTTTGTGCTGGCGCTTCTGCGGACGGGTCAAGACGGAACGAAACGCCTAACCTTAATCTCTGGCACTTTTCGGCGGGCTTGAGCAAGGTCATAAAGGGCCTGCTGCTGGAGCCAGCTTTCCGGGCCGCTGGATGGGGGGAAAGCCTCCGGGGGTGGGGAAAGGTGCGGAAAAGCTCTAATGCCTCTCCTTGGCCGTCCTAGCGCATCTGTGGGTGGTGCCATCAAGTAGCAACGCGGTAGGATAGGGTTAGGTCCGGTGGTGCCTCCCTAGCTATTCCCTTGCCAAGCCTTCGGGTCTTTCGGCCTGTCCGGTGCTGGGGTGGGGTGCTCTGGCGCTTCCCTTCCCTTCTTCCCCGCTGGCGTCTTTGTGCTTGTCCTGTCCTTTTTCCTACTGCCCGCCTTTCGGTCGGTTGTGCCTCCGGGCTTGGCTCTTGGTTGCTGCCCTTGGCTTCCACTCCCCTCTGGTGACCGTCTTTGGTCTTTCAGGTGAGGGCGTGCCTCGGTGCAGGTTCTTGGTTGCCGGGGGTGTTTGGGGGCTCTGCTTAAAAATTAGGCACGGTCTGTTTTGGTCTGACCCTAGTGTTTTTGTTAAAAGAAAGTGTTAAATACAGTGTTAAAGGAAAAAAACATGCCGTAACTATTTGTTTTTAATTAATTATTTCAGTGTGGGCGTGTGCAAAGTAACGATAGGGCGTGTGCAAAGTAACGATAGGGCGTGTGCAAAGTAACGATAGGGCCAAAAAGTTATCCACAGGTTATCAACAGGCTTATCCACAGAATCTGTTGATAACTTTTCGCGTGAAACGGCTGTTTCCCACTTGACCGTGTGTGAAGTAACGATAGTTTGGCTACACTCGAAGGAACGACAGGAGCCACATGGAACCCTTGCTACCCGTGCGCCACTCGACCCGCGATTTTTTCGCCTGCGATATTTTTGAAGCCCTGACCAGCTTCAAGGACGACATGGCAAGCATGGAGCATCCGGTCTTCTCGCTCTCCACAAAAACAGACACGCGCACACTGCGCTATGAGCATAATGGCAATACGATAACAATCTTTCCAAGCGTGCTTGGTCTGGCGACAATTTTTGACAAGGATATTCTGATTTACTGCGCCAGTTATCTCAGGACTGCAATCAACCGGGGAGAGATACCAAGCCGCACAGTAAGATTTACAGCTTACGACTTTTTCATATCAACAAACAGGTTGATTGATGGCCGCCACTATCAGCTATTCAAGGAAGGTCTAAGACGCCTAAGCGGAACAAGAATAGAAACGAACATTAAAACTGGTAATTTTGTTGTCGAAGAAGGCTTCGGGATTATTGATGCTTGGCGGGCCGTCAAGGAAGATAGAGGCGGTCGTGTCATAGCGGCGGAAATTGAACTCTCAAAATGGTTTTATAACTCCATTCTTGCCAATGAATTGCTGACCATTAACCGGGATTATTTCCGCATCCGCAAGCCGATAGAGCGGCGCATCTATGAGATTGCCCGCAAGCATTGCGGCGACGCGCCGTCCTTCAAAATCGGTCTGGACAAGCTGCATAAAAAGACGGGTTCAAGTAGCTCGCTGCGGGAGTTTCGGCGGCTGGTTGGAAAAACAATCACGATAAACCATCTCCCGGATTACGAGATTGCCCTGTCTGATGATGTGGTGATGTTCACGAATCGCAACTGGAAAGACCCATCTCCCCCGCCGCCCTTGCTGCCGCGTCGCGGGCCGCTGCTCAAGCCGGAAACATACGAGAAAGCAAAGGCCGTTGCGCCGGGGTGGGATATTTACGCGCTTGAACAGCAATGGCATGAGTGGATTGAAAAAAAAGGGATGCCCAAGCGCCCGGATGGTGCGTTTATCGGCTTCTGCAAAAAGAAAGGGCCTTGCAGGTAGGAGGCACGATTCAAAGCGTAACAAAATAGGGACTTTCTGGCTTTCCCTTTCGGCGCTCCGAAAGTTTGTTGTTCAGAATCCACAAACCCGACCGCCTCGAAAAATCCACTAAAAAACGCCTGAAACGGGTCTTTTCCGCCCGTTTTAGGCCGTTTCGTGGGGCTTCCGCGCTTGCGGGCCGGTCGGGCGGTCTGGCACGCTCCCACCCTCAACAACAAAAAAGGGCGGTTTATGGAAGCGGGTGACAAGTGGTGGGCATGGTTCGGGCTGCTGGCGGGGAAGTTCAAGGAACGCGCTTGGCTGCGCTGGATTCTCAAAAACTGGAACGGAATCATTTGGGGGTATTGCATATTTGCCGTTTGGATGACGGTTTGGTTAGCTGGCGTGGCGTTGGTTTCTGAGCCTCATTCTTTCACGGCGCAAGGGTTGACCTTCCGGGCCGGGGGCTGGCTCGGGTTCCTGATGGCCTTGTCGTGGGTCGTGTTTCAGGGGGCCGCCGCGCCGATTGCAATCGTGGCGGTTCTACTCTCTCCCGTCCTCGCTCTCGTGTTCGTCGTCGGCGGGGCGCTGTGGCTGCTGGGCCTGTTCCTCGGCTCGGTCGCGCTCGTCGGCTTCGGGCCGTTCGTCGTCTTGTTCGGGGGCCGGGCGCTGTTCGTCCGCAAGCTCGCCCGCTGGTTCGGGGAAGCCGACAAGCGGGAAGCGGAAGAAAAGGGCGTTATGGCCGCGCTTGGCATGGGCGACGCGCCAGAACGAAGCCTAGACGGCAAGGCGCGGTTGATGGGGCCGGAAGAAGTCGCCAAGTTCAAAGCCAAGACGAAAAGGGGCGCGGTAACTTTCGTTGGAAAAGTCGGCGGGGAAGGTTTTTACAACCATACGGAAAAGCATGTCCTGATTGTGGCCGGAACGCGGGGCGGCAAGGGCCGCGATTTGATTATTCCGAATCTGAATATTTGTAAGGCATCCGTGTTCGTCCTTGACCCTAAGGGCGAAAATGCACAACAAACACAAGAAATCCGGCAAGAGTTGGGGCCGGTCTTTGCCCTTGACCCGTTCGGCGTTTCGGGCCTCCCCTCGGCGCGGTTCAACCCGCTGCGCTATCTCGTGGGGGATTCCATGATTACCGATGTTCAGACGTTCGCGGATGCCCTGATTATCGGAGAGGATTACTTTTCCAGTTCCGCCCGGCAACTGCTGACCGGCTTAATCCTCTATGTCGTCGCGGAACCTGATTTGACAATTCCATATGACGAGAAAAAACCGGATAACGCCGCGCCGTCCGGTGACGCAAAACTGTTGACCGGAAGGGTGGGGGTGAGCCGGGACTTGATTACCGTGCGGCGTCTCCTGATGCGGGATTTGAGAAAGACGCTGGAAAACATGAAAAACAGCCGGGCGGAACCGTTCGCCGTGCGGGAGATTATCCGCGACATAGGCAGTTGGGGCCTTGCCACGGCGGATAAGGAATGGTCGGGGATTCGCAATTCCGCGATTGAACAAACCAAATGGCTTAACTCCCCGGAGTTCCGGGCCGTGCTGGAAGATGGCGACGGGGAAAACCACATTGATTTTGCCGATTACCTCAAGGGCGTGATGTCGGTTTATGTCTGCCTGCCCGCCCCCTATTTCGCCACGTTTAACCGCTGGCTGCGCCTTGTCGTGGCGGCGGCGCTGGACGCCATGACCAAGCGCCTAGCGCCTCCTGAAAGGCCGGTGCGCTTCGTGCTGGATGAGGTGGCGCAACTCGGAAACCTCGCCAAGATTGAAAGCGCCCTGACTCTCTCGGCGGGCTATGGGGTGCAGCTCTGGGGCATCTGGCAACATATCAAGGATATTGAGCGGTGTTATCCAAGCTCCGGGGTCGGGGGCTGGGTGTCGTCCTCCGGCTTGCGGCTGGTGTTCTCCGTGCAGGATAACGAAACCCTCCGCTATTTTGCGGCGGCCAGTGGGGAAGCCCTGACGGAAACGGACATAAGGCACCTGCCACCGGGGAAACTGCTTTGCATGATGGACGGGGAAAACCCGCTGCTCGTTGACCGCTGGCCGGGGCCGGGGTGATGCGCTGGGCACTGGTGCTTAAGCGCGTTTTCAGGCCGGGGCCTTCGTGCGGCGCGTCCGGCGTCGGCGCTTAGGGTTAGGCGGGCGGGCTTGCCGCACAAGCTGACGGGGGATGATGGCCAGTTTGTTGAAGGGTCGGGTCGCTGGCGCGGCGTCCGGGTGGCGGTAGCAGGGCATGTCTTCAGGCTAGGGATTTCGGCCTTGCCGCGCAAGGGGCTTGCCGCTAGGGTCGGTCTGCGGTGCAGCGGGGACGCGATGACCGCCAACGTGCGAAAGCAGGGGGCGCGGCTTTCGGGCCGCGCCTTTGCGCTTAGTGGGTTCCTTTCCGTAGCTTGAACTTCACCTTTGCGCCCGTCGCCTGTCGCAATTCGGCAAGGAATAGCTCAAGCCCTTGGTTCTCGGCGTCGTCTTCCGGTTCCCCCTAACTCTGGCCGTGGTGTTCAACGCTGCTGGGTTTTCCCGGCTTCGTCTATGCTGTCACGCGCGAACAACATGCGACTCCCTGAAGCCTCTACCAGTCTTTTGATGTGCTTGCCCGTTTTGCTGCGCGGGGTGGTTTTGAGTTCGTGCAAAACGAAGTTATAAAGCCGCGTGAGCAAGACGAGGGCATCCCCGATTTGCTTGTGCGCCTGCTCCAACGTGCCAAACGTTTGCACCTTCTTTTTTCCTGAAATCAGGTCGGGGACAACATTAAATGGGTCCTGAAAGTCGCTGGGATTTTTGCTTCGTCTTACTGTTTCCTCCATCTCTTTTACGGTCGCTATCACGGCCCTGATATAATCCGGTGAGAGATTCAGCGCCGCAAGTTCTTCTTTAATGCCAGCCAGTTCGTCAACGTATTCGTCATGTAGCTCCCGCACATTTTCCGTGTCAAGCTCCCCGCCTCCCTGCATCTCTTCCGCAAACATTCCGATAAGTCTCTTCGTTCTCTCAATGGACATAATAAGCCAGCGCCCTTCTTTCTCCCGCTGCTCCTGTTTGAAGGCTTCAATGTCTGCCAGCGGTTCGCCGGTATAGGGGTTAAAGCCTTTTTCAATAATTCGGTCGTTCCAATCGTATTCGCTAAACTTGCCGGGCCGCTCTCTATTAAGCTCCTCCCACGCTTCATCGCAAACGCGGTAATAAGGGGCTTTGTCCCCCATCCAGTCGTCGTCTTCGCTCATCGTTGGCGCTCCCGCAATAAGAGTGTTGATTGTAATAGGGTGCGCTTGGCCGCGCACGTCGGGACTGGATAAGATCCGCCCTCACGTTCAATAACCTAATAGCGTTATAACGTTATTAGGTTATACCAGACTTGTGTATTGGGCCAGCCCATTGAAGGGGTCAAAAGCGGCTGGCAATCCAGCTATCAATGGCGGTTGCGGCCTGCTGCATCAGGGCGTCAACCGCCTCCGGGGCTGGCGCTGGTTCAAGCCACGTCCAGCCGAAAATATGGATGGCATCCTCCGGGCCGCTGCTGGTGGAAGTCCAGCGCGGTTCTCCGGCGTCGGGCGGGCCGTCCTCGCCGCTCGTCCAGAAAGCCGTAAAGGCGGGCGCTGTGTGGTGCGTGACCGTGCCACGTCCGGCGTTGTCCACGTCAACGGTCCAGTCCTCTTTCATGCGTCCGCCTCCTGCTAGAACAAAGCGCCCTGACCGGGCCGGGGTGCGCGCCTGCCCGGTGATTTCCGGGCGGGCGCGGCGCTGGCGGTTGCCGGGGCCGGTGGCGCGTCCGCCCGTCTGCTTACGGTATTGAAGGGTTGCCCGACCGGAACGGGCGGGTCCGCCGCCGTGGGGGATTCCGCCACGGCGGCGGGCGCGGGTGGGCGCTCCGGCTGGGGGTCCGGTTCCGGCTGCTGCACCTGTGGCTCCGGGGCCGGTTCCCGGTTTGGCTCCGGTTCGGGTTCCGGCTCCGGGGATGGCTGCAAGCTCAAGAGAAAATCAGCGGCCTTTTGCGCGTGGCTGGCGGCGGTGAAAATCGCCCGCTTGTCCTCCTCCAGCACTTTAAGCCAAGAGGCGATATAGGCGGCGTGGTCCTCGCGGATTTCCGGGGTTATGCCCAGTTCGGCGCATAGAAAGGCGCTGCCGATTTCGGCAACAAGTTCTTCCATCGCGTAACCGGCATCGCCCCATTTCTTCCGCCCCAAGTCGCGGTCAAGGCGTGACGGGTGGCGCGTCCAGTGCGTTCCTTCATGGGCCAGCGTGGCGTAATAGCTTTCCGGGCTGTGGAACGTCTCAAAGGGCGGCATCTGGATATAATCCTCGCCGATTGTGTAAAAAGCACGGTTGCCGCCGTGCCGGATACTGGCTCCGGTCGCGGCAAAGAAAGCGTCAAGCCGGGCCTGCCGCTGCGCGGCGTCCAGTGCTGGCAGGGTGTTCTTCGCGTAATAGTGTGCGGGCAAGCCTTCTATCTGTTCGACGTTGAACACGCTGTAAGGCTTCATAAAAGGGATTTCGACCTCTATATCCTCGCCGCTCGCTGTGTCTCTCTCGGTCTTCTTGAAGGTGTTGGCATACACAACAAGGCTGCTACGTTCGTTCTTTCTGACGTATCCGCCTAGCTCCTTCGCTTGGTCGTAGGTCATCCAGATTGGGGCGCTGTAACCCTTCTCCATCGCGGAAAGCCACAACATCAGGACATTAACGCCTTTGTAGGGGGTGCCGTTGTGCCGCAAGGGCCGGGAAACCGGGCCTGCGGCGTGTGCTGCGTCCCAAGGCTTCAACCAAGGGCGCGCTCCCTGCTCAAGCGCGGCAAGAATGGTGTCGGTGACTCGGGTATAAACATCCTGTTTCATGGTTTGGCTTCCTTTCCTGTTTTTTTAGCGTTGTGGGTTGCGACATGCAACCCGTCTAGGCTCGCGCCAATGAGCGGGGGGAAGCGGTCAAGGCCGGATAACCCCGAGGGGAATCACCCGGCCTGCACAAGCCACAAGCGAAGCGGAAGGGGCGCGGAAGGTGGGGGATACGGGGTTAGCCGCCCGTAGGGCTTGGCCTTGATGGCGTCGGGGCGGCACGCCCCCTGTTGGCCGTGCGCGGTAGCGGACGGCCTGAAAAACCCGGAACGGTCCGCGCCAGCGGTCCGTTCCTCCGTTCAATAACATGATAGCGTTATAACGTTAGCGGGTTATAGCTTTACGGCTTTCGCAACAGGTCTGGCCTTTCGCTTTTGATGGTCTGCTGTTAGGAATGGCAATAACAAGGATGGTTGAACATGGAAAGCAAGCCGCAACTGGAACCCGTCATTTTCAGGAAAAACGAGGATGGAAACCTTGCCGCACGAATTGATGATTTAGAGGTCGGTTTTGAGCCTAGCGGTGCTGGTTACATCTTCGTTTGGGGAGAAGAAACAGCCGCTCCATGTGAATATACAAGTTTGGTTTGCCCGGAAGAAAAAGAACGGAAATCAAGTAACTGCCCTATCGCCGAAAACTGCCCGTATCTGATAACAGAGGAAATCCAGCTTTCGGCCAGTTTTTCCAATCCGGCTCATCGTGAAGAACTGGAAGCGGAAACCAGAAAAATGTTTAAGGTAGGACAAGACAGCTTCGGACACACGGAAGAATGGCCGCAACCGGCTGCATCCCGGTTCGCTCATGCGGAATGGCGATTTGAGGAATAACCGCGCAAAAAGGTTCCCTTTTGCGCGGTCGGTGGCGGCTTTCTAAGTCGTTGTTTCTTTTATGGCTGGTATGCGGCAAAAGGGTAGGGCAAAATTGCGGCATGAAGATAGGCTATGCCCGTGTATCCACGGATGAACAAAATCTCGACCTGCAACGCGCGGCGCTGGAAGCGGCTGGGTGCGAAAAGGTCTTTGAGGATTGGGGGGTTTCCGGGGCAGACTTCGCCCGTCCGGGCCTCGCCGAGGCCATCGCGGCGCTCGGTCCCGGTGATGTGCTGGCAGTCTGGAAACTCGACCGCCTCGGGCGCTCCCTCGGTCAATTGATTACGATGATTGACCGCCTCGGCAAGGCCGGGGCCGGGCTCCAATCCCTCTCTGAAGCCATAGACACCACAACAGCCGGGGGGCGGCTGGTCTTTCACGTCATGGGCGCTCTGGCCGAGTTTGAGCGGTCCCTAATCGGGGAACGGACAAAGGCCGGGATGCAAGCCGCCAAGCGGCGGGGCAAAACTGTAGGCCGTCCCCGCAAGCTCACGGCGCATCAGCTTGACCATGCGCGGGGCTTGCTCACCGCTGGCAAGGAAACCCGCGCCGGGGTCGCCGAATTGTTCGGGGTGGATGTAGCGACACTGCGGCGGGCGCTCAAATGTGCCTGAGAATAATTTCTCCCCACTATTCTTTCTCCCGCCAAGATGCTACGCTAATAAGCAGATTAGCGAAACATTTGGAGAACGACCATGAGCAGTGAACCGACTTTCGGCCACGTCGTGGCGGAAAAACGCAAAAAGATTAATCTAAGCCAGAAAGAACTTGCGGCAAAGATTATCCGCGAGGATGGCGTCCCTATATCACCGCAATATCTAAACGACATCGAACGTGACCGGCGTGCGCCAACTTCAGATCACATGGTTGGTCAATTCGCTCTCGTTCTCGATCTCAACGCTGACTATCTTCACTATCTTAATGGCCGATTCCCTGTAGATGTGCGCAAAGACCGTCTCACAGAGAATGAGTTTTCCGAACGTATGCTTGCTTTTCGTAAACCTCAAAATAGGAGTAAAAATTGATGGTGCGCTATGTCAAGGATAGGACTGGCAGATTTCCTGAACGTCCACATTACGAACCTATTGAATTAGACTGCGAATGCGAACGTATTATCGTTAAGTTTCTCGAATCGCTTTACGGAAATGCCCGATTCCCGGTTGAAACGGAAGACTTAAAAAAGCTTATTGAACGCGATACCGATGACCTAGACTGTTATGCTGATTTGTCAATTCATGGCGCTGATGTTGAGGGCCTAACCGAGTTTCGCCAAAACCGAAAGCCCGTTGTGCAAATTGCAGCGGCTTTGACCGAAGATGACCGCCGTGAGAATCGCCTTCGCACGACTCTTACCCATGAATATGGGCATGTTCATTTTCACGCCTACCTTTTCGAGACGAAATACGATCAAGGCCAACTTTTTCACAAGGAAAAGAGCCCCAAAATAGTATGCAAACGCGAAACTATCATTAATGCGCCTGATACAGACTGGATGGAATGGCAAGCCGGTTATGTGTGCGGTGCCATTCTTATGCCGATTTCCAAAGTTAAAACGATAACCACAGATTTTCTTACAGAGCAAAATCACTACGGGCCAATCGCACCAGCCAGCCCAAACGGTAGAGAACTTATCGCCCGTGTCGTTGATGCCTTCAAAGTCTCCGAAGATGCCGCCCGTGTGCGCCTCCTCAAGCTAGGCCACCTCGGGAACGAACGAGGAAAAAGTCTGTTTCCCTAGATTCTGTCAAAAATCACTTGCATATGATTTTGGCCTGATATACGCTAATCAGCGTATCGGCGGATTAGCTTGAAAGCGATGGTCGCAATCTGGCCCCGTCAGTTGAAGAGGATAAGTAAATCGCTATGAATCATGTAGTTATGAGAAGGTTGAACACCGACCGGTCTGGTCAACCTTTCAGCACCAGTATGGTTGAGGCCGTTTGGCGCAAGGGTCAGATTGTTCCGGGCCAGAACCCAGACACATACCGGAAAGATGCTTGTGGGGCATGGATGCAGCGAAGCGAGTATGGAAACGTCAATTCCCAATATGGGTGGGAGATTGACCACATCAAACCAGCATCCAAGGGTGGATTAGATGACCTTTCCAACCTGCAACCTTTGCAGTGGCAAAACAATCGGCACAAAGGCGATAACTATCCGCATTGGTCGTGCGCGGTAGCCGCATAACTCTCGACAAGTGAGGTTTAAGAAATGAGCAAGAAACCCGGCTCAAATACGGGCAAGGACGGCGGTATCTTTCAGGAAACCGGTCCGCGTGGTGGTCACAAAGACAACTATGCAACGGTTCCAGATCATCACCGCCTACCGCCAACCTCAAAACCCGGTCATGCTTGGGAACAGGTAAAAAGGACGCCGGACAGCAAAAAATAGACTGCGGGCCTCGCCCTGGGCGAACAGCCCAAGGCGGGGCGCTCCGCTGGGGATATTAGGCAACGTGTGAAAGCGAGATGAAGGGAAAGGCGCGGGGATGCGATAGGATTATATAATAATAACGTTATAACGTTATTTTGTTATAGCTGTTCAGTCGGCGCAATCTGATTAACTGCTTTCGTTATCCAATTCGTTCAACAACCCCTTGAGGGAATAATCGGCTTTGCCGCTCTCCTCGCCCTCCTTGAGGGCCTGCCGTAGGTCAGACTTGCCAAGCTCGGCCTCAACCTCTTCCACGGTCGGGAAGCTGGCCTTGAGTTCGTCGGGCAAGCTGGCTGCCAAGGCATACCGTGAAATCCCGATAGGTTTGTTCACGTCGCGCAAGGCGTATTCAGCAATGATGTTATTCCGGTCCCGGCACAGAATCAGGCCAATAGAGGTGGCATCCTCCTTCATCTTCACCTGTTCATCCAAGGCGGTCAGATAGAAGTTGAGCTTGCCGGTGTATTCCGGTTTGAAGGGGCCGGTCTTCAATTCGATGGCAACATAGCAATGTAGCCGAAGATGGTAGAACAGCAGGTCAATGTAGAAATCCTCGCCGCCCACCTCAAGATGATATTGCCGCCCGACAAAGGCAAAGCCCTTGCCCAATTCCAACATGAAACGGGTGATCCGTTCCACTAAGGCGGTTTCAAGCTCCCGCTCGTGCGCCTCTTCCCCGACATTGAGAAAATCGAAGATGTAGGGGTCTTTGAGGGTTTCGCGGGCTAGGTCGGATTGGGGGGCCGGTAGGCGCTCGGCAAAGTTGTTGATCTGGGGTTTCTGGGCCTGCCGCTCGTAAAGTTGGCTTTCAATCTGGTGATCCAGCACATTGCGCGACCAGCCGTTTTCGATGGTCTTCTGGACATACCAAAGGGCTTTGGCGTGATCCTTTATATTCTGTATTATCAACATGTTATGGCCCCAAGGGATTTGTGCCACAGCTTGTGGCACAAATCCGCCCCGGTCCGCATAAAAGGCATAAAACTGCTTCATCCGATACAGGTTGCGCCGGGAAAAGCCCTTCATATTCTGGAACTCGCGGCTCAAGTCTCTGGCGATCTGTTCGATCACCGCGTCCCCCCAACCGCTTGCCTGCTGCCTCTCGGCAATCTGTTTGCCGATGTCCCAATACAGCGCGATAAGCTGGCTGTTGGCCGCTAGGGCGGCCTTGATCTGCGCGGCCTGAATGCGGTTTTTCAGGCTGGCGATAAGATCGCGGTATTCGTCGGCTTTGGTAATGTCTTGGCTCATGGTCGCCCGTTGTAAGGGAGTTCTGACGCTTTCACAAGGGCGGCTAGAATTATAGAATAATAACGTTATAACGTTATTATTCTATAGCTGTTCGGGGGGAGCTTGGGAAAACTCCTGTTTGAACAAACAGCGGCAATGCCCTAAAGATGGGTCAATAATACCGTTCCTCGCCGTGTCTCGCGGCACAAAAGGTCATGGAGAAAAAAATGGCAAAAAGCCTTCTGGAACAACTCCCGTCCATCGTCGCCGAAGGCAAGCGGGAAGCCGAACGGATCATGGAGCGGCTGGAAAGCAGCTATCGCCTCGGCCTGCAAACGCGGGAATTGGTCATCCCGTCCAAGGATAGCAACTGGCAAGATATGCTCCGGCGCATGGAAAAAGGCAACCATGACCTGAACCCCGCCACCATGAACCGCCTGATCTATGGCGATAACCTGCTGGCAATGGCGGCGCTCCTAGCTGGTGATGATGAAACCCCGTCCCTACGCGGGAAAATTGATCTGATCTACATTGATCCGCCCTTTGACAGTAAGGCGGATTATCGAACAAAAATAAATCTGCCTAGCGGCGATATTGAGCAAAAACCAACCGCAATAGAGCAATTTGCCTATTCTGATACATGGGCCGATGGAACGGCATCATATCTTAGTATGATTACCCCAAGGCTCTATCTTATGAGAGAGCTGTTATCTAATAGAGGCAGCATATATGCTCACTTTGATTATCATGTTTCTCACTATGTAAAAATTGTTCTCGATGATGTTTTTGGGAAAGATAATTTCTTAAATGAAATCGTCTGGAAACGCCGAGCAGGTATTCTTGCTCAATCGAAACAATACGGTGCAAGCACAGATTCAATTTTGTTTTATAGGTGCGGTGAAAATTACTATTTTGATCCTCCAACAATTAAAGAAGGACGAGATGATTATATTGAAGAGAGGTTCAAATACATTGATGAAAACGGACGAAAATACAGATTAAGCCCATTGGTTAGCCCATCTTATAGCCAAAATCTTATCTATGAATATAAAGGGCATTTTCCGCCCACAAATGGCTGGTCTGTATCAAGAGCGAAGATGGAGCAGTATGAAAATGAGGGAAGGTTAGTATTCCCAAAAAAGGAAAGTGGGCGCATTCAAAGAAAGCAGTATCTTGACGAGTGGAAAGGAAGCCCAATTCAAAACCTATGGGATGATGTTTTTGTAATCAATCCTATGGCTACAGAAAGAATAAATTACGCGACTCAAAAGCCAGAAAAATTACTCGAAAGGATAATTTCCGCCTCTTGCCAAGAAGGTGGAACCATTGCCGACTTCTTTTCCGGCTCCGGCACAACTGCCGCCGTCGCCGAAAGGCTAGGCCGCCGCTGGATTGCCGCTGATCTCGGCAAGCCCGCCTGCATGATTACCCGCAAGCGGCTGATTGACCAGAACGCCAAACCCTTCCTATATCAGCATGTCGGCGATTATCAGGTGGAAATGGCGCGTTCCACGATGGGCCGCAAGTTCCGCGTCGGCGATTTGTCGGAAATTGTCCTCGGCCTGTTCGGGGCTTTGCCGCTGGTGCCCGAAGCCAACCCAAACCGCAATCTGGGCCGTGTGCCGCATACCAAAGCCCTCGTTTATGTGGACAGTCCCAACAAAATGACTGGCTTGGTCACGCTGAAAAAAGCCCTGCAACTGCGGGACAGTCACATGGGCGGGTGGGACAAGGTGATTGTTCTGGGCTGGAACTTTGACCCTTCCATCGGCCATGACATTCAGGGATTGAACGAAGGGGAACGGCTGGAAGTGCTGGTCATTCCCCCTGACCTGCTGGATCGTCTCAAGAAAAAAGGCAACAAGCTCAAGGCGGATGAAATCCGGTTTTCCTCCCTGCAATACCTTGTCCTGGGGGATGTGAAACGGGAACCGCTATCGGGCGGCAAGGAACGCTTGACGGTCGGCCTGCAAAACTACGTCCTGCTCTCGCCGGAAGCCCTCAATCTGGATGAATCCAACCGCGCCAAGCTGCAAAAGATCATCAACAAAGACCCGCTGGCGCTGATTGAGTATTGGAGCGTTGACCCTGACTATGACGGGGAAATCTTCCGTTCGGTTTGGCAAGATTACCGTGGCAACACGGAAAACGACGATGAACCCTACCGTGTGACCGTCAAGGCCGATCTTGACGACCTCCCCGCCAAGTCGGGCAAGCGCCGCGTCTGCGTCCGTGCCGTGGATGTTTTCGGCTTTGAAGCCGAAGCGATTGTGGAGGTTTAGGCCATGAGTAGCATTAACCGATTGACCCTCGCCAAAAACCTCACCACTCGCGTCAACGGCCTGTGCTCCGGTCTTGAAAACGGCACGGCGGAAATCCTGAACCTTGTCAGCGATACCACGGCGGAACTGCTCCGCTGGTGGTTTCAGCAGGATTACATGGATATGCGCCCCTTCAATTTCCATGAAGGGCAAAAACAAGCCATTCTGAACACCCTCTATGCGCATGAGGTGCTTGGGGTCAAAACCCTGAAAGACCTCTATGCCGAAATTGCGCCGGATGTGGTTCTCGGCAATCACCACGCCGCCCATATTATCCGGGCCGACAAGAACGACTATCCGAAATACTGTATGAAAATGGCGACCGGAACCGGCAAAACGTGGGTTCTGCAAGCCTTGGTTATCTGGCAACTCCTGAACGCCAACCGGAACAAGGACAGTGACCGCTTCACCCGCAATTTTCTGGTGGTCGCTCCGGGCCTGATTGTCTATGACCGCCTGTTGGATGCCTTCATGGGCAAGGAACGGGGCGGCAAGCGGAACTTTGAAACCTCTGACCTCAAGATTTTTGGAAGCCTGTTCATCCCTGAAACCTACCGTGATGAAGTGTTCCGGTTCGTGCAGGGGGCCGTTTGTCCCAAGGAAGACATTGGCCGCAAAGTGACCAGTGGCGGCCTGATCGCCATATCCAACTGGCATATCTTGAGTGAGGAAGGGGAAGAATCGGAAGCGGATGAAATCTTGGCTCCCGGCGCTGACCGTGACCCCAAGGCCGTTATCGAAGACCTCCTGCCGCTCACGCCGGGAACAAGCCAAGGCAATGACCTGAACCAGTTAAACCGGAAGTTTGAGCGCGGCAATATCCTTAATTACCTGAAAGACTTGCCGAGTCTGATGGTGTTCAATGATGAAGCGCACCATATCCACGACTTCAAAAAGGAAGGCGAAATCAACGAGGTGGAATGGCAGAAAAGCCTTAACCTGATTGCTGACCCTAAAAAGCATCGCTTCATTCAGGTGGATTTTTCCGCCACGCCTTACAACCAAGTGGGCACGGGGAAAAACATTACC
>WBZM01002147.1_pt1 | contig 17447 bp, 10 predicted proteins | sample 5204271 | NCBI WGS metagenome assembly WBZM01 (sample SAMN12344346, study PRJNA552823) | activated sludge metagenome | biome: Activated sludge suspended growth; feature: Nitrification reactor; material: Wastewater; isolation source: activated sludge from nitrification reactor of wastewater...
ACAATTTTTCGCTTATTAAAATCGTCCATATATTCTTGTCTCGGATTATTGTCTAACTCAAGCCAATGATGTTGTCCGGGGTACTCTGCTCTAGGGTTTGGCTTGCCACTTGATGTGTAGCGGCACTGACCACGTTTTTTGAGCTTTTCTTCAAATTGCTTCAGCCATTCATGAATCGCAGGATATTCCGTAGGGATAATCTTATGCGAGCCAAAGTATGCCAAAATTACATATTGATCACTAAAGTTATAGGCGTTTCGCTTAATGTCCTTGCCACGCAAAATCGGTCGTATAATTTCGGCAGACTTTGGATCCCTCTTGATGAGCTCATCACGCTTTGCTCCATTGATTATGAATGCCTCGTTCAACCCCGTCTTAACACCATAGTTGATCTGTATATCCCAATCTCGCAAAGGTGTGCCAACTGCTTCAATCTTAGCCTTTATACTTTGCTCAATCGGAGAGAGTATCGCCCATGGATCATCTTTCTTAAATGCGATGCTCACCAAATTGTGCTCAATATAATCGCTCATATTTGTTACACTAAAATCTTTGCTTGCTGCAACAGCTTTTGTTTGCCCCGCGTATGGCTCTTTGCGGAGCACTATAATACTCGTATCGACCGTGGCGCTCTCAAACACGCCGCCTCCCAGGTCAATAAGTAATAGGGGGTTGGTATTCTCTACAAAGAAGTTTCGTAGGCTTTTGCCGTAGCCTGCTCGCATCCACTTGTTTGAGGTGATGAATGTTAAAACGCCCTTATCCCTGAGAGACTCGATACCTCTTTCATAAAACAGAGAATAGATATCACCTCGTGCCTCGTAGGTCTTAAAGCCAAGAGGCTTATACAACTTTTGTGCCAAATCCTTAATACTCTCTAGATGGATATAGGGTGGGTTGGCAATAACAATATCAAAGCCATCTAGGCCAAACATCCACTCGCCATCAAACCAATCTGTCTTATTATGACTGAACGGATCCCAGTCGGATAAGGTGTTGTATAGGTCAGACGTTGCGCCACTTGTAGATATTCTATTTCTGAGCATATCCATTTGTAAGACCCTAAATTCATCGCGTAAACGATTTCGCTCATCTGCATCTGCTCCAAAGTATCGATCTCGTATATCCTTAAGCTTATCTATATGCGAAGAATCCTCAAACAGATTGACCTTACTAGTTTGAGTGCTATCTGGCAGACCAATAAGTGAGTTGGCGGTTACGAACTTGAAGTCGAGGTTCGGTAAGGCATGAACACCACGGTTTGGCTTATCATCAGATACTTCTTCGTCAATAACTAGTGTCAGGAAGCATCGAAGCTTTGCGATTTCAGTAGCGATAGTTTGGATGTCTACACCAAATATTGACTCACGTATCACTCCGAGCTTACGAATATAGTCATAGTTCTCGCTTCTGTGCTTTTCTTCAAGGTGACGTCTGAATTCTGGTGACGGGATAAGTCGTAGTTGGTTGTCGAGCCACAGCTCGGCCTTCTCGTCCACCTGCTGCAGCACATAGACGACCTTTTGTAGAATACCAATAGGGAATGCACCAGAGCCACAGGCCGGGTCGAGTATGGTTAGGTTTGCTAGAGCACTGACAACTTTTTCTTTTTCGTCGTCTGTTAATTCCTCGTCATCTTCAGTACCCCAACTAATGAGTGCTTTTAGTTTATCTTCATTTATTTCAGTTTTATTTTTAAGGAACTCTAGCAGAGAACTATCTACCATGTAGTCTACAATCTCGCGTGGGGTATAGAAGCTGCCGGTGCTCTTGCGCGCCGATTCACCGGTTTCTGGGTTGATTTCTGCCAGCAGGTTTTCAAATATACGGCCGAGCATTTCTGGGTCGATCGATAAATCAACATCGTAGCTGGTGTTTTCGTCTACGGTGAAATTGTATTGCTCTAGTACTTCAAATAATTCTTTGAACCACTCGTTCGGAATATGCGTAAGACCAGGTGTACCGGCACCGTTGAATGAGTTTTGGTTATAAAAGTCGCCGTGCTGAGGGCTGAACAGGCCACCGTTTAGGTACGGTACGGTGCTGAAGGGCTCTTCGCGCAGTGATTCGTGACGATGTTCGACACGTTTGTTGAGGAGCTCAAAAAAGAGTGGCTCCAAGATGCTGTGATAATAGTCTTCGTTCTTAGTTACAGCACTCAATGACAGTAAATCGTTTGGAACAATTGGTACGCCGGCATCGCTCTTTTTCTCCTTCAAGAACCAACTGAAGATGATGCGACCAATCAGGCGAACGGCAAATTCCTGATGTTCAACACTCTGATTAACCATGCCGTTAATTCTTAACAGTCCAGGATGCTTTTTTGTTTTGCTACGTTCACCACCGACAAGTTTTGTAAATAGATCAGCAATTGATTCGTAGAACTGTTTGTTAACTACTTCGACAGAGAAGCGCTCTTGCAGCTGCTTTATGTCGCTCACTGGACCTTTTTTAATTAAAGATTCATAAGGTGTGCGAGTCTTAGCATGAGCACCCAGCACAAATGAATATCTTCGTGGATTACTAGATTCGGTTACAACCCGACCTTTATCGTCCAGCTTCAGCGTGGTTGTGAGTAGAGACAATCTCCAATTATCTGTCCCATCAGTAAATACTACCAACGCATTAGCGGTCGCATGGTCGCGTAATATCTTGAAAGCTTCTTTGGTAATTGCAATACGCCTCCCTTGACTCTCTGGTCTCAAGACTATTTCGATAGCCGCCAATTCACCAACCATAGAGTTACCGAGAATTCGAGCTGATTCAAAAAGAGAGCCATCGCCCAAAGAGATTGATGCTTCGTCGTAGGTGAAACCAGGTAGAAATTCTTTCACAAAACCTACAAAGTCATTGTGATTATAAGGTCTATCTAGAAGTATTTTGTGGTTTATCATTTACGTAAATCCTCTGTGAACATAATTATTTCGGCAGCTCTATCAATTCCATCTGCTCTATCTCTAATGTTATCTAAATAGTGGATGCTAAATTTATCTTTAAGAGCTTGCACTGCTTCAGCTTGATTGACTAGATTAAGCTGACGGATAAACTTCATCTCACCGTCAGATAGATCATCGTAGTTTTTTATAACATCGTGTAGATCGCTTAAAAAGTCCTTCTCTGGTACATAATTATCACGCAGGAAACGAATCTTAGTGAGCGCTTCGGCACGAGTTCCTTTGATAACTGGTGCTGGCTTAGTGGTCATTATCTGGTCGTGCAGTAACTTAAATTTTTTATCTAAACTTGCATCGCCCTCATTTGAAGTTTCATCAGGGCTTGCACTAAATAGTGGTAAGGCGATTTCGGGCGACACAATACTCGCCTCAACATCATACATATCGGCTGCAGCAAACAGTAATCCATTACCTCGCTTAGCAAAAGATACGGCACTATTCTCTTTTTGGTCGTTACGTACTATCCTGGTTCGTTCTGGGATTTTCATCACTTCATCTATGAGGGCATGGTTGTGTTTGACACCGTCATAGATGTTTCGATATTTGTTATCCCAAGATTCTTCATTCTGCTCATCATCCGCTTCTTTGTATTGCCGTTTGAAATAGCTTCGTAGATCCTCATCGTCAGTCAACGTTTTTGTATCACTGCCGACAATAGTATTAATAAGTAGCATCTTGAGAGTGGCGATACCACGAACATTTACCACTTCATCACCTATGGCAGTCGGGAAGCAGTTGTAGATGTATATTTGGTCGAAAACCTTCCTGTTTATACGATTAATACGTCCAATGCGCTGCACAACTCGTGTAGGGTTGTACGGGATATCGTAGTTGATAATGATTCCTGCTCGGTGTAGGTTAAAGCCTTCACTTAGAGCATCTGTTGCTACTATGATATCGTAATCATTTTCCTGACGCTCTACTGGGTATGATGCGTCAAAGTTGGCGGATATTGTTTGTTTATCTGCCGAGCTGGAGCCGCCATAGTAGAAGAAGGTTCTACTGAGGCCGCTACTTAGTAAAGCCTTGTAGATATATTGAGCAGTGTCGGAGTACATAGAAAAGATAACGATTTTGCGGCTAGGATCTTCGGTAAGCATTCGTTGTATTTTTTCTCGAACTTCATCTAGTTTTGGATCGTGCCCCACCTCATCATCCATAAACCAATCACCGTAAATCTGCTCCAATAGTTTTATATCCTGTTTCACATCTTCAATGAAAGTTTCCCGGAAGTAGCTCTTTGGTATTGGAACGGCAATTTTTTTAATACGGTTAATGGCGTCTTCAGACAGATCGCCAACACCGGCATCAATTTGCTCCATGATTTCTTCAATGCTTTCATCCTCAGGGTCAACCAGCTCACCCTTCTTAAGAATAGGAACCATGCCTTTGGTCTCCCACCACTTTACAATCATCTCGTTCGAATGATGTATCTTTGTGAGCGTAGATTTGAAAGCATATTTAGAACTTTCAAACCGTTGTACGAGCAGGCTTTTCATGAAAGAGGCGAGGTTACGCTGCGGAGTAGATAGGTCACTGACATCAAAGAAGTGGCCATATTTTTCTTTAAAGGCATCTTCCATATCTGATTTCATATAGGTTGACGGCATATACCGAGCACCGATGAAACCGTGCTCTTCTTTTTCGCGAACTATACTGACTAACGTATCAATGTATTTCTGCTTTAGGCCGCCAAGTTCATATTCAATAAGCTCTGGTCCAACAACTTCAGGAAACTCAATATTTTGAGCTTTTAGGTCGTCTGCGTATTCTTTAATTTGTTTTAGATCTATACGAGAACGACGTATGACAACAGGCTCTATTATGCGGCGGAGTTCAGACCCTAGTTCCTCTAACTGATTCTTGATATCAATGGTCATGTTCTTTTTGCCAACACGTTCTAGGCGCTGATATTCAGATATCAAGCCTCGGAAACGCACACTTAGATTGTCTACTGTATTTAGCGTAGACTTACTCGGCGTCTGGAATAACTTAATCATTGCAAATAAGTCTTGTGGACGGTTGTTGTATGGCGTAGCAGTTAGTAACACAACTTTATTTGCGACATGCGAGCGAGTGAGCTGATGAAGCCAAACGTAGTCATGAGTAGTTTCATTTCTATAGCGATGAGCTTCGTCTATGATGTAGAGGTATGGCGTTTCTGATGTAGCATGATCTCGGTGAAGTTTTTCTATCTTGCCGCCACTTTCGACAATCGCTCCTGGAATATTAAATTCACTCACATAATCCTGCCATTGGTTCTTTAGGTGAGGAGGGGCAATAATAATAGTACGCATACCAAGGTTATGCGCAATTGCTGATGCAATAATAGACTTACCAAGACCAACCACGTCAGCCACAATTACGCCATTATACTTATTAATCCTATCAATTCCACCTTTGATAGCATCTAACTGATACTTCAAGTTAGAGTATCGACCATCGGTGATTGTTGATGGGCTTTTAACTTCTTCCAGCTCTTCATTCTCCGCATACATCTCATGAAGAATCCGTACAAACACCTTGTACGGATCTGGCGTAGAGTGTAGCCATAAGCGATCTTCAATTTGCTTTAGAAAGTCAGAGTTACTGGTAGATGTTTGAATATCTATATTCTCACCATCATCCCATAATTGATCAAACAGGCCCTTATATTGGTCGTGATGCTCGGGGTCTTCGTAACGCTCATTGATTTCACCCTGTCCCAACAACCCGGAGTATGTAAAGTTTGACGATCCCATATAGGTCGTGCCGTTGTCCAATACATAAATTTTACCGTGCTGAGGGTTTTGCTTTTCTGTCATACGTATTTCAAGAGATCCGTCTTTAAGCTTATCTTCAAAAATACGCTGCATCTCCTGTGCTTCGGTATCATCAAATTGATCTGATAGAGCTGACTTATTGTAGAGTTCGATGAAACCATCTACATAGTCTTGCTTGCGACCAGTCTTTGATTTACCTGGGGGAAGCTGAAAAGTATCTAGTGACACATTTGGATCCTGCTTGAGCCAAGCGGCTATTTCATCAACCCGCTTTGGATCTATCGCCTTGCCAACTAGTATACGAATTTTTATATCTTTCAGATCCTTAGCTAGTCTGCGAAAACCAGAAAAGTAGAAGTATGCGGTTGCAATATCTATACTTTTGGCTTGCTTAAGGTCGTTTTGAAGTGCCTGCTCCATAGTGTCCGGATTGTTGGTAATTACAGTTGGAGAAGATGAACGCGATACTGGCTGTTTATCAACAACCTCTACAGCCTTAGGGGTAATGGTGTCTATATTAATTTCATACTCATCTGCATCAAAATAGTCCCTTATTTGATCCATTGTTTCTGGCGTAAGAGATATTTCATCGTCAATCACATTTATGTAGTCGTAAATATCATTTATGTACGATTTAATGTCACCAATAAAGAACATGTTGCGCCATCTACGAACTACCGATCCTTGAATCTTAACATCGTTTTGGAATATTACACCGGTAGTCAGATGCCGCGGGTTAAAGCCCTGCACTGACTCGTTTATTAGGTCGATCATTTTAAATCGCTGTTGACCTACTTGTTTGAATGGGTTTGAGTATGAACCACCCTTAATGATAACTTCGTCGTCATTCTTCTTAAAGAACCATGAACCATTATCAAAGTAGTCTTCTGATGGCAGTATTACAGTTCCGCCGTCTGAGTAATTTTTTAGATCTATTAGCAACACCGCATGCTCAGTCATCAACAATACGTCTGGAGCCAAGGTGGCTTCTGTCTTACATTCAGGAAAGCCCACCAAAACACCAGTCATGTCTTTTTGATCAAACAATGAGGATAGATTCTCTGCGAATTCTCTAAAAAATGCATTTTCAGTGCTTTTAGCTGCACGACCTTTGTATACCCTTAGTCCCATATTTACTTATTTCCTCCGCTCGCCATATCATCTACCCGAATTGGCAATAGTTTTTCGTTTTCCATCTGATCAAGAACAAGGCGGGTTAGTTGGTTGTCTATGAAGTTTATACTGTATTCACGGCCACCTTCTTTTTCAGCCTTTAAATAACCAGCTTCGCGCATACGCCTGATTTGGTTGGCAATAGCACCAGATGTAACGTCTTTATCCCACAGGTCAGCAATGTCTGCTGCCCGAATGGTTTTTTTACGGATAGCTCTCTCTAAGATACTTGTTTCAAGTTTTGTGAGTACACCAGCGGAGTTTAGACGAGATACAGCTGGGAGTAGTAGCTTGCTATTAACAAAGTTACTATCGGCAAGGCGCAGCGTTTTCTCAGTCTCATCTTTAATACCACTTAAGAAGTATTCGCACCAGCCGAGTAGGCCCTCGTCTGTACCCTTATCGGCGTGCTCCAGCATGTAATAGTATTTCTGGCGATCACCAGCGAAAACTGCCGTGGGATTGAATAAACGTAGTGCGTTTGGCTCAATATAACCTTTTTTGCATAGCATCGCATAAGTAAGCAAGCGAACGGTACGGCCATTACCGTTGCCAAATGGATGAATCCATACAAAGCGGTGGTGCGACAAAGCGATCTTGAGTAGCTCATCACGACTATTCGCCTCATCGTTGATGTAAGCAAACAACTCTTCCATTAAATCAGGGACATCGTAGTGACTTGGCAAAACATGGTCTGATCCTGCGATACTAAGCTCACCATCGCGATAGCTACCAGCATTGGGGTCTCCCTCACGGGCGAGGCCGTCTACAACAATTCTGTGAAGTTCTAGCGTAAAGCTCTTATCTACCTCGGTATCGGCAATATGCTCGTCAATAAAGTCTAGTGCCTGCATGAGATTGACGATCTCTTTCATGCTTTCATCTTTAGCTTGGCTAATTTGATCTTTTTGAACACGTTTTTCTACGAATCCAGCCAGCGTAGTGTGATTACCCTCTATACGGGCTGATGACAATGCCTCAATGATATGAAATAAGTTCTTAAGCTGCACAAACACCTGCCGACTCGTAGTACTAGAGACGCTACGACCACGCAAATGCTCTAGCTGAATAATAATATCCGTGAGCTTGGAGTCATAGTTTGGTGCTGGCGTCTTAATCATAGCTTATATTGTAACATAACATCTCACTTACAACGCTTACATTATCTAACACAATTAGATTATTAACAGGGGTAATATCTAACTTAATACTGTAAATACATCTCACTTTTACAGATATAGCATTTATACCTTCGGGTAACATACAAGCTGATATTCGCTTAATCTTCCTCGTATTCCATTGGCAAGGAGTGGTAAATCGGATCTTCATCCCAGTCTACCTCCTGTGGTCGTAGCCAAATATCCTTATTGCTACTGAGTAACCGTTCTTCCGTAGTAGTATATAACTCCGAATCCCATATAAGGTCTGTGGACATTTTAATAATCCGTTTCTCGGTATTATCGTTACCGGCGACCAGTAATAGGTATGGGTAGGTATATTCAGCTTCCTCATCAGCATAATCTACATGAGCATTGATCCGCTTACGAATCATCCAGCTCTGTTCACCGGCTGGTACATATTCCATGAAGAAGGACGGTGCATCTTCATTGTCTGGCTCTAGCAGTATCCATGGCAGAGGCTTGATATATTCTTCTGGATCTAACTGGTATTTTGTAATTGTATAGAATGTTTCAGGATAGTTTCTCTGCACAGCCATGCTAAGCTTGGGATAGCGGTAGTATTCATCGATCTGTGATTCAGTAAAGTCTTTATTTTTGTAATGTATTTGGGTGCGCCTATAGCCAGCTTTTTTGAGATAACGTATTCCAGCAGGTGCTAAGTAATAGGAGGCTGGTCGTCTGTCTATTCTGTAGGTACCATTATATTTCTTTGCTACATAACCCTGATCTACTAATACTGCCAATCTCTCATAAATAGTTGACCTATCTTTCTTCAGTAATGCTGCTAATAGATCACTGGTTAAGAATCGATATTTGTATAATGCCCGTAATATAGACTCCTGCGATTTACTAATTGTGTACCTAGTCTTTACCTGAACACGTCTCATGTTTTTTCTCCTATATGTATATATAAAAGAGAAGAATGTAAAAGTAAATATATAACAGATTAAAATAAGTAAACATATCACACTGTCCTTAGTGGGGATTTTTGAGAACAATTTTATGCATAAAAAGTATTGCAACTATCCTTATATAGGTGCTATACTATACCTGTGAAGGATAGTTAAAACTAGTACCGAGGGTAAAAATTATGGCTAGAACAGTAGGGTCAGGCAATAAAGAAATCAAGCTTCCAGAAGTCTTTGAAATGACGCCTGATGAGCGGATCGAGGTACTGGCAATCCTACTCACAGACATAATATGCGAGGAATTATGCAACCAAGACTAAAGCCAAACGCTGTTATTGCTATTCGCGTCAGTACAACTAGGCAAGGTACGGATGGCGACTCCCCCGAGGCACAGCGCGAGCAGCTTCTTCGTTACGCCGAAACACATAATATCAACGTCAAGGAACAGTTTGTCTTTCTGGAGTCGGGCTCAAAAGAAGAGCAGCCAATGCAACAAGCTATCAATTACTGCAAAGACCCTAAAAACGATATTCAATTCTTCATTATTAAATCAATTGATCGTTTTACGCGTGGTGGCGGATCACCATACGATCAGCTCAAACTGCAGCTTGAAAGACTAAACATCTCACTAGTAGATATTTACGGCGTTATTAGCTCGCAAAAAGTAAACACCCTCGAACACTTAGGCGTTGAGTATGGATGGAGTAAATATTCCCCAAGCCAAAAGACCGAGTACTTAGAGGCTGAACGCGCCAAAGATGAGCTACGCGACATATTAAGTCGCATGATTGGTGCTGAAGTACGTTATACGCGCCTAGGCTACTGGATGCGCCAAGCACCTTATGGATTTATTAGCGAAAAGATTGAAACTCGCAACGGTAAACGAACCGTACTACGACCACACCCCAAAGAGGCACCTTTAATACGTAAATTATTTGAGATGCGATCTCAAGGTATCTACACAGACGGCGAAATATGCGACCAGCTAAACGCCTTGGGTTTCACAACACGGATTAGATACAAACGAAGCAAACACGACCGAACACGAATCATTAGTAAAACCGGTGGCAATCCGCTAACACCAAAATCTCTATGGAAAATCATCAGGCATCCAATATATGCAGGTGTTAATGTTGAGAAATGGACGGAAGGAAAGCCGATCAAATGTGCTTTTGATGGTCTGGTGAGTATTGAACAATTCAATCGAGCCAATAAAGGGAAGTTGGCGATAATTGAGAAGGGTGACGAATTAGAGCTTGCTACCAAAGAATCGGAGCGAGTTGTTGTTAATGCTGGTGTGCGTAGCCCAGACTTTCCCTATAAGCGCTTTGTAGGCTGCTCAGAATGTGGTCGCCCATTACTTGGCAGTGCATCGCGTGGCAAGAACGGTAAATATTACCCAGCATATCACTGCAGTAATCATGGCCACTACTTCCGAGTACCAAAAGACGAACTTGAAGCAACAGTAGCTGAGTTTATTGGCCTTATAAAGCCCTCTCAGAAGCAAATCACTATGCTTACCGATGCCGTTCTAGCCGAGTGGGAAAAACGTCAACAACACACCAAGAAAATACTTGAAAGCTACGATGAGCGTATAGTCGGTCTAAAAGCCGAGCTGCGACAGACACTCCAAAGCATGAAGTCACTAACATCGGCGACAGCAATAAAATATATGGAGGAAGATTTAATGCATATCGAGACACAAATAAAGCAGCTAGAATCAGACAAGAAAGCCGTAGCAGGTGCAGACATAAGTAAAGTAGAGCGAATTGTTGCAAGAGTGAAATACTTCCTGGAAAACATGGACAAATTGATGCTTAAACAGATTGATCCGATCAAAAAAGCTCAATTCTTTGGTGTACTTTTTAACCAAATCCCAAGGTACTCAGAGATAAGTTCTGGAACACTAACTATATTGCCACTTGACCTCCGTTTTAAAGCAACAAAAAAGACCCAAGAAAGTCTTGAGTCCCTTGTGGTGATCTCACGGGGAATCGAACCCCGATTGCCAGGATGAGAACCTGGTGTCCTAACCGTTAGACGATGAGACCAAAAAAATAAATAAAAGGTGCAACTCTTCGTCTATCGGTAGGACACCGGGCGTGGTGTCTCATGATTACCCGAAGCGTTAGACGATTGAGCCATAACAGAGGGAGATTTTATCACCTAGACGCCAATATTTCAAGTTGCACCAGAGAACTAAAACAGCCATAATGTAACAATAAGCAATTTGGTGGACAACAATAAGTTAGATGCAGTACGTAAACGAAAAATGGCTACGACTATTTAATTACTACTACCTGGCCGTAGTGAGCATACTGGGGATAATGTATGCATATTTTGCAATTGATCAACGAACTTTGCTAGTCCCGAACAAGAATATTTACGGAATAAGCATCGCTACCGGTATTTTTGCAATTTCTGGAGTATTATATAATCTACTCTTTCTAAAACTCATCCGAAGGGTAAATATATGGCTTGCTTATCTAATAAGTTTTAGTTTATTTGCGCTGGCATGCAATGCCGCTGTCGAATCATCACTTGCTTACAAAACATCACTAATTTTTCTACTCCAAAATATATTGGTCGCATATGCTGCTACCACTTTTGGTCCTGCAATTGCCCTAATGGTTCTTGGCATAGTTGGTGTTGTTTTTGCTATGACTGTATCTGGAACAACCGATCCGACCATACTAGGGGTAAGTGGCGATGGCTTAAGTATGATCGTACGAGTTACAGGCGTAGTCGCTCTACTCCTATGGCTTAAAGACAAATACCTCACGCTCTCTCCGATACGCTCTGACAACTACATAGAGCACTTTCTCGTCAAAAACCAGGCTGTTAAACTCCTGACTGATTCTATTGGCGACGGAGTAATCATAATCGACAAAAATGCCAATATTAAATCCGTTAACCCCGGCATTCTAAAACTACTGAGCCAAGCAGAAAAAGACATCATTGACCTCGACCATAAAAGTGTTCTGAAGTTTCAATCATTAGATCACAAATCCATGAATTCTGATGACAATCCAATCACCAAAGCACTCGCCACACAAAAATCATTGAGCAGAGAACTCATTTTAATCGTCCAGAATGACCAGGAATTATATATAGATATAACCGTATCGCCAATCATAAACCAACAAACACTAGAACAATATGGGGCGATTATAACTCTTCGCGATGTTAGCAAAAAGAAAGAAGAAGAAACAGCACGAAGTGAATTTATCAGTACTGCATCCCACGAAATGCGTACTCCCGTCGCGGCAATTGAGGGATATCTAGGACTCGCCTTGAGCGATAAAGTCAGTACTATAGACCAGCGCGCACGCAGCTACCTACAAAAAGCACACACCAGTACAGAACATCTCGGCAGACTCCTGGAGGACCTGCTCTTGAGCGCTAAAGCTGAAGATGGCAGACTCATTAGCCACCCTCAAGCTGTTGAAATGAGCCAATTCATCGAGCAACTTGTGGACACCCTTCGCTTCACAACAGACAAGAAAGGACTAGAGGTAGACTTCACTATAGGAGCGAACGCAATCGATAAAACAGATACCATGAATGGCAAAGTCATTAAGCCCCTCTATTACGCCTATATAGACCCTGACCGAATGCGCGAGGTTATGACAAACCTCTTCGAGAACGCAGTAAAATATACGGAAGCGGGAAAGGTCACCGTCGGCCTAACGGGCAATAACGACGTCGTGCAGATTTTTGTCAAAGACACGGGTGCCGGTATACCCGCTGCGGACGTTGGACACCTGTTTCAAAAATTTTACCGTGTAGACAATTCCGCCACCAGAACAATAGGTGGTACTGGTCTTGGTCTATTTATTTGTCGGAAGATTGTTGAATTATACAAAGGCCGTATATGGGTAGAGAGCGAATTTGGCAAGGGAAGTACTTTTTTCATTAATCTACCGAGACTAGAGAACCAAAGAGCAAATCACCTCATCAGTATGAGTAGCAACGCACCAAATACGCAAAAGGCTACGATACCCAAATAGATAGCATGCTGCAAAATAGCATTGTGTTACAATATTCATTAGCATAAGCATGTCTAACTAACAGAGGAACAACGAATGGCAAAAATAATGCTCGTCGAAGACGACAACAACCTACGCGAGATTTATGAAGCTCGTTTATTGGCCGAAGGGTACACTATAGTATCGGCAGAGGATGGGGAACAGGCCTTGGCCATGGCCGTCAAGGAAAAGCCAGATCTAATCATCAGTGACGTAATGATGCCTAAAATAAGCGGATTTGACATGCTGGACATTCTACGTAGCACTCCGGAAACTCAACACACCAAAGTCATAATGATGACCGCGTTATCGCAAGCCGAAGACAAAATGCGAGCCGATAAACTTGGTGCAGATAGGTATTTAGTGAAGTCCCAGGTCACACTGGAAGACGTCGCAAGAGTTGCGGGCGAGATACTTCAAGACTCCGACACTCTACCAGCGGATATTCCAGGAACGGCCAATGCCACCTCGTCCGAACCTACTGGGTCTAGTACTGCATCAAATACAACTTCAACTGACGATGCGACACAACCCGCCATTGCCACAACACAAGACTCTGCAACAGATTCCCAGCAAGCTACTACCCAAAACGCTTCCGCCGCTCAGACAGCGCCAGCGCCCGACAACCCACAACCCGCAACAACAGGTACGGCCGATGTGACGAACGTAGCCGCAGACACAGCAGCCGACATGGCAAATGCCGTCAATGACCTTCTACAAAAACCAACCACAAACCAAGAGCCCACTACACCAGACACACCACAACCATTATCCAGTAACCAAATTGCAGGTAAGAAAGTTATTGCACCGCTGAACGATCTTTCCAACAGCGGTCCAGACCTCAATGCGTTACTAGCAAAAGAGATGGGTCAAGATATAAACATACCTGCTCCTTCAATAGAAACCCCCTTACCACTAGCAGCAGAAGCTCCGGCCCCAACACCAGCTGATACACAAGCACCTTTGTTGGTAGCAGAGGAAGCACCCGTCGATGTTCCGTTCCCTGGTAACGTCCAGACACCTGGTACTCCAGACAACCCGGTAGTGTAGTAACATTGATCTATGCGATTAAACAAATACATTGCTCTTTGCACTGGTGTATCGCGCCGCGCTGCCGATAGACTAATTGCAAAAGATCAGGTAATCGTTAATGGTGCGCCAGCTCAGCTTGGTCAGATAATTGATGAAATAAATGATAAGATTGAACTAGACAGAAAACTACTGCTCTTACCCCGATCGACTTCTACGATACTCTTTCACAAACCGGTAGGTTATATATGTTCAAGGAACGGTCAAGGTAACGCAACAATCTACGATATATTACCCAAGCAATATCACCACCTTAAGCCAGTTGGTCGCCTTGACAAAAACTCATCTGGTCTCCTACTCTTGACTGATAACGGCGACCTTGCACAACAACTCACCCATCCAAGCTACAAAAAGCAGAAAAAATACGTTATTCGCTTGGACAAAGGCCTTACGGCAAACGACCAAGAAGCTATAGACCATGGCGTTCCACTCGTAGATGGACTAAGCAAATTAACTATAGAAATGCTTCCCGATTCAAACGCCACAACCGACTGGCTAGTGACGATGACCGAGGGTCGCAACCGACAGATTAGACGTACATTTGCACACCTTGGGTATCACGTAACCAAACTTCACAGGATCCAATTCGGTACTTTTGCTCTAGACAACTTACGATCAGGTGAAATCAAGGAACTATAGCCGTGCGAAAACTCACAATTCCAAAGATGAGCAAAAATACCGCACAGTTATTACTGCTACTTTGGTATGCAATGTGCTGGTCCTGGACATTATCAACCGACAGCTTATCTTTATCTGGCTCGCACACACAAGGTATAGTCATTGCAGCCGCAGTATCGCTTGTCAACGTAACGCTTTCTACAGTAATCATGTGGCAGGGCATCAGGTTCGCAAGAACACTTATTGCTACACGCAAGCCCATTATCGCAATACCTATCTCTGTTACAATTCTTGCGCTAAGCGACTTTTTGGTTGCTTTGCTAACTGCTCTGATCTGGATTGGCCCACAGGGAAGTTTTGACAACATCCTACCCCTCGGTTCACCGACACTTGTCTTAATCAACACACCCTTTGGATTCGCTAGTAGAATTGTAGGTTTCTTTGGTCTAGCAGCCTTTGTTTGGCTGATTGTCATTCTGATGACCAATAAATCAACCCGTAGACCCGCCTTGGCTACTACCGTGATACTTGCACTGATATCCGTTATCGGCTGGTTGGCTTATCGTACACCAACAGGCACTTCATTTACTGCAATAATTATCAGCGAAACGCTCGATGAACGCCTCTCCGCATTGGATACATCAGATAGCAAACTCGTAATCTTTCCAGAGTATGGATTGGATAGTATCTCGAATAAAAATCTACAGACTCGCTTATTTTCCAAGTCCGACAAGAGCTACTTCGTTGGCTCCCAAGAGCAATGGCAACCAAATGAAGCCAGTCATCGAAACACATTACTCTTCGGGAATACCCAGCAAGGCATAACGCAGATCCAAAACAAACACCGGCTTATTCCCGGAGGTGAGGATCTGCCATATTCAGTAAAATATATAATGCAAGCGACCAAGCAAAACAAACTGCTTAGTTATTTTACATTCCATAAAGCTGTTATCAAAAACCCGTCACAACTTCAACCTAGTAAGATTGATTCCTCGACCAGCATTGGGGCTGGCGTTTGCTCAAGTATTATTGCGCCCCAAGACTATCGCCAGTTCACAAAAGCGGGCGCAACTGTACTCAGCAACTCCGCGTCTTTGCAAGTCTTTGGGGGTACGCTTGTCTTTAATCGACAACAAAAATCCTTAGGAAAGTTTATGGCCGTCGCCAATGCTCGGTACTTTTTGCAATCGGCCAATGGTGACAGGGCTTACGCTCTCGATATCAATGGCAGAACCATAGCCGAAGAATATGGCCAAAACTCTGCACGCGTAACCGTACAAAACAACATCAGGAAAACACCCTACACCGTGATAGGAGAGTGGATGGTGTGGCTAGGCGTAGTAGTTAGCGTATCGATGATCCTCTCCAGTATCTTCCGAAGGCCTGTGTCGACAAAAGGGAAACGCACCAAAGCCCAACACACCCAAAAATGATAAGCTTCATGTATTTACCGCATCTCTGTTAGAATAAACATATGAAAAAGCTTCCGATTATCGCAATTGTTGGGCGTGCCAATGTAGGCAAATCTAGTTTGTTCAACGCAATTCTTGACCGAAGGGAAGCTATCGTTGCCCGCGAAGCAGGTACAACTCGCGATAGCATTATGGCCAAAGCGACATACAAAGGGCAGGATTTTTGGCTAGTCGATACCGCCGGCATGAAGGATGCTGAGGATGAGTTTGAATTCACCATTCAGGAACAGATCACCCAGGCAACGGATAGCGCCGACGTAATCTTGGTGGTCATCGAAGCAAGCACCATCATAACTGAAGAGGACCGTCGGGTTGCCAAGCTAGCCCTCAAAAGCCGCAAGCCCGTGATGCTTGTCGTCAACAAAATTGATAAAAAGCCAAAAGCCGACCCCGTAGACTTCCAGAAACTAGGCATCAAGCCAATCATGCTAACCAGCACCACCCAGCATCGTGGTATCGATTCACTACTAGACACACTCGTCGCCAACATTCCAAAGGCAACTCTCAAGGAAGCAGAGGATCGTATTAACGTTGCGCTACTTGGACGACCAAACGTTGGTAAATCGGCTTTATTTAACACACTGGCCAAAAAACAGCAAGCGATAGTCGCTGACCGTGCGGGTACAACACGCGATGTAAACCGCACAACTGTACGATATAACAGCAGAGAAATCGAGATCATGGACACCGCAGGCATTCGTCGCTCTGGCAAAATTGGCCAGGGCATCGAGCGCTTCAGTGTTGTGCGATCATTGGCAGCCATCGAACAAGCCGATGTTTGCTTGATGCTCATGGACGCCAACGAACTCAATGTGCAACTCGACCAAAAAATAGCCGGCATGATTAAGGAGTCTGGCAAAGGTCTCATACTTGTCGTAAGTAAGTGGGATGCCGCAGACAAAGACGCCTACACACGTGACCACATGGCACCGCAAATTGCCGCCAAATACGACTTCGTGCCTTGGGCACCACTGATTTTTACCAGCGCCGTAACAGGTCAAAACGTTGCTAAAATATTCGATCTCATCCTAGATATCGACCAAAAGCGCCATACACGCATACGCACAACTGCTTTAAACAAATGGTTGCGTCAAATCATAGAAGAACACCCGCCGGCTGGACTAAAGAATCGCACTCCAAAGCTAAACTACATAGTCCAAGAAGAACAAGACCCGACCAACTTCAAAGTCTACGGGGCTCACACCAAGCTACTACATTGGAGTTACAAACGCTTTATGGATCGCCGTTTACGTGAAGAGTTC
>WBZM01001535.1_pt1 | contig 17422 bp, 18 predicted proteins | sample 5204271 | NCBI WGS metagenome assembly WBZM01 (sample SAMN12344346, study PRJNA552823) | activated sludge metagenome | biome: Activated sludge suspended growth; feature: Nitrification reactor; material: Wastewater; isolation source: activated sludge from nitrification reactor of wastewater...
GGTGGCCGAGGAGCGGGGTTTCAAGGGCGTCATGGCCGGGCCACTGGTGCGCTCGTCCTACCGGGCCGGTCGGTTGTGGGCCCAGGCGATGGGCCGCTGGGGACGACCGATCCCCGCGCATCTGGCCCACCTCGCCGAGGCCGGGTCGGCTCCCGCTCGGCAGGAAGCCGCGGCAGTCGTCGCGCGCACCGACGCGACAGTATCCTGACCGCCATGGCCAAGGACTCCACTGCTGCACCCACGCCGAAGAAGCCCGGGCGCATCGCCCAGGTGCGCACCGTCTTCCAGCAGTCCAAGCAACTCGACCCGAAGATCGGGTGGTGGATGCTGCTGGCGTTCGTGCTCACCCTCGCGGTGGCCTTCGGCATCGGTTACGCGGTCGGCTGGCCGGTGTATGCCGTGATCCTCGGCCTCCCGCTCGCGGCGCTGGCCGCCACCCTGGTGATGAGCCGCCGCGCCGAGCGGGCGGCATACACGCGCTTGGAAGGGCAGCCCGGCGCCGTCGGCGCGGCCCTCACCGCGCTGCGTGGCGACTGGTACACCGACTCCCAGCCCGTGGCGGTCGAAGGTAGCCGGGCGGGGGTGTCCGACGCCGCGATGGTCTACCGCGCGGTGGGTCGCCCGGGGATCGTCCTGGTCGCCGAAGGGCCGACCGTTCGGGCCCAGCGACTGCTGGCCGCCGAGCGGAAGCGCACCGCGCGGGTGGCTCCGGACGTGCCGCTCACCACCCTCGCCGTGAGCGACGAGCAGGGCGACGGGCTCGTGGCCATTCGTAAGCTCACCAGCACCATCCAGCGGATGCGGCCCATCCTCAGCAAGCAGGACGTCCTCGTGGTCAACAAGCGCCTGCGGGCCCTCGGTGGACTCAAGCTCCCGCTGCCCCAGGGCGTCGACCCCAACCGGGTGCGCGTCGACCGCCGCGCCATGCGCGGTCGCTGACTCGGAAGCACGCCTCGCGACGCCACTAGATCCGCAGCAACACGCTCAGCGGCGCACCAGGACCGTGTTGGCGGCCTTGTCGTGCAGCCCGCGTCCGTCGCGGTCCCAAATGAGCGCGGGAATCGCCAGGCAGAGCAGCAGAGAGCGGATCGCGACCTGCACCACCGACGCAGGGCGGCCGTTGACGCTCATCAGCCCCAGCCCGAGGATGCGCTGACCGACCGTCGAACCCACCGTCGGTAGGAGCACCAAGTTCTCGACGAAGAAGATGCCCAGCGGCACGAAGCTGCCCGGTCCACCATGGCCGAGCTCGACCTTGAAGAGCAAATAGGCAATGAGCTGGCACATCGTCCAGTCGATGAGCACCGCGACCAGCCGCCGACCGAACCGGGCGATCGACCCCGGCCCCTGCTGGGGTAGGCGAAGGGACTGACCGGCATACTCACCCGCCTGTTGGGTCCGGGCCCGCGGGCCATCGAGCCAGGACGCGACATCACGACGGTCAACCACCCTCGTAGCGTAACGACGCCCCGCGATAGGTTGAGACTCGGACACAGCGGCGTGCCCGATCGCTCCCCCGTTTACACCGACGAAACATTCGGTCAACGGTCGGGAAACCCGCCGCACCTAGCGTCGGGCCCGATGCACCACCCGGGCGCCGTGTCCGAATCCTCGACGGCGAGCCGGCCCACTGTCGTAGGAGGTTGGATTGTTCAAGTCAGCCGACGAAGTCCTCGCGTTCATCAAGGACGAGGACGTCGCATTCGTCGACATCCGGTTCTGTGACCTGCCTGGGGTCATGCAGCACTTCAACGTCCCCGCCAAGAGCGTGGGACCGGACTTCTTCACGGTGGGGCAGGCCTTCGACGGCTCGTCGATCCGCGGTTTCCAGGCCATCCACGAGTCCGACATGAAGCTCATCCCGGACGTCAAGACGGCCTACCTCGACCCGTTCCGGGCCGAGAAGACCCTCGTGATGAACTTCTCGATCGTCGACCCGTTCACCGACGAGCCCTACAGCCGCGACCCGCGCAACGTCGCCGCCAAGGCCGAGGCCTACCTGGAGTCGACGGGCATCGCCGACACGGCCTACTTCGGGGCCGAGGCCGAGTTCTTCATCTTCGACGACGTGCGGTTCAAGACCTCCGCGAACGAGAGCTTCTACTACCTCGACTCGATCGCCGCTGCCTGGAACTCCGGCCGCGTCGAAGAGGGTGGCAACCTCGGCTACAAGCCGCGGGTCAAGGGTGGCTACTTCCCGGTGCCGCCGGTGGACCACTTCGCCGACATCCGCGACGCCATGTGCCTGCGCCTGGACGAGGTCGGCCTCAATGTCGAGCGGTCGCACCACGAGGTGGGCTCGGGTGGCCAGCAGGAGATCAACTACACGTTCAACACCCTGCTGCACTCCGGCGACGACATGATGAAGTTCAAGTACGTCATCAAGAACTGCGCCTGGGAGTTCGGCAAGACCGCGACCTTCATGCCCAAGCCGATCTTCGGTGACAACGGGTCGGGCATGCACACCCACCAGTCGCTGTGGAAGGACGGCAAGCCGCTGTTCTACGACGAGAGCGGCTACGGCGGCCTCTCGGACATCGCCCGGTGGTACATCGGTGGCCTGCTCAAGCACGCCCCGTCGCTGCTGGCCTTCACCAACCCGACGGTGAACTCCTACCACCGCCTGGTCCCCGGCTACGAGGCCCCGGTCAACCTGGTCTACTCGGCCCGCAACCGCTCCGCCTGCGTCCGCATCCCGATCGCCGGCACCTCCCCCAAGGCCAAGCGCATCGAGTTCCGGATCCCAGACCCCTCGGCCAACCCCTACCTCGCCTTTGCGGCGCAGCTCATGGCCGGCCTGGACGGCATCAAGAACCGCATCGAGCCCCCGGAGCCGGTCGACAAGGACCTCTACGAACTGCCCCCGGAGGAGCACGCCGAGATCAAGCAGGTCCCCGGCTCGCTGCCCGAGGTGCTCAACGCCCTCGAAGAGGACCACGACTACCTGCTCGAAGGTGGAGTGTTCACGAAGGACCTCATCGAGACGTGGATCGAGTGGAAGCGCAAGAACGAGGTCGACCCGATCCGCTTCCGCCCGCACCCGCACGAGTTCGAGATGTACTTCGACCTCTGACGGTCGGCTGAGTTTCACTCCGAGCAAAGACCGGTATGCCGTGCCACCCGCCTCGGGTGGCACGGCATACCCGTCTCCGCGGAGCCTTTGCCTCGCAACAGCGACGCGCCCGGTTCGGGGTGGCGTTTGCCTTACCAGTCGGTAGCCCGCACAGTGGTGTGATGTTCACCATAGAAGACATCGACATCCACGCCGAGATGGCTGTGCTCGCTGCGCTGAGCCCCGAGTTGCTCGATCCGGTCTCCCACCCCATCCCGGAAGCCGACGCTCGGCTGCATCCCAACGACTACTTCGTCGTCGGCGCCTGACCCCTTCGCGCGATCCTGAGCCCGCGCTGACAGCGTCGTCAACGCCCTCAACCCTCCCTCAGTGGCCCGCCTCGCGGGCGGCTCCGCACGTGCACATCCCGAAGAAGATCTCGTCGCTCATGTAGGTGGCCGAGCGCGCCACCTCGCGCAGCGTCACCTCGCCCCATTCCGGCAGCTCGGCCAGCATGCCGAGCGTGTCCAGCAACGCCGACGCAGCACGTTGGTCGTGCTGAGAGCGGTCGGTGTCCTGCAGCGCCAGTCGAGCGGTCACATGAACCGCGTGGCGGAACCAATGCACCGGATCCAACGAGCACCCGGGCGCGTGCTCGACCGGCATACGCTCCTGCATACCGGCATTCTGCCGCACCCTCAGCGGGGTGCGGGAGGGCGATAGTTGACGGCAAGCAGACCGAGGCTGACGGCCACGAGCGCCACGAGCAAACGCACCGACCACGCTTCGTGCAGCCAGAAGGTCCCGATCGCCATCGCAATGATGGGCGTCAGCAGGGTGAACGCCGACAGTCGCGGAGCGGCATACTCGCGAATCAGCCAAAACCACACGAGATAGCTCGTCGAACTCACGACGATGACTTGGAACAGCACCGACGTGGTGACCAGCGGGGTGAGCGGCCAGTCGATGGGTCGCTCGATGGCCACCCCGAGCGTCGTGAGCCCCACCCCGGAGACGCCGAGTTGGTAGAGCAGGGTCTTGGCCGGATGCGCGCCGGACAACGACGTGGCCCGGATGACCAAGGTGGTGGCCCCCCACCCGACCGCGGCAGCGACCGCTAGCGCGTCACCGACCCATTGCGTGGATCCGCTGGCGGCGCCCCAGCCGTCCGAGAAGGCCACGACTGTGCCGGCGAAAGCGAGCAATAACCCCGCGATCCCGAGTGGTCCGAGCCGCTCCGAGCGCGCGATGAACGGCATACCCGCTGCCACGACGAAAGGCGCGAGATAGAGGAATGTCGTCGTGCGCCCGACCGTCGTGTAGCCGAGGGCGAGGTAGACGCAGGCGAACTCTGCGGCGAACAACGTGCCGGCCAGCAGTCCGGGCCACAGCGTGCCATCTCGCTCCCAGACCCGGATGCCGCGCCACTTGGTCCACAGCAAGACCAGCAATCCACCACCGAGCGAACGGAGTCCGCATTGGGTCACCGGTGGGATCTGTGCAAGAGCCACCTTGGACATGGCCTGTCCCATCGCCCACACTGCGCAGCAGCCGATGACCAAGACCACCGCCCTGGTGTCGAGGTGCAGCCGTCGAGAGGTGGTCACACGGCGACCATAGCGAGGATGGTGACCCGCCGACACAGAAGCTTCACGAAAGCCACAGCTGACTCACAGTGGACTCCGGCACGATACCCCCATGGGTATTAAGAGGAGAAGTCGCCGACTGACCGTCACCACCACCTTGGGGGCCATCGCTGTGGCCGTGAGTTTGAGCGGATGCGCAGCAAGCTCGAGCGCGCCGGCCGCCACGACACCGGCCACCCCCACGACAACGACAGCGCCTGCACCGATCACCTCAGCGGCAACGCCAACCAACGCTCCCGCGTCGGCAACCGTGGCCATCCCTGCTGCACCGACGGCTCCGCTCGCTGCTGCCGCCTGGGAGGCACTCCTGGGACCCGAGGGCGAGTACGCCGCATCGGCCTCCTATGCCGCCGTCATCCAGGCTTTCGGGCCGGTCGAACCGTACGTGACGATCCAGGCCGCCGAGGAGCGACACATCGACGCCTTGACCCGGCAACTGCAGCGTCTCGGCGTGACTCCACCCCCGAACCCCTATCTCGGCACAGTGGCCGCCCCGACCAGCCTCGCTGCGGCTGCGCAGGCCTGGGCTGACGGTGAAGTCGCCAATGTCGCCCTCTACGACAAGCTCATGGCACAAGCCGCCGGCGATCAGGGGCTGACCCGGGTGTTCACCAATCTGCGGCGAGCGTCGGCAGAGATGCACCTGCCCGCCTTCCAGGCTGCAACCGCTGCCGGAGGCACCCTGAGTGCCGCCCAGATGACTGAGCTTGGCCTGCACTGAGGGACGAGCTGGGACTGGCGGCAGGACTGCCGTCCTCGCTAGCGGTCCCGGGGCGATGGGACCAAGCACGACCTACGAGGTCGTGGTAGGCCCCCCTGCTGCCGTCCAGGCGCCGATGCCGCCGCCGAGGTGGTATGCCTGGGTGAACCCCAGACCGTCCATGATGCGCAGAGCTGTGGCCGATCGGTTGCCGCTGCGGCAGTAGACGGCATACGGGACAGCCTTGTCCAGCGCCCCGACCTTGGTGGAGAAGTCGGCCGCGTTGACGTCGATGTTGATCGCACCCGGCAGGTGCCCCTCGCCGAACTCCGCGGCAGTGCGCACGTCGAGCACCACGGTGTTGGGTCGCTTGAGCGCGGCGGCGAAGGCCCCGGCGTCGAGGGTCGCACCCTTGGCCGGAGCCGCTGCGGCTGCCGTGGCAGAGGCGAGCGATCCCGAACCGGAGCCGCCCACGTTGCCGGAGGATCCGCTGCACGCGGCGATGCCAGTCGAGGAGAGAACCAGGGCAAGGGCGAACGTGGCAACTCGGCGCGTCATTCTGCCATCTTAACGGATACCCCCGGAGGTATGCCGTGTGGCGGGGTGAGTGCGACCTCGTCACTCACAAGTCGGACTCAGAAGTCGGACTCGGCAGCCCCCAGCGGGGCCTCCCAATCCAAGCGCGTGCCGCCCAGCACACCCACCGGGGAGATGAGCATCATCGTGCCTCCGTGATGCGCGGCGCGTTCCTGGAGATTGCCCAGGCCGCTGCGCCGCCCGGTCTCGGTGAAGCCCACCCCGTCATCCTCGACTCCCACGCGGACCACCGAGCGGTCGATGACAACGTCCACCAAGGCTCGACCCGCTTGGGCGTGGCGGGCCACGTTCGACAACGCCTCGCGGATGACCGCCAACAAATCCAGGCGCATCTCTTCGTCGACCGCATCGAGGTCTCCGGTCACGGCGACAATCGGCGCAAACCCCAAGGGCGCCCGGAAGCCGAGCGCGAGCTCGCGCACCTCCTCGTCCAGGGGCACTGTCGCCGGCTGGTGCAGCGCGAAGATCATCCGCCGGATGTCCTTGATCGCCAGGTCCAGCTCGTCGACGGCCTCAGCCAGTCGGTTCTGGACGTAAGGGTGACCGGCGACCCGAGCGGCCGACTGCAGGCCCAGGCCAGTGGCGAACAACCGTTGGATGACCACGTCGTGCATATCGCGCGCGATCCGCTCCCGGTCCTCAAGGACCTCCATCCGCGCTCGGTCGCGCTGAGCACTCGCGGCCGTGAGGGTGACCGCGGCCTGGTCGGCATACTGCTTGAGCGGTTCAGCCGAGTCGTAGGCCACGCGGCCCTCATCCCCCGCCCACGCGACGACGAGGAGCCCGATGTGCCCCAGGCCGACACTCATCGGCACGAGCGCGGTCTGGCCGTGGGACTCCAAGCCACTGGCGGCGCGCAAGAGCCCGGCCGACGGATCCGCCGCGGTCTCCCCTTCGTTGGAGACCAGGAGCAGCGGCTCTCCGCTTTCCAGGACAGCGAGCCAGTGTGGTTCGGTCAGCGGGGTGCCGACGATCGCGCCGGCTCGCGGGTCAACGCCGGTGGCGGCCTCAATGACCAAACCGCCGTCCTCGCCGACCAGCGCGATGGCGGCCAGGTCAGCCTGGGCGGCGGAGCAGGCCCGGGAGACGAGCAGACCAAGAGCATCGCGTTCGTCCTGTCCGGACAGCAAGGCCTGGCTCATCTCGCTGATCGCCTCGGACCACTGCTGCTGGCGTCGGGTCTCCTGCAACATCCGGGCGTTGTCGATGGCCATCCCTGCGGCACCGGCGAGCGCCTGGACCAGAGCCTGGTCGTCCTCCGTGAAGTCCAGCCCTCCGACCTTGTCGGCCAGGGACAGCATCCCGAATGCTTGCCCTCGCACCATGACCGGCACCTCGAGCGACGAATTCACCCCAAGCAAGCCGAGATCGTCCGGGTTGAGCCCGTCGGTGACGCTCTCAACGACCCCGGACGCATCCTGGCGCAAGATGCCCAACGACCCATAGCGGGCCCCCACGAGGTAGCACGCACTACGCACCAGCCGCGGGAGCAGGACGTCGAGGTCGAGTTCCGAGCCAACGGCGAGCACGGCGTCCAGGAGAGTGGCGACGGCCTCGGTGGAGCCCGGTAGCCGCAACATGGACGTGGGAGTCACGCAGCCGATGGTATGCCGTGCGGCGGCACCTTTGCGCGGGTCAGGCGGCTTGGACCGGCACGGCCACGACCGGACACGACGCCAGGGCCGCGACGCGCAAGGCGAGGCTTCGCGGTGATTCGTCGTCGGCGCCGATGATGAGAGCGGCCGCGGACCGAGCGAGGTCGACCAGGGTGTCGGTCGGATCGCCGGTTACCACTTCGAAACGGCACGGGATCCCGCGATAGCCGCGCAGGGCCCGCACCGCGGCCCGGAAGGTGGCCTGGTCGGCGTCAGCGCGTTCTTCGGGGCTGAGGTCCTGGTCGACGATCTGGACGAAGCGCAGTCGTGCTCCACGGCGCTGGGCTTCCGCAACTGCGACGCGGGCCACGCCCTCGGCGCGGCCGTCGTTGAGCAGCCCGGCCACGACGTCCCCAGACAGTCCCGGTCGGTACGGAACCGCCGACGGCGACCGCACGATGCTCACGCCTGAATGGTCCGTCGGGCCCTGCAGAAGCCGTCAGGGCCAAAGGTCCCCGAAGTCAGGTGGTCCGGCGCGGGCCCCGTCGCATCGGGTGAGTGGCGGCATACACGGCTGCCTGGGTGCGACTGTCCATGCCCAATTTGTCCAAGATCGACGTGACGTAGTTCTTCACTGTCTTCTCGGCGAGGAACATGCCGTCGGCGATCTGCCGGTTGGTCAACCCCTCGGCGATGTGTTCGAGGATGCGCCGCTCCTGCGGGGTCAGCGAGCGCAGCCGGGGGTCGACGCTGGTTTCGGTGAGACTGGAGCGCACCCGCGCCACAACGTCGGAGGCGATGAGCTGCTCCCCTGCCGCCACCCGACGGATGGCCGCGACGAGGTCATTGCCCTTGATGTCTTTAAGGACATAGCCCGAGGCCCCGGCGAGGACCGCCGCGCGCAAGGCCTGTTCGTCGTCATAGGAGGTGAGGATGAGGGCGCGCAGTCCTGGATCGACGGCCCGGACCGCACGGCATACGTCGATCCCGGAGCCATCGGGCAGGCGAGCGTCGAGAACCGACACGGCCGGGCGAAGCGCCGGGATCCGGCGCTCGGCCTCCAGCGCCGAGCCCGACTCGCCGATGACCTCGATGTCGCCGGAGAGCTCGAGGAGCTCCCGCAGCCCGCGGCGCACGATCTCGTGGTCGTCCAGGAGAAACACGGTGATGGTCACCGGCTTAGGGAACCACATCCCCGACCCCCGCGTCTTCCCCCGGTCGAGGGGCGACTACTCGTGCCCGTAGAAGACCTCGTCGACGACCGCACGGGCTCGCCGCGACTGGCGCAGGTATGCCTCGGTGAGGGTGGCGCCGGTGCCCGGCTCGCGGCCCACGATGCGTCCCACCCCATCGGCCTCGCGGACGTCCCCGGGGACCGCGTCTCCGGGGCGCCCCTTCCACAGCAGCACGGCGTTGCGGAGTCGGGCCGCCTGGGTCCAGGCCGCCCGGAGCGTGTCGGCCTGCTCGCTGGTGACCAACCCCAGCCGCTCGGCGGCCGCGAGCCCGGCCATGGTGTTCGTCGCCCGAAGCTCAGGGTGGGCGTGCGCGTGCTGGAGCTGCAGTGCTTGCACGGTCCACTCGACGTCGGTGAGCCCGCCGCGACCGAGTTTGAGGTGGGTGCGCGGGTCCGCGCCGCGGGGCAGCCGCTCGGCCTCCACCCGTGCCTTCATGGTGCGCACCTCGCGCAACTGGGTTGCGGTGATTCCCCCAGCGCGCCACCGCAGCGGGTCGATCAGACCCAGGTATGCCGTGGCCACGGCTGCGTCGCCGGCGATCGGCCGCGCGCGTAGCAGCGCCTGGAACTCCCAGGTGAGCGCCCACCGGTCGTAGTAGGCGGCATACGAGGTGAGGCTGCGCGAGAGCGGGCCGTTCTTGCCTTCCGGGCGCAGGTCGATGTCGAGCACCAGCGGATCAGGGCCGGTGGCTGCGACCAGGCGCACCAGCTCCTGGACGACCGCGATGGCTTGGCGCTGGGCGACGTCTTCGGCGACGCCCTCGTGCGGCCGGTGGACGATGATGACGTCGGCATCCGATCCGTAGCCGAGTTCGGCTCCCCCGAGGCTGCCCATTCCGACGACGAGCATGTCGACGACCTGGCCACCCTGCGCGGCGGCCACAGCGGCGCACGCGACATCGAGGGCAGCGGCGATCGTCGCAGCCGCGATGTCGGCCAACGCCTGCCCGACCTGGGTCACCTCGATCTCGCCGATCAGGTCGGCCAGGGTGACCCGGAGGATTTCCTGGCGACGCAGCCCGCCCACTGCGGCCATGGCCTGCTGTGGTTTGTCTGGGCGACGTCCGGCGGCACTGCGGAAGGTCTGGGTCAGCGCGGCTTCGGTGCGCGGGATGAGACCGTCAGGCTCTCCGAGCATCGCGACCGACTCCGGGGCGCGGATGAGCAGGTCGGCGGCATACCGACTCCGGCCGAGGACGTGCGCGAGTCGTTCGGCGGCACTGCCCTCGTCGCGGAGCATCTTGAGGTACCAGTGGATGGTGCCGAGTTCGTCGCTGACCCGGCGGAAGGCCAGCAGCCCCGCATCGGGGTCGGCCTCGTCGGCGAACCAGCCGAGCATCACCGGCAACAGGGTGCGCTGGATGGCGGCCCGCCTCGAGACGCCTGCCGTGAGCGCCTCGACATGGCGCATGGCCCCGGCCGGGTCGCGGAAACCCAATGCCGCGAACCGCTCGCGGGCTTGCTCAGGGCTGAGCGAGGTCTCCGCAGACGACAGTCTCGCGGCTGCGGCTAGCAGCGGCCGGTAGAAGAGTCGCTCGTGGATCCGCCGCACCTCGCGAGCCTGGGCCTGCCACGCGGCCACGACGGCTTTCGCGGGGTCGCCATCCAGGCCCAACGCGCGGCCGAGGATCCGCAACGCGTCGGGCTCGGTCGGCATGAGGTGGGTGCGACGCAGGCGATAGAGCTGGATGCGGTGCTCCAAGGTGCGCAGCAGCCGGTAGGCGGCGTCGAGCGTGGCGGCGTCGTCGCGGGCGACATAGCCACCTCGCGCGAGGGCATGCAACGCCTCCAGGGTGGTCGCCGAACGCAGCCCCTCGTCGGTGCGGCCGTGCACCAACTGCAGCAACTGGACCGAGAACTCGACGTCACGCAGCCCGCCGGGTCCGAGTTTGAGCTGACGGGCCGCCTCGGCAGCGGGCACGTGCTGCTCGACCCGGCGGCGCATGGCCTGCACGTCCTCAACGAAGTTGTCGCGTCCCGCCGCCCCCCAAATGAGTGGCCTGAGGGTCTCCTTGTAGGCCTTGCCCACCTCGATATCGCCGGCCGAGACCCACGCCTTGAGCAGCGCCTGGAACTCCCAGGTCTTGGCCCATCGCTCGTAATACGCCTTGTGGCTGGCGATGGTGCGCACTAGCGGACCCTGCTTGCCCTCCGGACGTAGTGCGGCGTCGACCGGCCACAGGGTGCCCTCAGCAGTCGAGGAACCACATGCCTTCATCGTCGCAGCCGCGAGCACGGCGCCGACCTCTAGGGCGCGCTCCTCGGTGGCTCCCTCGGCCGGCTCCACGACGAAGATGACATCGACGTCGGAGATGTAGTTGAGTTCGCCACCGCCGGTCTTGCCCATGCCGATGATCGCCAGGCGGCAGTCTTCGTGGCCGGGACCGAACTCCTCCCGGGCGATGAGCAGCGCTGCCTCCAGGGTGGCCTCGGCCAGTTGCGCTAGGGCTTCCGCGGCGACGGGCAGGTGGGCGACCGGGTCAGGCGAGGCGAGATCCCGGGCGGCGATCCGCACCAGTTGGCGGCGGTACTCCACCCGCAAGGCGTCGTATGCCGGGGGGTAGCTGCGCGACGGCATACTCGCCGTCGCGTCTGCCGCGGCGCGGTAGTGCGCCGCGATCGCCTCCGTCATCGCCTCCTGGAGATCGGTTGCCGTCGGCGGGGTCGCATCAGCCGCTGCCCGCCAGTGCTCAGGGTGGGTGGCGAAATGGTCGACGAGCGCCCGTGAGCCCCCCAGGGTGACGAGCAGGCGGTGGCGACGGTCGCTGTCGGTCTGCAGGAGTTCGGCCAGCCCGGCGCCGGCCGCCGGACGGGTGACCGTCGCCTCGACGAGTCGCACCAGGCCGAGGACGGCGAGGTCGGGGTCCGCTCCCCGCGACAGCGGCTCGGCGAGGTTGTCGGCGCCTGCCTCACCCACGAGGTCGATCAACACCCGTTCGGCGAGCAGGCCAGCGCTGCGCCCCGGTTCGGCGAATCCGAGCCGAGCGAGCTGGGCACTGGTGCTGTGAGAGCGCTGCACACCCGCTCCGGTCAGAGCTGGGTGAGGTAGCGGTCGAGCTCGAACTGGGTGATCTGCTGCCGGTATTCGCGCCACTCCGCCCGCTTGTTGCGCAGGAAGAAGTCGAAGACGTGCTCTCCGAGGGTTTCGGCGACCAGCTCGCTGCGCTCCATGATCTCCAGCGCGCGGCCCAGAGATGAGGGCAGCGGCGAGATCCCCATGGCCCGACGCTCGGCGTCGGTGAGGCTCCACACGTCGTCCTCGGCCTCCGGCGGGAGTTCGTAGCCCTCCTCGATGCCCTTGAGCCCGGCCGCCAGTAGCACGGCGAAAGCCAGATAGGGGTTGCAGGCCGAGTCGATCGAGCGCACCTCGACCCGCGTGGAGTTGCCCTTGTCCGGCTTGTACATCGGCACCCGGATGAGCGCCGAGCGGTTGTTGTGGCCCCAGGTCAGGTATGCCGGTGCCTCACCGCCGCCCCACAGCCGTTTGTAGGAGTTGACCCACTGGTTGGTGACCGCGGTGATCTCGGCGCCATGGCGAAGCAGGCCGGCGATGAACTGTCGGCCGGTGCGGGAGAGCTGATAGGGGGCGCCGGCCTCGTGGAAGGCGTTGGTGTCGCCCTCGAAAAGGCTGAGGTGGGTGTGCATCCCCGAGCCGGGGAACTCCCGGAACGGCTTGGGCATGAACGACGCCCGCACACCCTGCTCGAGGGCCACCTCTTTGACGACGGTGCGGAAGGTCATGATGTTGTCGGCCGTCGACAGAGCGTCGGCATAGCGCAGGTCGATCTCGTTCTGCCCGGGAGCGCCCTCGTGGTGGCTGTACTCCACCGAGATACCCATGTTCTCCAGCAGCGTGATCGCCGCCCGGCGGAAGTCGTGGGCGGTGCCATGCGGCACGTGGTCGAAATAGCCCGCGTCGTCGACCGGCACCGGTGTCACTCGCTTGCCCTTCTGGGGGCGCAGCAGGAAGAACTCGATCTCCGGGTGCGTGTAAAAGGTGAAGCCCAGATCGGCCGCCTTGGCCAGCGCCCGCCGCAGCACATGCCGCGAGTCGGCGAAGCTCGGCTGCCCGTCGGGGGTGAGCAGGTCGCAGAACATCCGGGCCGTGCCGGGGTTCTCGCCACGCCAGGGCAGCACCTGGAAGGTCGCTGGGTCGGGTTTGGCCAGCATGTCGGCCTCGTAGACCCGAGCGAAACCTTCGATGGCCGAGCCGTCGAACCCGATGCCCTCAGCGAAGGCGCCCTCCAGTTCCGCCGGGGCGATGGCCACCGACTTGAGGGCACCGACCACATCGGTGAACCACAGCCGGACGAACCGGATGTCCCGTTCCTCGATGGTGCGCAGGACGAACTCTTGCTGACGGTCCATACGCCGATCCTGCCGTACCGGTGTTTCGCCGACGTTACGCACCCCGGCTCGGCTGGCAGCCTCGCGGGAAGTCAGCCGGACGGCATACCGGGTTGGTCTGTTCGGCCAGCCACGCGCGTCAGTCGCGCGTCACTCCTCGGCGGTCTCGGCCTCGACCCCGGCCTCCCAGGCGCGGTCCTCGGCGTCCCACTTCTCCGTCTTGGCGCGGGCAATCTCCAGCGCACGGCCGGCTTCTTCGGGGGTGTCGTACGGTCCGAGCACGTCCTCCGCGGGGCCGCGGTCGTCGTCGTTCTCCACCCGTCCCGTCGCGATGTTGTACCAGTACTGCATGGCTCCTCCTCGGGTCCCGCCTCGGTCGGCTACCCATACCGTATGCCGTCCGGGCGTCGGATTCGGTGTGCAGTCGTGCCTAGACTCCCCGGTATGCCGGTCCGTCACCCCAGCGTCGCGCCGCACCCCGTCAGTCCACGACGGGCAGTGCCCACCGCCATCCGCCGACCTGAGTACGTCGATCGGGCGGCGCCGGAGCGCTACACCGGGTCTGAGGTCAAGGACGCTGCAACAATCGAGCGGATCCGGGCAGCGGGTCGGGTGGCTGCCCGCGCCATGGCGGCGGCGGCCGAGGCCATCGCGCCAGGCGTGACCACCGACGAGCTGGACGTCATTGCTCACGACTACCTCGTGGCTCACGGTGCCTACCCCTCGACGCTGGGCTATCGCGGGTTCCCCAAGTCGATCTGCACGTCGGTCAACGAGGTGGTGTGTCACGGCATACCGGATGCTCGCGAGTTGCGCGACGGCGACATCGTCAACATCGACATCACGGCCTATCTCGACGGGGTGCATGGCGATACCGACGCCACCTACCTTGTCGGGGAGGTGGACGAGGAGTCGCGGTTGCTCGTGGAACGCACCCGCGAAGCCATGTTCCGCGGCATCAAGGCCGTGGCGCCGGGACGCCCGATCAACGTCATCGGGCGGGTCATCTCCTCCTACGCCAAGCGGTTCGGCTATGGCGTGGTGCGCGATTTCACCGGCCATGGGATCGGCGAGGCCTTCCACAGCGGCCTGATCGTCCCCCACTACGACGCCGCACCGGCCTACGACACCGTCATGGAGCCGGGCATGACGTTCACCATCGAGCCGATGCTCAACCTCGGCACGCACGAGTGGGAGATGTGGGACGACGGGTGGACCGTCGTCACCGCGGACAAGGCGCGATCGGCGCAGTTCGAGCACACCATCCTGGTCACCGAGACGGGCAGCGAGATCCTCACCCTCCCGTAAGTCGCCGGTTTAGGTCATAATGCGAACTAATTGTGTGACCCCTTCGCTCTCGCGCCCCAACCCATGCTCAGGAGGCCCAGATGTCAGGAACCCCCCGCGTCGCGCTCGGCATCGACATCGGCGGCTCTGGCATCAAGGGAGCGCCGGTCGATCTGGTCACCGGCACGCTGATCGGTGAGCGGGTCAAGATCGCGACGCCCGAGCACTCCACGCCGCAGGCCGTGGCCGCCATCGTCGACCAGATCGCCGACCAATTCGTCGACTCGCTGCCCAAGGACGCGCCGATCGGCGTGACCATCCCCGGGGTGGTCCAGCATGGAATCGTTCGGACGGCCGCCAATATCGACCGTGGGTGGATCGACTGCCCCGGCCAAGAGATCTTCTCCCAGGCCCTGGGCCGGCATTGCCTGCTGGTCAACGACGCCGACGCGGCCGGGGTCGCCGAGGTGCGCTACGGCGCAGCCAAGGGCAAGGATGGACTGGTCATCCTCACCACCCTCGGCACGGGAATCGGCATCGCCCTGCTGCACAACGGGGTGCTCATCCCCAACGCCGAGCTAGGCCACCTCGAGGTCGACGGATACGACGCCGAGACACGTGCCGCCGCGTCCATCCGCGAGCGCGACGGCCTGTCGTGGACCAAATGGGCCGCCCGGCTGCAGCGCTACTACACGACGGTCGAGAATTTGCTGTGGCCCGACCTCTTCCTCGTCGGTGGCGGGGTCTCGCGCAAGGCCGACAAATTCCTGCCACTGCTGCACCTGCGCACCCCGATCATCCCGGCCGCCCTGCAGAATCAAGCGGGCATCATCGGCGCCGCGGCGCTCGCGGCCGACTGACCCCCCCAGCAGCCGCACCTCGTGCGGGCCTGCTCGTTGACGTCCACGACCTGAAGGTCAGACGGTGGCGCTCCCCTGCCCCGCAAGGTCGTGCAGGGTCACCTGGTCGCGCCCGCCATGCGTGAGGATGTGGGTGAGGTAGAGGTTGCGCCCGGGCGCAGCGAGCAGCCCGTCGTGGATCGGCACCATGGCCTTCGGTGCGACTCGCCGCACGAAGTCGATCGAGTCGCGGACCGCGCACCACGGGGCGTTGATGGGCACGGCGAGCACGTCGACCTCCTCGACCGGCGCGTCATAGGCGTCTCCCGGATGGAACAACCGACTCTCCCCCGGCGCCGTGATGAGGACACCCACGTTGTCGACGGTCGGCACGCCGTCGTGGTTGAACGCGTGCTTCTCCCCGCGCGGGCTGACCGTCACCTCGCCAATGCTCAGGTCATCACTCTGGCGCAAGACACCTGCCGTCAGCCCGTCGGAAGCGAGGATCGCCGCGGTCTGAGGATCGGAATACAGGGCGACACCTGAATTGCGCGCGAGAACACCTCTGAGCCGGCCGATGTCGAGGTGGTCGGCGTGTTGGTGGGTGACGAGGATCGCGTCGAGACCGGTGAGCTCCTCGAACCCGGCCGACCAGCCGCCCGGATCGATGAGCAGGCGTTGGTCGGCGATCTCGACGAGGAGGCAGGAGTGTCCCAGGTGAGTGAGGCGCATAGCTCACCGTAGCCCGGGTGGACGGCATACCGGCAGCCATGCCGACAGACCAGGCTGGGATGCCGGGCGGCAAAGCGGTGCACGGCATACCAGCCAGGTATGCCGGGTCACTAGGCTGGTCGCGAACCCTCATGCCGCGACCGTGGAAGGCGAGGAAACCCCATGCTCCCCCCCGTTGACGCCACTACCACCCCCGCCTGGGCCCGCCTGCGCGAGCTGCGCGAGGGGTTCACCCCCGACCTGCGGGGGTGGTTCGCGGTCGACCCGGGGCGGGCGGCGGCGTTCACTCGCACGTGCGGCGACCTGCACGTCGACCTGTCCAAGAACCTCCTGACCGCCGAGATCCTCGACGCCCTCGTCGAGCTCGCCGATCAGGTGGGTCTGGCTCAGCGGCGGGACGCGATGCTCGCCGGTGAGCGGATCAACGTCACCGAGAATCGTGCGGTGCTGCACACGGCGCTGCGCCGCCCGCAGGGGGCGCCTCTTGTCGTGGACGGTCAGGACGTCGACCACGACGTCCACGAGGTGCTCGCTCGCGTCTACGCCTTCGCCGACCAGGTGCGCTCGGGAGCGTGGGTGGGCGTGACCGGCAAGCGCATCGAGACCGTCGTCAACATCGGCATCGGCGGGTCCGACCTCGGGCCGGTCATGATCTACGAGGCGCTGGCCCCCTACGTGCAGCCGGGGCTGCGGGTGCGGTTCATCTCCAATATCGACCCGACCGATGCCGCGCAGAAGACCGCCGACCTCGACCCGGAGACCACTCTCGTCATCGTCGCGAGTAAGACCTTCACGACGCTTGAGACGTTGACCAACGCGCGGCTGGTGCGGGCCTGGCTGCTTGACGGGCTGGTGGCCGCCGGCGCCATCGCCGACGACGAGACGGCCCGCCGCGAGGCCGTCGCCAAGCACTTCGTCGCCGTGTCGACGGCGCTGGACAAGGTGGCCGACTTCGGGATCGACCCGGCGAATGCGTTCGGCTTCTGGGACTGGGTCGGCGGGCGCTACTCCGTGGACTCCGCGATCGGCACCTCGGTGTGCGTCGCGATCGGACCGGAGCGCTTCGCCGAGCTGCTCGCCGGGTTCCATGCCGTCGACGAACACTTCCGCACCGAGCCGTTCGAGCGCAATGTGCCGGCACTGATGGGACTGCTCAACATCTGGTACGTCAACTTCCTCGACGCCCGCACCCACGCCGTGCTCCCCTACGCCCAGCAGTTGAGCCGGTTCGCGGCCTACCTGCAGCAGCTGACCATGGAGTCCAACGGCAAGTCGGTGCGCTGGGACGGCACGCCGGTCACTAGCGCCACCGGCGAGGTGTTCTGGGGCGAGCCCGGCACCAACGGCCAGCACGCCTTCTACCAACTCATCCACCAGGGCACCCAGCTCATCC
>WBZM01002148.1_pt1 | contig 17422 bp, 16 predicted proteins | sample 5204271 | NCBI WGS metagenome assembly WBZM01 (sample SAMN12344346, study PRJNA552823) | activated sludge metagenome | biome: Activated sludge suspended growth; feature: Nitrification reactor; material: Wastewater; isolation source: activated sludge from nitrification reactor of wastewater...
AAGGGCGACGGGACCGCATTGACCGGCGAGTACGTCACCCGGGAGACCGCCGGCCTGCTCGCCTTCACCCTCGTCCAGCAGTGGGACACTCCCGCGCCGCTGAACTGACATGACCTACGGTTCCGAGGCGCACGCGCGGTTCGTGCCCGAACCCGCGTATCCCGGACGCAGTGATTTCGCCCGCGACCGCGCCCGCGTGCTGCACAGCGCCGCTTTGCGTCGGCTCGCCGCCAAGACGCAGGTCCAGATGGCCGGCCAGGACGACTTCCCGCGCACGCGGCTGACTCACACATTGGAGGTCGCGCAGATCAGCCGGGAACTCGGAGCGTCCCTGGGGGTCGACCCCGACATCGTGGACACCGCAGGATTGGCCCACGATCTCGGGCACCCGCCGTTCGGGCACAACGGGGAGGCCGCCCTCGACGCGCTGAGCGCCGACATCGGCGGGTTCGAGGGCAACGCGCAGAGTTTCCGGGTGCTGACCCGCCTGGAGTTCAAGGTGTTCGTGCCGTCCCGCAGCATCGGGCTCAACCTCACCCGGGCGGGACTGGATTCAGTGATCAAGTACCCCTGGCCGCGCCGGGGTGGCACCAGCAAGTACAACGTGTACGCCGAGGACCTCGAGATCTACGACTGGGTACGCGCCGGTGCGCCACAGGACATCCGCTGCTTCGAAGCGCAGATCATGGACTTCGCCGATGACGTGGCCTACTGCGTGCACGACCTTGAGGACGCCATCGTGTCGGGGGAATTCGAGCCGGACACATTGACCCGGGAGTCGGTGGCCAGGGACGTGATCCGGGCTGCGCAGGAGCTGTACGCACGTGACGTGTCCGGCGAGGCCCTAGCAGACGCGCTGACGCGGGTGGCCGCGCTGGAGATCTGGCCGCAGCGCCACGACGGGTCGGCCCGAGGCCTGGCCCGTTTGAAGAACATGACGTCCTCGCTGATCCGCCGGTTCTGCACAGCGGCCCTCGAGGCCACCCAGGGGGAGTTCGGTGAGGGGCCACTAGCGCGGTACGACGCTGCCCTGGTGGTACCGCAGGAGACGCTGGCCGAGGTGGCGGTGCTCAAGGCCATCACGTACGTCCATGTGATGAGCGGAAACGACTCTCGCTACACCTGGGAGCAGGAGATCATCAGCGATGTCGTCGCGGGTCTGCTCGCTGGGCGCCGACCACTGCAACCACCGTTCCAACAGGCATGGGATGCCAGCGACGACCCGGCGGTGCGGTTGCGGGTGGTCGTGGACCAAGTGGCGTCGTTGACCGACCTGTCGATCATGCGCTGGCACAAGGATCTTCGCTGACGCGCACCATGCCACGGCGCCGCCTTGGTGTCACTTGGCTGTGCACCCTCGTGACACTGGCGCGACGTTGTGGACAATCGCGCTGCGCTCGCGGACACGCGACGTACGATCGGTGAGTGGCACGGATACTCCCCGAGGACATCGCAGCGGTGCGTGACCGTGCCCGCATCGACGAGGTGATCTCCGAGCAGGTGACCCTCAAGCCGGCGGGGGGCGGGTCGCTCAAGGGTTTGTGCCCCTTCCACGACGAGCGCAGCCCGTCGTTCCACGTGACGCCTGCCAAGGGTCTGTACCACTGCTTCGGATGTCAAGCAGGCGGTGACGTCATCGACTTCGTGATGAAGACCGACATGGTCACCTTCAGCGAGGCGGTGGAGAAGTTGGCCGCCCGGTTCGGGGTGACTCTGCGATATACCGAGGGCGGACCAGCCCGGGGGGCGCAGCAAGGGCAACGCACCCGACTCATCGAGGCGAACACCGCCGCTGCCGCGTTCTTCGAGCGCAACCTGACCGCTCCCGAGGCGCAGCCCGCGCGGCAGTTCCTGACCGAGCGTGGGCTTGTGACCGACGCCGAACGGTTCGGGGTCGGGTTCGCACTGCCGGGCTGGGACAACCTGGTCAAGCACCTGCGCGGCAAGGGCTTCACTGACAACGAGATGATCACCGCGGGGCTGGCACTGCGAGGCAATCGCGGTCCGTACGACCGGTTCCGCGGACGGATCATCTGGCCGATCCGTGACCTGTCCGGAGAGGTGGTCGGTTTCGGGGCTCGGCGGATCATGCCCGACGATGACGGACCGAAGTACCTGAACACCCCCGAGACGCCCGTGTACCACAAGTCGCAGGTCCTGTACGGGGTCGATCTGGCGCGCAAGCAGATCGCCCGCAGCCAGCAGGTGGTCATCGTCGAGGGGTACACCGACGTCATGGCCTGCCACCTCGCAGGGGTCGACACGGCGGTTGCCACCTGCGGGACCGCTTTCGGGGAGGACCATGTCAAGGTCCTTCGCAGACTCCTGCTCGATCAGGACGAACACCGCGGAGAGGTGATCTTCACCTTCGACTCCGACGAGGCGGGCCGGAAGGCCGCACTACGCGCCTTCGATGTTGATCAGAAGTTCGTCGGTCAGACGTTCGTGGCGGTCACTGGAGACGGCTTGGACCCGTGCGACCTGCGGATAGAGTCCGGGGACGAAGCAGTGCGCGACCTGGTCTCCAACCGGGTGCCGCTGGCTGAGTTCGTGATCCGGTCGAAGATCGACGGGTTCGACCTCGACAGTGCGGAAGGCCGCACGAACGCCCTTCGCAACGCCGCCCCGGTGATCGCTTCGATCCCTGACCGCATCCTGCGCAACGAGTACGTGCGGCTGCTGTCGGGGTGGACCGGCGTCGAGCAGGCCTTGGTGCTCGATGCCGTGAAGCAGTCGGCGTCATCGGCCAAGCCCGTGCCGCGGCCGGTGTCGACGACCCCCGCGATCCCCGATGAGAGGGACCCGGCCGGTCAGGTCGAGCGGGAGTCGCTGAAGTTGGCGCTGCAGTCTCCCGAACTGGTGCACACCTGGTTCGAGAGTGTGCAGCCGCAAGCCTTCACAGGTGAGGCGTACGGCCGGATCTACGGGGCCATCGTGGCGGCCGGGGGTCCGCCGGATGTCCCCGATGAGCAATGGATCACGTCTGTGCTCGAGCAGTGCCCCGACGATCAGGTGCGCGCGGGCGTGCGCGCCTTGTCGGTGGAGTTGCCGCGGCAGTTGTTCGGCGACGGCGAGGCGCACATCGACCAGCGCTTCGCCGAGAATGTGCTGTCCCGCCTGCTCGAACTCGATGCCGGGCGCAGGCTGCGAGAGGTCAAGGCCCGACTGCAACGCATCAACCCGGTGGAGTCGCAGGACGAGTACCGACGGCTGTTCGCAGATGTCTTGGCCCTCGAGCAGTACCGGCGGGACCTGCGCGAGGCCCTGGTGAGCGGAACATGATCCGCCGGGCGCCCGCGGAGGTCCGCAAGCGCGCCGACGGCGACAAGCCGCTTGCCTGGGCGCCGGCCGCTGGCGACTGGGTCGTGGCCACCCGTGACCGGTTGTTCCTGCCGTTGCAGGAGCCCGTCCGGTGGGACGAGGTGATCCGGGCCGCCTGGGATGCTCCGGTGTTGGAACTGCAACTGGCACAAGGCCCCTATCGGCTGGTCATCGAGAACCCGGGTCTGATCCCGGATGTGGTCAACGAACGGGTCAAGGCCAGTGTCGTGGTCCAGCATCATGTGGCGTTGCGCGGTGACAAGGGGGTGCGCATCGTGGCCCGCCGGGTTCCGGGAGGTACCGACGTCACGTGGCGGGTGACCTTCGATCCCGGGCTCGATCCGCAGGATCCGGCGCTGCGGGCGGATGCCGAGGCGGTGCTGGCCGAGGTGCGTACAACGATGGGCCTGTGAGCGGCGCGCTGCAGGAGGTACCGGGAATCATCGCGTCCACCCACTAGCATCGCGGGCATGACTGAGGAACCCAACGACCGTCTGCCGGAGCCCGCACCTGGCCAGCAGTACGAGCAGGAATGGCTCGAGCCGCAGGTGCAGACCTACGACGTGGTGGGCGTCGTCTCCAAGGCGATCGTCACGGTTGCTGTCATCACCGGGATCTTCGGTGCCATCATGCTGTTCTGGCCCGGAGCCACTGTGCGCGTCGTGGCCATCCTGTTCGGTCTGTGGTTGATCCTGTCCGGCATCGGGATGCTCGTGCAAGCGCTCGCCTCTGCGGGCAACGGGTTCCTACGCGTGCTGCTTGGGATCGGGGGACTGCTGTCGCTGATCATCGGTGGGATCTGCGTGGTTAACGGTGACGCGTCGGTGAAGATCCTCGTGTTGTTCGTTGTGATCGGTTGGATCGCCCACGGTCTGGCGTATCTGATCGTCGGCATCCGGAACAAATACTCGCCGAGCCGCACGTTCTACCTGTTCTTCGGCATCCTGCAGTTGGTGCTGGCCGCGCTGGTCGTCGCGTGGCCGAACGCGACCGTCACCGTCTTGGTCCGGGTCATCGGTGTCGGTCTGCTGATCACAGCAGCGTTCGGTCTGTGGGCCGCGCGCCAGATCCGCAAGGGCGCCGCTGGTCAGGGCAACATCGTGGTGATCGAACAGCCGTAGTAGCGGTCAGGACGACGCCGCGAAGGGCACCTCATCGAGCACACGCAGAACGCACCCTCGGTCATCCTCGGCGTAGGTCACCACCGGGGTCGGAAGTTCGAACTCGGCGCGCAACCAGGGCACGGCATGTTCCATCGTCATCGTGCCACCGCTGAGCGTGGCCACGTTCGGGAACCCGGACCCCTTGAGGATGCGGTAGGCCAGGTACGAACGGAACCCTGATCGGCAGTAGACGTACACAGGCCGATCCGGATCAAGTTCGGCGAGGCGGTCCCGGAGTTGCTGTACGGGGATGTTCAGTGAGTAGGGCAGTGCGCACGCCTGGTTCTCCTCCAGCGTCCGCACATCCAGCACGACGGCATCGTCGGGCAGCGTCCCCCAGTCCTCCGGGTACCAGAACTCGATGGTGCCGTCGAGCAGGTTGGCGGCCTGGAATCCGGCCATGTTGATGGGGTCCTTCGCCGAGCCGTAGGGCGGCGCGTAGGCCAGTTCGAGTTCGCTGAGATCCCAGACCGTCAGGCCGGCCCGGATGGAGACCGCCAGCACGTCGATGCGTTTGTCGACGCCGTCGTAACCGACGACTTGTCCGCCGAGGACCTGTCCGTCGGGGGAGAAGAGCAACTTCAGATGCATCGCGGCGGTCCCCGGGTAGTAGGACGCGTGCCCGTTGGGATGCACGTAGACCTTTCGGTAGTCGATGCCCGCCCGGCGCAGGGACTTCTCATTTGCCCCGGTGCCGCCGGCGGTGATGTCGAAGACCTTCACGATGGCGGTGCCCTGGGTCGTGGTGTAGCGGGCGTCGCGGCCGAACATGTGGTCTGCAGCGATCCGGCCCTGCCGGTTGGCCGGTCCCGCCAAGGGAACGACCGTGGGCATCCCCGTGACGGTGTCCGTGACCTCGACGGAGTCGCCGACCGCGTAGATGTCGGGATCCGACGTGAGTTGGTGGTCGTCGACGATGATCGCCGCTCGCTCTGTCGTGCGCAGCCCCGCCATCTGGGCCAGGCGGGAGTCGGGCACCACGCCGATCGCCAGAATGACGAGATCGGCCGGCAGCACACCGTCGGATGTGAGCACCGAGTCATCTGTGAATCCCTGGGCCGTGGTCTCCAGCAGCACGCGTACGCCGTTGCGCTCGAGTTCAGCACGTACCTGTTCGGCCATCTCGTGGTCGAGCGGTCCCATCACCTGGTCGGCGGCCTCCAGAAGCGTGACGTCCCAATCGCGGTGACGCAGGGCCTCGACCATCTCCACGCCGATGTACCCACCGCCGACGACGACGGCTCGTCCCACCCGCGAGTCGACCACGGTCTTGATGCGGTCCATGTCGGCGAGGTTGCGCAGTGTGTGGACCAAGGGGCTGTCCACGCCGGGGATGGCCGGCTTCAACGGTGCGGCGCCGGTGGCCAGCACGAGTTTGTCGTAGGACTCGGTGTAGGTGCTGCCGCTGTTGATGTCTCGCACAGTGAGGGTGTGCGTGCCGGGGTCGATGGCCACGACCTCGTTGCCCACCCGCACATCGAGTGCAAGGTTGTCCGCGAGGCTCTGGGGTGTCTGCACCAGCAGCGCAGACCGTTCGCCGATATCCCCGCCGATGTGGTACGGCATTCCGCAGTTCGCGAAGGAGACGTGCTGATCACGTTCCAGGACGATGATCTGCGCCGACTCGGACAGTCTGCGGGCGCGGGCGGCAGCGGACATCCCTCCGGCCACACCACCTACGACGACGATCTTCCCGGGTTCACTCATGTGTTCTCCACGTGACGATCCGGCGGTCCCAGTGAACGCCGCCATCAGCCTAGCCAGGGGCAGGCTGCGCAGTTCGCCCAGGCGAGAGGGGACGTGACGCCGACGTCTCCGACAGGTCGGGGGATCATGGAGACATGCGCGCGTCCGAACTCACCGTCGCCGAACAGATCCGCCTGCTCTCGGGCAGCACCTTCTGGCTCACCGAGCCGTTGCCTGAGCACGGGATCCCCGGTGTGATGCTCAGCGACGGACCCCACGGATTGCGTGCGCAGACCGGTGAGGGTGAGCACCTCGGCCTGCTCGGCAGCATCCCGTCCACCTGCTTCCCGCCCGCCGTGACGATCGCGAGTTCGTGGGATCCCGAACTGGTCAGGCAGATCGGGGAAGCGGTGGGGGCGGAAGCCCGTGCCCTCGGGGTCTCGGTGGTCCTCGGCCCGGGCCTGAACATCAAGCGGCATCCGCTGTGTGGGCGCAACTTCGAGTACCTCTCCGAGGATCCGCTTCTCGCCGGCCACCTCGCGGCGGCGATGGTCGAGGGGATTCAGAGCCAGGGCGTCGGGGCGTGCCTGAAGCACTTCGCGGTCAACAACCAGGAGTCTCACCGTTTCGTCGTCGATGCCGTCGTCGACGAGCGCACCTTGCGGGAGATCTACCTGGCGGGGTTCGAACACGCGGTGCTCACGTCCCGGCCCCGCACGGTCATGGCGGCCTACAACCTCGTCAACGGCACCTACTGCTGTGAGCACGACTACCTGCTGAACACTGTGCTTCGCCAGGAGTGGGGTTTCGACGGCTTGGTGATGAGTGACTGGGGTGCCACCAACGACCGCGTGGCCGGGGTGCGCGCCGGAATGGACCTGGAGATGCCCGGCAACAACGGCGTCTTCGACAGCGCCGTGGCCGTGGCGGTCGACGAGGGCGCGCTGAGCCAGGAGGAGCTGGCCACCTGCGCGCAACGGGTGCTGGATCTGGTCGCGGACAGCCCCGCGGAGCCCGGCTCCCCGGCGGACTTCGATGCGCACGACGCTCTGGCTCGACGGGCCGCAGCGGAGAGTGCGGTGCTGCTGACCAATGATGGTCTGCTCCCGCTGGCCGGGGGTGAGTCGGTGGCCGTCATCGGGGCTTTCGCGGAGCAGCCCCGCTATCAAGGTTCTGGCAGTTCACAGGTGAACCCGACCCGCGTGACCACCGCGCTGGACGCGTTCGCGCACAGGGGTGTCGATGTGACTTACGCACCGGGCTACGACCCGGTGACCGCCGGACTCGATGCCCGCTTGATCGACGACGCCGTGGCCGCCGCGCGCGAGGCGGACGTGGTCGTGCTGATGGCCGGCCTCACCGGTCTCTACGAGAGTGAGGGTTTCGACCGCGACGACCTCAACCTGCCGCGCCAGCACGAGCGGCTGATCAGTTCGGTGTGTGAGGCGAACCCGCGCACGGTTGTCGTGCTGTCGAACGGTGCCCCTGTGGTCATGCCGTGGGTGGATGAGCCCGCAGCGATCCTGGAGTCCTACCTAGGTGGTCAGGCCAGTGGCGGGGCAGTGGTCGACGTTCTGTATGGCGATGTCGAGCCCGCCGGGCGCCTTGCCGAGACCTTCCCGATGAAGCGTACGGATGTGGCCAGTGACCCTTACTTCCCCGGCGACCCGCATCAAGTGGAGTACCGCGAGGGTCTGAGTGTGGGTTACCGGCACTTCACCTCCGCGGGGATCAAGCCGCTGTTCCCGTTCGGTCACGGACTGGGCTACTCGCAGTTCGAACTCGGAGCCCCGGTCGGCGAATCCGAGCTCGCGGCAGAGTCGGATCTCACACTCACCATCCCGGTGCACAATGTCGGCCAGCGCGACGGCAGCACGGTTGTCCAGGTGTACCTGCGCGACCGCACCGGACGGGTGTCGCGACCCCGCCGCGAGTTGGCAGGTTTCGCGAAGGTGCGGCTGGCGGCCGGGCAGTCCACAGAGGTGAGCGTGGTTGTTCCTGCCCGTGCGTTCGCCTTCTACGACGTCGACTCCGCCGGGTGGTTGATACCGGACGGCGACTTCGAGGTCGAGGTCGGCCTGTCCAGCGGCGACATCGCCCACATCCATCCGGTGCGGGTGACCGGCGGCTTCAAGGGTAAGAAGGGCCGGGATCCGTTGATCGCCGCCTCGGACCAGAGGTTCGCGCGGCGGCTCGGTCGCAGCATTCCCACGCCACGGCCCGTGAAGCCCTACAGCCGGGTGTCCACCATCGGAGAGGTCGCCCGCACCCCGGTCGGTCTGGCCCTGCGATCCGCGGTGCTTCGGCTCAGCGGCTTCCACGGAGAAACCGACCCCGTCACCGCGAAGATGGTCAAACGCTCCGTCGACGAGATGCCGCTGCGTGCGATCGCTCTACTTGGCGAGGGTCGCGTGCGCCTGGGGATGATCGACGGGCTTGTTGATGTGCTCAACCGTCGGCCCGGCCGCGCCGCGGGCCGGATCGCCCGGGGACTGCGGGGCCTTCTGCCTGGCGGCTGACGGCTGCCGACGGCAACTCCGCGTGCCTCCCGTTAGAGGTTGGGCATTCCGGTTAGAGGTTGGCGGCTGTCCTGGAACTAACGGATGGACCTGGGACTAACGGATGGACCTGGGACTAACGGATGAGCGGCGACCCGAACCACATCACTCCCCGGGAGGTCCCAGTCGCAGGTGCACCCGGGCCCCGACTCCTGGCTGCGAGTCCACGACCATGGTCCCGCCGGACGCTTCCGCAAGTCGTCCAGCGATGGACAGGCCAAGGCGGGTCGATCCGACGGTGTCCGCCTCCGGGGGCGCCTCGCCAAAGCCCGGGCCCCGGTCCCAGACCGTCACATCCACCCACTCGCCGTCCTGCACCACCGTGATGCCGAAGTCCGTACCTTCCGGCGTGTGCAGGAAGACGTTCTGGAAGAGGATGTCGATCGCAGCGGCCAGGTCGTCGGCGGTCAGCCGCACTGGCATGGCGGTTTGGGGCAGGCGGCGTTCGAACCCTCGCCCCTGATCCTCGGCGAGGACCTCCCAGAAGCGCACCCGATCGGCGACCACGAGGCCTGCATCGCACTGGGCCTGCAGGCCTTCCCGACTGGACCGCCGAGCGGTGTTGATGATCTCGTCGACCATCATGTGCACGCCGGACACATCGTCGCGAAGACGTTCGCGCACCTCATCGTCGGCCACCCCGTCCACATCAACGGACAAGACGGTCAGCGGGGTGCGCAGTTGGTGGGCCAGCTCGGCGGTGTACTCGCGCTCTTCACGAAGTAGCTCCTGTACCCGCCCGGTCAGCCTGTTGAGGGCGACCCCGACATGCTCGATCTCGTTGATCGAGGAGTGGGGTGCACGCGCCGTGAGGTCACCGGCCGCCACCGCGTTCGCCGTCTCCTCAAGGTCGCGCAACGGTGCGACCGTCCGCCGGGCCAACCACCATGCCGTGCCTCCGGCCAATCCCAGCAGAACCAAGGACACCCCCGCGAGGGCGGCCAACCGCGGCGTGAGCCCCTCGCGCAGTTCCTCCGGAGTGAGGCTCACCAGAACCACCCCGAACTCCTCGTCGAAGTACGCGGGCGCGGTGACGTAGCCGGAACCATCCACGATGTCGGAGGCCGCACCGCCCCGGGACGCCGCGTCGACCACGCGGCTCGCGGCCTCCGGATCGGGACCCTGTACGGCTCCATCCGGGTAGAAGAGCGTGACCTCGCCCGGGGTGCCGACCTGCGGTGGATCGAAGGGCGGAGCCTTGCTGTCGTCCTGCGGATTCTGGCGCTGCCAGTCGTTGGCGACCGCTCGGGCCTTGGCCGCCGCCTGGCCGAGTTGCTCGGCCTGGACGATGTCGCGGGCTGCAAGTGCCAGTGGCACAAGAAGTGCGATCAGGGCTGACCCGCACACCGCGAGCCCGAAGATGATGAGGCGCCGGTACATCTACGTGGTCCCGGCCGCAGCGTCCTCCAACATGATCCCCACACCGCGATGGACGTGCAGGAATCGGGGAGACTCCGGATCGTCGCCCAACTTCCTGCGCAGCCACGACAGATGGACGTCGACGGTGCGGGCACTGTCCGTGCGCTGCCAGACCTCGCGCAACAGTTCCTTGCGGCTGACCACTCGGCCCGGATTCTGCGCGAGATAGGCCAGGACGTCGAACTCGAGGCGGGTGAGGTCGAGTGGCTGGCCATCGATCTCCGCGGTCCGCCGGGCCGGGTCGACGGTCAGACCGCCCACGGTGACGGCCGCGCTGCGTTGTTCGTCCTCCGCGGCGCCGCCGGCTCGCCGGAGCACCGCGCGCACACGCGCCTCCAACTGGGCAGGGTCGTAGGGCTTGACCACGTAGTCGTCGGCGCCGGCGTCGAGCAGTTCCACGATGAGGTCCTCGTCGTCGCGGGCGGTCGCAACGATCACCGGCACCGCACTTGCAGCGCGGATCATCCCGAGCAGGCGTTCACCGGACACGTCGGGCAGGCCGAGGTCGAGGATGACTGCCTCCGGCTCCTGGGTGAGCAGGGATTGCAGCCCGCCGAGCCCGTCCGGAGCGCTGTCGACCGCGTGACCACGCGCCTGCAGGGCACGGGTCAGAGCGGTCCGGATGCCAGGGTCGTCCTCGATGATGAGCACATGCACCATGGGCGCCAAGCCTACGCGTCCACGAGGGTGGATCCGGACTTCTGCGGCCACCGTCCGACGGCGCAGTCGACCTCTGCGACGAACCAGGCGTCGAGGCCCATGCCCTCCAGTAGCGCAGGACCCTCGTCGCCCGAGATGAAACCGGCTGTCGCGGCGGCATTCGCGCCTGCGGCGTCCGCCGCCATCACACTCACGCTCGACCAGGCAGAGTCAGCAGGGTGCCCCGTGCGGGGATCGATGATGTGATGCCCGCCTTCCCACGACCGGTGACCGACGCCGCTGGTTGCCAGACCCGCGTCCTCGACATCGAACGCCACGGGTTCTCGACCGGGCAGGTCGGGGTCAGCGGCGACGATCCATCCCTCACGTGGTGCGACGACCCGCAGGTCCCCGCCCATGTTGGCCATCGCGTCGAATCCTGTGGAGGCGTGCACGGTCGTGGCAAGCCGGTCAGCCAGCCACCCCTTGGCGACCGCCCCGAGATCCAGAGCGGAATCCGCAGGGATGCGGACCTTCGCTTCAGACCGGCCCGTTGTGATCTCAATCGCCCGCCAGTCGTTCGTGGCGGTCGAGGGGGAGATCCCGGAGTCCTGCTCGGCCCACCGGTCGTATCCTGCGGCGACCACGTGACGGCCCAGCAACGGGTGGACGAGTCCACCGGTCGCCTCTGCGGCTGCGAGAGCCGCGGACAGCACCGTGACGAAGTCCCAGGGCACCTCCGTCCAGGTGCCTGCATTGCGGGACACCCGCGTAGAGACCGAGTCCGGCCGGAACCTGCTTGCCAGGACGTCCAGTCGGTCGGTTTCGTCGTGGAGGAGATCGTCGAGCCAGCGGTGAAGGCGCGGTGAGGGCTCAGCCCTCACACTCAGCCATAGTTCGGTCTTCCATGTGCGGTAGCAGGTGCTCGTTTCCAGGTCCACGATTCCAGCGTGGGGCAGTGGGCGGTCAACGCGTCACCAATGGCTCGTCAAGTCCGTGCAGGCGGGACTTGACGTGGACTTGACGTTCCTTTGGGTGCTTCTGAAGGGGTGCGCGGCACACACTGGAGGTATGAGAACTCTTTTGGCCTGGACAGGTGCCGCGGCTCTCAGCGTGCTGCTCGGAGTCATCCTCTACTCCACGAGCTTGCAGGGATCCCAGGCGGGTTACCAGGAGAGTTCCCCGCTGATCACCGAGAGCCCGTCGGCGTCGACGGTCATCCGCCAACCGGAGACTGGAATGTCCCAGAAGAAGACGGAGCCGGTGGCCCCGCAGGTCGCGGTGCCACCGGCTGAACCGTCGGTCGTCGTCCCGGCTCCGGCCTACACGCCGCCCCCGTCGTCATCGTCGGACGACTCCAACAAGAAGCGCGATCACGATTCCTCCGAGGACCGTGACGAAGGCAGGGACGACGACTGACGCGTCAGGAGCGACGCGAGCGGGACTTCTTCTTCGCCTTCTTCTTGGCGTGCACGACCTTTGGCGCGGCGGCGATCGATGCCCGCGCGGCCACAGTGCCGGTACGGTGCACGATCAGCGGACCCTGGGTGGTGCTCCGGGTGAATCCTTGAGCGTCGACCTGGGTCGCGCCCACGACTCCGGCCGGCTCGGCGGGAGCAGAGGCGTGCGCGGGGACAGCGGCGACCACCAGTCCGGAGCCCACCAGGGCGGCGGTGGTGGCGGCGACGGTGCGAGTGCGTTTCTTCGGTGTGGTGTTCATGAGTCCACGGTGCCCCGATGGTCTGTAAGCGCGTACCCAGAAGAACGTCAAGAACATGTAGTGAACGATCGATCGTTGCCGTGACGCGCTCTTGCGGCGGGGGCGCTGAGGTGCGGACAGCCTTGCCTAACTCGTCGCGACCAAATCCGGCCAAAGGGGACGCCGAACGCTGACTGGCTCAGACTTTCGTCGCGACCTTGGCGTTTTGGATGGACACCGGCCTCGATCGTTCGGCAATCTGAGTCCCATCCAGGGCCGCCACCCGTGGCCGCCACTCTCAATGAGATCGCCGCGGCGGCCGACGCGGGCATCCAGATCGTGGAAAGTGCCGTGCCCGTGCCCGACGACGTCCGAGCAGCATGTGCCTTCCTCGGTCTTGATCCGCTCCTCGTGGCCAACGAGGGCCGAGTCGTGGTCTTCGTGCGGGCCGACGACGCCGACATCGCCCTTGAAGTACTGCAGCAGGAGAACCCGGCGGCGGCGATCATCGGGGAGGTCGTGGCCGAACACCGCGGTGTGGTCGTCGCCAAGACCGGCATCGGCGGCACCAGGGTGGTGGATCTCCCGCTCGCTGAGCAGCTTCCCCGGATCTGCTGACCCGTCAACTCGTCGAGTGCTGCAACGCTGCAGCGACACGCTGGCGTGTCTTGCGGTATCGCAGCACTCGACGTTCGTCAGCCAGGCAGCCAGGACACCTTCCCGGCCAGCAGTGCGTAGCCGATGAAGGCCACGGTGTCGATGAGTGCATGCGCCACGATCATCGGCATCACCCGGCCCCAGCGCTTGAACAACCAGCCGAACACCAGGCCCATCACGAGATTGCCGACGAATCCACCGATGCCTTGGTAGAGGTGGTACGACCCTCGGATCACCGCACTGGTGGCGATGGCAGACGTCCAACTCCAGTCCAACTGGCGAAGCCGGTGCAGGACGAAGCCCAGAACCACGACCTCCTCGAGCACTGCGTTCTCCACCGCACCGAGGACAAGGACCGGTGTCCGCCACCATTCGTCGGGCAGACCCTGCGCGGCCACGTTCAGATTGATGCCGGCGTTGTAGGCGATCAGGTACCAGATCAAGCCGGTGCCCCCGATCAGCGCGGCGAGCGCGGCGCCCCGGCCGAGGTCGCGCCCGGGCTGCGAGGCATCGACACCGATCACGCGCAGGCTTTCACCCGAACGCTGCAACAGATAGGCGACCAGCCCGACGATGACCAGCGCGAAACCGATCCTGAGCAGCTGCAGAGTGAGGTCGAGCAGCGGCCGCGGGGACGCAGACGGGTTGAGCGTGGTCGTCTGGTCAGCCAACGGCACGCCGCTGGTCACATCCGCGATGAAGTCGACGACGGAGAACACTCCAGCCCGGCCCAATGACAGGCCGAGGACGAGCAGGATCTCCGCGATGAGATACCCGCGCCGAAGAACCGGCTGCTCACCGCTGACCATGTGCGTCAGGGTACTGTTCAGCCCTCCGATGAGAACCCGGGCGGGAAGATCTCAACGCAGCCGGCCGCGCCGTTCTCGACACCGAGCGCGAAGGCCTCGAGGCGTTCGTCGGCCGTTCCGTGCGCATCCGGGTCGTTCCATGGTGTGCCCTCCGGATCCGCCACCGAGATCACCGCCTCGGCAGCCTGATCCGCGGCGTTCTCCCCGAGAAGGCCCTGTTCATCGGCCCAGCCGGCCCACGCCCCTGCGAAACAGTCCGCCTGCAGTTCCGATTCGATCGTGAGCGGGAACTCGCCGGAAAGGCCGAGCCGGGCCTGCGCGCCGTGGCCGAACTCGTGCGCCAGGATCACGGCGTTGGCCATATCGCCGTACTCCTCGAAGTACGGGACCATCAGGCCGGGTTCGTCCCAGGCGATGAAGTCCCCGCCGCGCTGGTTGCAGTACACGGCGTTCTCCGCTCCGACAGGTTCGCCTCCGCACGCAGGTCCCTCCTCCTCCGGCGGGTAGTAGGCGATGAACTCGTCGGGCTCGGTCCACTCGATGCCGAACTCGGAGGGCATCGTCTCGATCCAGTACTCGCTGATGGAACCGAGCGCGAGGTTCATGGCGTCGTCGTATGCCGTGAAGTCGAATTCTTCGGCGCCGTCGTCGGCCTTGAAAGAGAACGCTGTGCCTTCCGGGGCGGAGGTGGGTACGGCGCCGGTGCGCTCTCCCCCCTCTGGTACCGCAACTGCGGTCTCAGCGGCGTCGGTGGCGACCGGTTCGGCGGTGCTGCTGTCGCCCCCGCAGCCGGCGAGGAGCACGGTGAGCGACGCACCGAGGGCGAGGATCAGTGAGGGGCGGCGGCGGGAGATCATTCCCGCAGGGTAGCCGGAGAGTCGGAGGCTGCGCGAGCAAAGAGCCGACGCCCCGCACGAGCACCAGCCCTTCGCTGCACTACTTCACCTTGGCCACCGAACAGATCTGCTTTGCTGCACCGGAGTTGTTCCATGGGGTGACACAGATCTTCACCTGGCTGCGTTTGCGCAGCTTCATCTTCAGGACGGCCCGGGTCTTCACGGTGGTCATCTTCTTGACCACCTTGCGGTTCTTCGGGTTCTTGCCGGTCATCTTCACTGCGTATTTCGTCGCCCCGGGTGCGGCCTTCCAGGAGGTCTTCACGCGGGACGTCGTGGCTTTGGCCTTCAGCTTGGTGGCCTTGCCTGGGACCGGCGACGGCGCGGAGGGGGTCACGGCGTTGCTGGGTTCGCTGGCTTCGCTGGAGCCGGCGCTGTTGGTGGCCTTGACGGTCACGGTGTAGAGGGTTCCGTTGGACAGACCCTTGATGGTGCAGGTTGTCGCTGCGGTCTGGCAGGTCTGTCCACCGGGGTTGGCCGTTGCGGTGTACCCGGTGATCGGCTGACCGCCGGTGTACTCGGGGGCGGTCCACGTCGCCGATACCTCGGCGTTGCCGGCTGTGGCCGCGACGCCCGTCGGCTTCGAAGGGGTGAACGCGACCACCGAGATCGTGGCGGCGTCGGCGTTGGCGACGTACAGCCTCGAACCGTCGGGCGACATCGCGAGCGCATACGGTCCGTCGCCTGTGGCGATCGTCTCCACGACGGTGTTCGTCTTCGTGTCGATCACCGAGACCGTGTTGTCACCTTCGTTCGCGGCGAACACCCGGGATCCGTCGGGCGACACCTCGACTGCGCGCACCATGGAGCCGACGGGGATCGTCGCCACGACGTTCTTGCTGGAGGTATCGACCACGGACACCGTCCTACTCCCAAAGTTGGCGGTGTAGAGGCGCCCGCCGTCAGGGCTGACAGCTACCGCGAAGGGCCGATCGCCGACGGGGAACAGGCCGAGGACGGTGTTGGTGGTCGTGTCGATCTCCGCGATCGCGTCGCTGCCGTCGTCGGCCACGTACAGCCGACTGCTATCGGGCGAGATAGCCAAGCCCCTGGGATACTCACTCTGCCCGAGGGCGATGGTGGTGAGTTTGGACTGGCTCAAAGCGTCGACGACAGTGACGGAGTGGGTACCGAAATCGCCTGTGTAGACGCGCTGACCGTTCGGTGATGCGACGACAGCGAGTGGGGTGGCGAACCGATCGAGGGTGATGCTCTTGATCGTCGTGCCCGTCTGTGCGTTCGACAGCATGAGTGCTTCGTCGTTCTGGGCAGTGCTGTACACGACCGACCCGTCGGGAGATACAGCAACCCTGGTCGGGGCATACGTCGGCGAGATCGGGGTCAGTGCGGTGTTGGTGGTGGCGTCGACGACGGCAACCTTCAGGTTGGTTGCTACGTAGACATGAGAACCATCCGGCGACACGGCGACGGACTGCGGACTGCCGCCGACGTCCACTGTGGCCACGTCCACCGAGGATGCGGATGCGGGACCGGCCGGTAGGGCCAGCAGTGCCAGACCTGCGGACAGCGGAAGGGCGATACCCCGACGGAGCGCCCGTCGGCCTGCCACGTGCTTCATGATCACTCCCCAGATGACGTGACGTCCCCACGACGCCGTCGAGTTGATCATCGGCAGGCGGTGGTCACCCCTTGAGAAGGCGGGGTGGCTGGAGTGACTGGCTCCCGCGACTGGACTCGAACCAGTAACCGTCCGATTAACAGTCGGATGCTCTGCCAATTGAGCTACGCGGGAATCCCGTCTAGCGTACCTAGGGCCTTGCGCGCGGGACACGCCTGGGGCGGGCAAAGGGCAGGCTCGCCCGCTGATCGGTCATTCGGAGGGTGCTGGCGCCGGGTTGGTTGCGGTTGTGCAACAGCAGTGTCGGTGGCTTGTATTCGAAGTGTGAATATTGCCCGGGTTGGTTAGTGTGTTGCCACCGTGTTTCAAATCGAAAGGGATGCACACATGATCGTTCGTCGTATCACCGCCGGTGCCGCTGGCCTGGCGCTGGTAGGCACGGCCTTCGCCGCCGCTCCGGCCATGGCGAAGACCAACACCACCACCCTCAAGCTCGATGCAGGCCTGGTCTCCGCTCTGGGCGCCGCAAGCGTTGCCCCGTCCGCGGTGAAGCCTGCCAAGCTGAAGGGCACCACCATCAGCTTCCCGGCCAAGCTCAAGGGCAAGACCGTGACCCACAAGGGTGGTCTGAAGCTGACGGCCGCCGCCGGCTACGTCTCGCTCGAGAACATCGTCATCAACTACAAGACCGGCAAGGCCACCGCTGCGGTGGGCAACCCGATCACGCCCGACCCGCTGACCATCAACAACATCCTGGTGATCAAGGGCGGCAAGAACAAGATCGCCAAGAACGGCACGTGGAACAACGCCACCGCCTCGCTGGCCAAGAGCGTTGAGGCGCTCGGCGCCAAGCAGGACCCCGCGGTTCTGCTCGCGCAGGTGCTCGGCCTTCCCGCCGGCTCCATCCCGACCGGCCAGACGCTGGGCAAGATCACCATCAAGGTGAAGAAGTAGTTCCCACTCTCGCGAAGGGGAGCGGTCGGCATGGTCCGGTCG
>WBZM01002149.1_pt1 | contig 17391 bp, 15 predicted proteins | sample 5204271 | NCBI WGS metagenome assembly WBZM01 (sample SAMN12344346, study PRJNA552823) | activated sludge metagenome | biome: Activated sludge suspended growth; feature: Nitrification reactor; material: Wastewater; isolation source: activated sludge from nitrification reactor of wastewater...
GCGGTGGATGTGCCGCTCAATGTTCTTCGAGAACTGGGGGTCCACCTCGTTGAGCACGTCCTGCCCGTCGAACAGCGACCACATCTCGCCCACGGTTTCATCGCCGACGCGCGTGACGACGCCGCCCACGGTATCCATCACCATGTCGGCCGCCCGGCGTTTTGCCCACCAGTCGGACTGGCTGAACGGCAGTGCATTGCCGATCGCATCGACGTCGCCGCCCCTGGCGACGGTCATCGCCCCGCGTGTTGCCGGGTCGTGCGCCATGTCGAATATGCGCGCACGGATGTCGACGAGAGGCTTGAACTGCGGATGGCTCGTCACATCGGTGACCCGCTCACCGTTGACATAGACCTGACGGCCGTCCCGGATCGAGTCGATGTAATCCTGGCCGGTGCGGATCATGGCTTACTCCGGGGTCGTTGGCGGCGCCGAGGGCAACCGCCTTGCATCCCCGGATGTGCGCGATCCGGCCTTAGAAGGAAATGATCGAAATGCTGACCGTCGATTAGGCCAGACCGAAGCAAGCCCCGGTCTTCGGCGAAGGTCAGGCCGGAGCCCGCACCCGCGCCTGGGCTGCCGTCACCGCGATAGCCGCGATCACGTCATCGACGCTGCAACCGCGCGAAAGGTCGTTGGCAGGCAGCGCCAGACCCTGCAGAACCGGGCCGATCGCATCAAGGCCGCCAAGGCGCTGCGCAATCTTGTAGCCGATGTTGCCAGCGGCAAGGTTCGGGAAGACAAAGACATTCGGCCGGCCCGTCAGCGGCGACTGCGGCGCCTTCTTATGGCGGATCGCGTCCTCGAAGGCGGCGTCGAACTGCATTTCGCCGTCGATTTCCAGACCCGGCTCCTCGGCCCGGACCAGGGCCACCGCCTCGCGGATCTTCTGAAGCGATTCATGTTCGGCCGATCCGGCCGTCGAGAACGACAGGAGTGCCACGCGCGGCGTTTCGCCAAGCAGGTCGCGGCACGACTGTGCCGCCGATCGCGCGATCGAGGCAAGCTCGGCAGCATCGGGGTCGATCACGAGGCCGCAATCCGAAAAGATCATCCCGCCCTTGAAGCTCGACTGCTCGGTGCCGAGCATGAGGAAGAAGCTCGACACCACACGCACGCCCGGCGCGCGGCCGATGATCTGAAGCGCGGCGCGCACGGTGTCGGCGGTAGTGGCCACCGCACCGGCCACGGAGCCGTCAGCCAACCCAAGCCGAACACGCATTGCGGCCTGCGGCAGGGCGCGGGCCATTTCGGACCGGGCGGCTTCGGGCGTCATACCCTTGTGCTTGCGCAGTTCGAAATATGCGCCTGCCAGCCGGTCAAGGTCAGCACACCTGGCGGGGTCTATGATTTCGACCCCGGAAATCGGCTCTATCCTTGCCGGATCGCCCAGCAGGGTTATGCGGGCAAGCCCCTCGGCGACGGCGCGGCGGGCAGCTTCCTGGATGCGGGGGTCTTCTCCCTCGGGCAGGATGATGTGGCGGCGGCTTTGGCGGGCAGACTCGAGGATCTGGTCAAGGGCAGACATGGATCACCCCAGCAAGTGCAGGCCGACGAGAACGTAGCCGCCGATGAAGATCGTCTCGGCAACGATCAGCGCGATTGCACCGCCGCCGACCTCGAGCATCTTCGCGAGCGATGTCTTGATACCCACCGCGGCGATCGAGACGAGCAGCGCCCAGCGCGACACCGTCGCAGCGGCATCCGCGACCACCGCCGGGATCATCCCGATGGAATTCAGCGCTGCAAGGATCAGGAAGCCCACCACGAACGACGGCAGAAGGGGGGGCTGTTTGCCGCCGTCGCGGTCGGCGGCACCGGCCGCGCGGATCATGAGCGAAGCGCCCAGCACGACCGGGGCCAGCATCGCGACACGGATCAGCTTGACGAGCGTGGCGGTTTCGCCGGTTTCGTCACTGATCGAGAAGCCCGCGCCGACCACCTGCGCGACGTCATGGATCGTGCCGCCCAGAAAGACGCCGCCCGCCCGCGCATCGAACCCGAAGTAGGCCGACAGCATCGGATAGACCACCATCGCGATGGTGGACATCACGGTGACGGACAGAACCGTGAACACCAGATCGCGTTCCGATTTGTCGTGCTTGGGCAGGATCGCAGCGATGGCCATGGCTGCGGAAGCGCCGCAGATGGCGACCGATCCACCGGTCAGCAGGGCAAACCGCCATTTGCGGCCCACGAATCGCGCGGCCACCAGTGCGAACAGGATGGTGGCAATCACGCCGCTCACCACGAGCGCCACAAGCTGGGGCCCGAGCTGGGCCAGCATCTCGACGGAAATGCGCGCGCCGAGCAGCGCCACGCCCAGCCGCAGGATCGTGCGGGCGGTGACCGCAATGCCGGCTGCCGTCCGCGTACCTTCCTCGGACAGGAAGTTGAGTGCGAGCCCCAGCAGCAACGCCATCAGCATGGCGGGCGCACCGTAGTGTTCGGACAGGAACTGCGCGGTGGCGGCGACCAGCGCCGACACGATGAAGCCGGGGAAAAGCTCTTTCAGACGGCCAGGCGCGGGTATGGCGGCAGCAAACATGGGGGCACTCTCGGGATGCAGGGCATGATCCGACCCGCAGACGCGCGGGCCGGGGGTCCAGGCGGGGCAGTCCTGACGACTGCCCCGACGTTCAGCGGATCAGACGGCGCCCTGCTGCGGGCGCATGTCCTTCTTGTCGATTCCGGCCACGACCACCGGCTTCTTCATGGCGTCGCGGCGGAAGGGCTCGCCCAGTTCCTGGTTGAGCAGGACTTCGATGAAGGTCGTCTCCTTGTTCTTCATCTGGCGGTCCACCGCCTTGCGCAGCTCTTCCGTCAGTTCGCTCGTCGAGCGGACCTGAACACCATGCGCGCCGCAGGCCCGCGCGATCCCGGCATAGGAGGTGTCGCGGTCAAGCTCGGTACCGACGAAGTTGTTGGCGTACCACAACGTCGTGTTGCGCTTTTCCGCGCCCCACTGGTAGTTGCGGAAGATCACCATGGTGATCGCCGGCCAGTCTTCGCGGCCGCAGGCCGTCATCTCGTTCATCGAGATGCCGAAGGCGCCATCGCCGGCAAAGCCGATGACCGGGACGTCAGGGCAACCGATCTTGGCACCCAGGATCGACGGGAAGCCATAGCCGCAGGGGCCGAAAAGGCCCGGCGCGAGGTATTTCCGGCCTTTTTCAAAGGTCGGATAGGCGTTGCCGATGGCGCAGTTGTTGCCGATGTCGGACGAGATGATCGCATCCGCCGGCATCGCCGCCTGGATGGCGCGCCATGCCTGACGGGGGCTCATCAGATCCTTGTCGCGCTTGCGGGCGTCCTCGTTCCAGACGGTGCCGGGATCGTCCTGCTCGTGGTCGAGGCTCGACAGTTCCTGCGCCCAGCGCGACTTGGTCTGGGCGATCAGCGCCTTGCGCTCGGCCCGGCCGGCATCGCCCGCCGTGTCCGAAAGCTGCGCAAGGATACCGCGCGCCACCTTGCCGGCATCGCCTTCGATACCCACGGTGACCTTCTTGGTCAGACCGATCCGGTCAGCGTTGATGTCGACCTGGATGATCTTGGCTTCCTTCGGCCAGTAGTCGATGCCGTAGCCCGGCAGGGTCGAGAACGGGTTCAGGCGCGTGCCCAGCGCCAGAACGACGTCAGCCTTGGCGATCAGTTCCATCGCGGCCTTCGAGCCGTTGTAGCCAAGCGGCCCCACGGCCAGCGGATGCGATCCGGGGAAGCTGTCGTTGTGCTGGTAGTTCGAGCAGACCGGCGCGTCGAGCCGTTCGGCCAGCTTGGCCAGATCGGGGATCGCGCCAGCCAGGACCACGCCGGCCCCGGACAGGATGACCGGTGCCTTCGCTTCGGACAGAAGGCGCGCAGCCTCGGCCACCGCCTCTTCGCCGCCGGCGGGGCGCTCGAAGCGCACGATCTGCGGCAGGTCGACGTCGATCACCTGGGTCCACATGTCGCGCGGGATGTTGATCTGCGCCGGCGCCGAACCGCGCCACGCCTTCAGGATCACGCGGTTCAGAACCTCGGGGATGCGGCTCGGGTCGCGGACCTCTTCCTGGTAGCAGACGCTGTCGGTGAACAGGCGCATCTGCTCCATTTCCTGGAAGCCGCCCTGACCGATGGTCTTGTTGGCCGCCTGCGGCGTGACCAGAAGCATCGGCGTGTGGTTCCAGTAAGCGGTCTTGACCGCAGTCACGAAGCCGGTCACGCCGGGCCCGTTCTGGGCGATGGCCATCGCCATCTTGCCGGTGGCGCGGATGTAGCCGTCGCACATCAGGCCACCGTTGGTTTCATGGGCCACGTCCCAGAACTTGATCCCCGCCTTGGGGAACAGGTCCGAAACCGGCATCATCGCGGAACCGATGATGCCGAACGCCTGTTCGATACCGTGCATCTGAAGCACTTTGATGAAGGCTTCCTCGGTCGTCATCTTGACCATTGTCGTCTCCTTTTATCCTGCAAATTCAGTCTATTGCGCGTCAGTTGCGTTCGTCGCGCATATGATACCAGTGGTAAAGCCAGTACTGTCCGAAGCGGCGGAACGGCGTTTTCCAGCCTTCGTGCGGCAACTGGCTCGTGAAGATCGGCAGGCGCAGCTTGTCGGCCTTGCCGGCCACCATCTGCGCCATGCGCCGCCCGGCCTGGGCCGAATACATCACCCCGTTCCCGCCGTAGCCCAGCGCGTAGTAGATCGTCTGCTTCGGGTCGGGCTGGGTAATGCGCGGCATCATGTCGTGGCTGACATCGACCCATCCCCACCAGGAATAGTCGATCTCGATTCCCTTCAGATGCGGGAATTTCCACGCCAGGCCGTTCTTCAGAAGCTGGAAGTGCTTGTCCATCGGGGCATCGCGGCCGGTGATCGCAGACCGCGACCCGATCTGGATGCGGCCCTCGGGCAGCATGCGATAGTAGAAGCGCAGCGTCCGCGTGTCGGTCAGCGGCGAATAGACCTTTGCGCCCACCTGCTCGATTTCCGCCGGCGTAAGCTGGCGCGTCACGCAGTTGTTGGACAGGATCGGCATCAGCCGGTCCTTGGTCAGCGGATGCAGGTTGCGCGGAACATAAGCCGAGGTCGCGACGCAGACCGCGCGGGCCCGGACGGTGCCTCCGGGTGTGCGCAGGTAATGGATGCCGTTCTTCGTCTCCCAGCCGGTGACCGGGCTGGCGGGATGCAGTTTGACACCCAGTTCGCGGGCCACGCGGGCGTATTCGAAGGCCAGCTTAGCGGGCTGAACCGCAATCCCGTCCGGTTCCCAGCTTGCGCCGTGGCATTCCATCTCGCGGATCGCTTCGGCGTGGACCTGCTCGCGCGACAGCATCCGGGCCTTGTAGCCGAAGGTGTTGTTCAGCACCTCGACCTCGGCCTTCAGCTTCGGCAACATCCAGCCCTTGTGGGCCAGGTAGTAGTGGCCGCCGTCGCAGGCATCGACATCCAGCTTGTGTTCGCTCAGCAGGTCGCGGAACAGCTGGAACGCCTCGCATACCTCGGCGTGCATTTCGCGCGCAGTATCAAGGCCCCAGCGGGCGATCCACTGGCTGCGCTTGAGACGCCCGGACGAGATCTGCGCCTGCCCGCCCGACCGGGACGAGCAGCCCCAGCCGATGCCGTTGGCTTCCAGCACATGCGCCTTGATGCCGTGGTCCTTGGCCAGGTGGATCGCAGTCGAAAGCCCGGTATAGCCCGAGCCGATCACGACGACATCGACATCCATGTCGGCCGTTACGGGACCGTCGTCCTCGGGCATCTTGCCGGCGGTGGCGACCCAGTAGGTCGGCGCATAGGCCATGTTGTGACCCGGACCCTTGTCCATGATCGGGTCGTATTTCGGGTCATAGGGCTGCTGCCCGGCCTTCTGGAAGTTGGGAGAGTGTTTCATGACTTTGGTCCCGAATGGGGGGTTAGCGCGCGTCCTGAAGCGGTCTGTCCTTGCGGAAAGCGTGTTTTTCCACGAGCTTGCCGTTGCTGATGCGGAAGACGTCGACGCCATCGGCCTCGATGCGCTTGCCGTCGGCACGCGTGCCCGAGAAGGTCCATTCCGACACGGCCCGGTCGCCGGCCACGAAATGGCCGCGCTGGGCCCAGTGGGCATCCTTCATGCCTTCCCACACGGCGGAGAACGCCTTCGCGATGGCAGCCTTGCCCTCGATCTTGGTGCCGAACACTTCGGTCCCGCCGACGGTGTAGAACACGCAGTCGTCAGCGAAGTGCTTCATCACGCCCTCGATGTCGTGGCGGTTGAAGGCATCGAAGGTGGCCTTCAGGTCATCGGCGGTAAGCTGGCTCATGGGTCGTTCCTTTCCTAGTCTTCGGTGTAGGGCACGATCAGCGTGGGCACCTTGGCTCGGTGCAGCACGCGCTTGGCGACGGTGCCCAGAAAGCTGTGCGTCAGCCCGTGGGCATGGCTGCCCATCAGGATCATGTCTGCGGGCAGGCTTTCGGCGCGCTTGAGGATGGCGTCCGCGGCATAGCCCTGAACCACCTCGATGTCGTCGACGCGGGCGCGTTCGCGCCGTTCGTCTTCGGGCATCGCGGCCCAGAAGGCTTCCTGGCGTTCGTTCAGGGCCGCCCGGGTGTTGTCCAGGCGACGATTGATCGCCTGGTTCCGTTCGTTCGCGTCGATCATGAACATCTGAAGCGTGATGCGCGCTTCTTCGTTCATGGGTTCCAGCGCGTGCATGACGTGGAGTCGCGCATCGAGTGCCTTGGCCAGTCCGACCGCATAGCGGAAGGCGTGGTTCGAGGTGTTGGACAGGTCCGTCGCGTAGAGGATCGTCTTGATCGGCTTCATCATGTCAGTACCCCATGACCCTGGGCAGCCAGAGCGCGATGTCCGGGAAGATCGCGATGATCGCGATGGCGGTGGTGCTGGCGACCGCGAAGGGCAGCGCCCGGAGCGAGATTTCCTCGATAGACACGTTCGAGATGCCCGAGGCGATGAAGAGGTTCTCGCCCAGCGGCGGTGTCTGGAAGCCCACCGACAGGGTGCAGATCATCACGATGCCGAAGTGGATCGGGTCGATCCCGACCGAGTAGGCGACCGGCAGCATCACCGGCACGAGGATCATGATCGCGGCCAGCGTTTCCATGAACATGCCGACGAACAGCAGGAACCCGATCACAAGCGCCCAGATCACATAGATGTTCTGGGTGAACGACAGCATCGCTTCGGCGATGTGCGCCGGGATCTGGTTTTCCACCAGGATGCGGCCGAAGATCGTCGCGGTGAACAGCACCAGAAGCACGCGGCCCGTCAGCCAGGTGGTCGCTTCAAGCGAGGCGAAGATCTCTTTCAGCTTGATTTCGCGGTAGATGAAGATGCCGACGAACAGCGTGTAGAAGATCGCGACGATGGCGGCTTCGGTCGGCGTGAAGAAGCCCGCGTAGATGCCGCCAAGGATGACTACGGGTGCGAGCAGCGACCAGAAGCCCTTGTAGCAGGCCTGCCCGATCTTGGCGAGCGAGAGAGGCTCGCCGCCGCCGCGGTAGCCGGCAGCCCGGCAGCGGATGTAGTTCATGGTCAGCAGGCAGAAGGCCATCAGGAAGCCCGGCAGGAAGCCCGCGATGAAAAGCTTCGAGATCGAGACGGTCTGGAACTGGCCGAATTCTGCGATGGCTTCCGGGCTGGGCTGCATGCCCATGGCCGAGATGCCGAAGATGACCATCGGGATCGACGGCGGGATGACGATGCCAAGCCCGCCCGAAGCCGCAGTCACGGCGGCGCCGTAGCCGCGGGCATAACCGGCCTTGACCATCGCCGGGATCATCAGCATGCCGACGGCGGCCGTGGTCGCCGGGCCGGAACCCGAGATGGCGCCGAAGAACAGGCAGGCGATGACGGTCGCGGCCGAGATGCCGCCCGTGAAGGGGCCGGCCAGGCTTTCGGCCACCGTGATCAGCCGGCGCGAGATGCCCGCGGCCTCCATCAGGGCCCCTGCCAGGATGAACGCCGGCAGCGCCATCAGCGGGAAGGCCCCGACCGACGAAAAGGCGATCTGCACCATCTTGATCGGATTGTCGCCGAGGTACCACATGGCGGCCAGCGCCGAGACCCCGAGGCCGACGGAAATGGGCGCGCCGAGGATGAGCAGGAAGAAGAAGGTGCCGAACAGCACCGTGACGATGGAACTGTCCATTATGCACGCCCTCCCTTGGCGGCTTCGGCGGCGATCGCCTCAAGGTCGACCTGATCGGGATCGCGCGGGTCAACGCCCAGAACGAGCTTCATGTAGTTGACCTGGATGATGCGGAAGGTCATCAGCGCGAAGGCGACGGGCAGGACCATCATGACGTATTTCATGGGCCAGCCGAGCGTCTGAGCCTTCACGAAGGGCTTGAGGATGCTGATGTACTGGATCGCGTACCAGATGAAGACGACGTTGAAGAGTACCCAGAACACGTCGCCCGCAGCCTCGACCCAGCGGCCGATGCGGCGCGGCATCATGTTGACATGGAAGGACACGCGGTTGTGCGCATACATCCGCGCCGCGTAGCTGGCGCCGAAATAGGCGAACCAGACGAACATGAAGACCGAGATTTCCTCGATCCAGGTGAACGAGGTACCGAACACCGTCCGCGATACGATCTGGACGAACAGAAGGCAGACGAACGCCGCCAGCAGAACGCGACAGATATAGCTTTCCAGCTTGTCGAGATGACGCCAGATGGGATGCATGATGAACCTGTGAGGGGTGCGAGGTAAGCGGTGGGGGCCGGCGTTGCCGGCCCCCGGGCTTTACATCACTCGACAGCCGGGCGGCCGAGTGCGGCGAGGACGTTGTTCAGCACTTCCTTGCCGCCGATGGTGTCATAGAACTTCGGCCAGACAGCCGTCGTGGCGAGGTCGATGAACTCTTTCTCGCCGTCCGCCGGGTCGGTGATCTCCATCCCCTTCGCGACCAGCTCTTCCTTGATCTTGGCTTCCTGGTCGCGCAGGAACTGGCCCGAGGCCAGCGTGGCGGCCTTGCCGGCTTCCAGAACGGCGGTCTGTTCTTCCGGCGAGAGCGACTGGTAGGTCAGTTCCGAAATGATCAGCGGTTCGATCGAGAAGATGTAGCGGATGTTCGTGATGTACTTCTGCACTTCATAGAACTTCATCGCATTGACGGTCATGTAGGGGTTGTCCTGACCGTCGACGACCTTCTGCTGAAGCGCGGGGAAGGTTTCCGACCACGCCATCGGGGTCGGGTCGATGCCCCAGGCCTGATAGGTCGCGATCATGATCTCGTTCTTCGGCGTGCGGATGACCAGATCCTTCAGATCGGCCACGGTCGACACCGGGTGCTTGGAGTTCGTCAGGACGCGGAAGCCCGAATAGGCCCAGCCGATGATGCGCACGCCAGCGTCTTCGACGGTCTTGTCGATCATCTGCTGGCCGATCTCGCCCTGGGTCAGCTTTTCGGCATCTTCCAGCGAAAGGATCACATAGGGCAGCGTCAGCGTGCCGACCGAAGGCGAGAAGGGCGTGATGTTGTTGATCGCCAGGATCGAGAAGTCGAGCGTGCCGGTCGCCGCGGCGTTCACGGTGTCCTGCTCGTCGCCCAGCTGGCCGTTCAGGAACAGCTTGGCGGTGTGGGCGCCGCCGGTCTTTTCCTCAAGCGCCTTGATGAAGGCGAGGCCCAGCGCTTCCTGCGTGCCGCCGGCGCCGTCACCGACGGCGATGTTGAATTCCTTGGCTTCGGCCACGCCGAAGCTCAGTGCCAGAACGGCAGCGGCTGCAACAGAGCGCAGCGCCTTCGAATAAAAGGTCATCGTTTTCCTCCCAGAAACTTTGTCAGTCCGGCCCGGGCCGGTACCGCAAGCAACTTGCCGGGACTAAACGTCGCAGGTTATATCCAGTTCAAATTGAGTTTAAGTCCAGTTGGTCATGACGCAATCCACACACAGCAAGACCGATCGCCACAACTGGCCGCCGGGCAGAATTCCGGTGGAGGCGATCTTCATTAACAAGACGTTACGCGAAGGGCTCCAGGTTCAGCTCACCTCAGCGATCGTCGAAGTCCTGCTTGAATCGCGGGCCGAGCCCGGAACAAAAATTCCCTCGTCCCGCGAACTGGCGGCACATCTGGGCATTTCGCGCCTGACCGTGACCCTCGTCTACCAGGAACTGCTGGCGCAGGGTTACCTCGAATCACTTCCGCGGTCGGGCTACGTCGTAGCCAGCAAGGTGCCCCATCGTCGGATGCGGCAGGATCTTTCGCCATCGGCCATCCGGCCCGTTCACTGGGGCGACTGGCTGCGCGCGGACCTGAAACGGCACCGCCAGATCGTCAAGCCCGCCGACTGGCGCAGCTATCCCTACCCCTTCATCTACGGCCAGCCAGACGCCCGGCTGTTCAATCATTCGGCCTGGCGGGATTGTGCGCGGCGGACGCAGGGTTCGCGTGACTTCGCGGCGATGGCCGACGATCAGTACGGGCGCGATGACCCGATGCTGGTGGACTATATCTGCCGCAACACCTTGCCCCGGCGCGGGATCCGGCCCCGACCCGAAGAGGTGCTCATCACGCTGGGTGCGCAGAACGCGCTCTATATGGCAATCTCGCTGCTGGCGCGCCCGAACCGCACCGCCGTGATCGAGGATCCGGGCTATCCCGACTTTGCCGAGACGCTGCGCATGGTCGGGATGCCGGTGCTGGCCTCGCCGATTGACGACCGCGGGCTCGACCCGGCGGGCCTGCCGCCCGACACGGGGCTGGTCATCGTGACCCCAAGCCACAACATCCCGACCGGCCTGACCATGCCGTTCGAACGGCGCGCAGAGTTGCTGGCCGCCGCTGATCGGCAGGACTTCCTGATCATCGAGGACGACTACGAATTCGAGATGTCCTTCCTCGCCCCGCCCGAACCGTCGCTCAAGTCGCTCGACCAGTCGGGGCGGGTGATCTATATCGGCAGCTTCTCCAAATCTCTTTTTCCGGGGTTGCGGCTGGGCTATCTGGTCGGACCGGAACCGTTCATCCGCGAGGCGCGGGCACTGCGTTCGGTGACGCTGCGACATACGCCCGGACACATGCAGCGTGTGACGGGCTACTTCCTGGCGCTGGGCTACTACGATGCGCACGTCGTCGGGTTGCGCCATGTCTTTCGCAAACGCCGCGAGGCATTGGTCGAATCTCTGGCCGGGACCGACTTCACCATTGCCGGGGCGGCGCGTCACGGGGGATCCAGCCTGTGGATCGAAGGGCCCGAAGGGCTGGACAGTGCGCGCTTTGCCGCGCAGTTGACCCAGGCCGGAGTTCTGATCGAACCGGGCCGTCCGTTCTTCGCAAACCCGCCCGAACCCTGCCGGTTCTTCCGCATGGGGTACTCGTCGATCGCGGAAAACGAAATCCGCGCCGGCGTTGCAGCAATGACGTCCGAACTGGCCAGGTTCAGCCGGCAAGGCTGACCGCAGACACCAGGTCAGGCGTCGAGATTCTCGACCGACAGGGCGTTCGTCTGGATGAATTCGCGCCGGGGTTCCACCACGTCGCCCATCAGCTTGGTGAAGATGTCGTCGGCTTCGGCCACATCCTCCACCCTGACCTGAACCAGCGTCCGCGCCGCGGGATCGAGCGTGGTTTCCCACAACTGCTCGGGGTTCATCTCGCCCAGACCCTTGTAGCGCTGAAGCGTCAGGCCGCGCTCGCCCTCCTGAAGGATCGCCGCCAGAAGTTCGACCGGGCCGTGGATGGGCTGTTCGCGGTCCTTGCGGACAAGGTGCGCCACGCGACCGTAGACGTCTTGCAGCGATTGCGTATGCGACGCCAGCCGCCGCGCCTCGCCCGACCGCAGGACGGCTCCGTCCAGTGTGCGCATCTCTTCGACGCCGCGCAGGCTGCGCGAAAACCGCAGGCCATGATCCTGCGTCGGGCGCCCCTGCCAGCCGCGTTCGTATTCGACGGCCACCTCGTCGAGCCTTTCGGCCACAAGGTTTGCCACGCCCTGTGCATCGGCGTCGACGCGGCCCGCGACAAGGGCCCCGGCGATCGCGCATTGTTCCAGGATATGCTGCGGGTAATGTGTCGGGAAGGCCCCGAGGATGCGGCGAACCACCCTCGCCTCTTCGACCACTCGCGCCAGATCGGCACCCGAGATTTCCTCGCCCGTGCCCAGACGCAGCACAGCGCCGTCGATCCCCTGCTGGATCAGATAGTCATCAAGCGCCGCCTGGTCCTTCAGGTAGACTTCGGACTTGCCGCGCGCGACCTTATAAAGAGGCGGTTCGGCGATATAGAGATGACCTGCGTCGATCAGGTCCGGCATCTGCCGGAAGAAGAAGGTCAGAAGCAGTGTGCGGATGTGGGCGCCGTCCACATCGGCGTCCGTCATGATGATGATCTTGTGATACCGCAGTTTCGACAGATCGAATTCGTCACGCCCGATCCCGGTGCCCAGCGCCGTGATGAGCGTGCCGATCTGGTCGGACGACAGCATCCGGTCGAAGCGCGCCCGTTCGACGTTCAGGATCTTGCCCCGAAGCGGCAGCACCGCCTGGTTCTTGCGCTCGCGTCCCTGCTTTGCCGAGCCGCCGGCCGAGTCACCCTCGACGATGAACAGTTCCGACAGCGCCGGGTCCTTCTCCTGGCAGTCGGCCAGCTTGCCAGGCAGGCTGGCGACGTCCATGGCGGTCTTGCGGCGCGTCAGTTCCCGGGCCTTGCGCGCCGCTTCACGCGCCAGCGCGGCCTCGATGATCTTGCCGACGATCAGCCTGGCTTCGGCGGGATGCTCCTCGAACCACTCGCCCAGCTTTTCGTTCACCAGGTTTTCGACCGCGGGCCGCACCTCGGACGAAACCAGCTTGTCCTTGGTCTGGGACGAAAACTTCGGATCAGGCACCTTGACCGACAGGACGCAGGTCAACCCTTCGCGGGCATCGTCGCCGGTGAAGTCGACCTTTTCCTTCTTCGCGATCCCCGAGGATTGCGCATAGGCGTTGATCGTGCGGGTCAGCGCGCCGCGAAAGCCTGCAAGATGGGTGCCGCCATCACGCTGGGGAATGTTGTTGGTAAAGGGCAGCACAGTTTCGTGGTAGCTGTCGTTCCACCACAGCGCCACTTCCACCCCGATGCTGCTGCGTTCGCCGACAATGTAGATCGGGTCGGGCATCGCCGGGGTTTTCGAGCGGTCGAGGTAGCGCACGAATTCGCGCACACCGCCTTCGTAGAACAACTCGGTATGCAGCGGCTCGGCGGGGCGTTCATCCTCCAGGATGATGCGCACGCCCGAGTTCAGGAAGGCAAGTTCCCGCAGCCGGTTTTCCAGTGTCTTGAACTGGTAGTCCAGATTCGAGAACGTGCCTTCGCCGGCGCCTTCCTCGCGTACCGAGGCAAGGAAACGCACTTCTGTGCCGCGCCCCCCGGGGGCAGGTCCGACTTCGTGCACATGCACGACACAGTCGCCGCGTTCGAACCGGGCGCGATATTCCTTGTCGTTCCGCCACACCGTCAGTTCCAGCCAGTCCGACAGCGCGTTCACGACTGAAACGCCCACGCCATGCAGACCGCCCGAAACCTTGTAGGCATTCCCGCCATCGGAGGTGTTGTCGAATTTGCCGCCGGCGTGCAGCTGGGTCATGATGACTTCGGCCGCCGAAACACCCTCGGTCGGGTGCATGTCGACCGGAATGCCCCGTCCGTTGTCGCGGACCGAAACGCTGCTGTCGGCGTGAATCTTGACGTGAACGTAATCGGCATGGCCGGCCAGCGCCTCGTCGATACCGTTGTCGACGACCTCGTACACCATGTGGTGCAGGCCCGAGCCGTCGTCGGTATCGCCGATATACATGCCCGGGCGCTTGCGGACAGCCTCCAGGCCCTTGAGAACCTTGATGGATTCCGCACCGTAGCCGCCCGGCTGCTTGGCTTGTTCGCTCATTCCTGCCCGCCCGTGGTTTTACCCGCCGCTTATAGGGGTTTCGGGCGGGTTTGTCACGCCCGGGCCACAAGATTTGGGGTCAGTGCAAGGCTATGGCAATGCCTACGCACACCAGCAGCGCGCCCGCCAGAAGGTTGGTGGTGCGCAGCGCGCGCGGCGTCGCCAGAAGGTGGCGCGCCTTGCCGACGGCAAAGGCCGTCAGCAGGTTTCCCGACAGCGGAATCAGGGCAGACATGACCACGATCGCGGCGATGTCCGCACCGTTGACCCGCGTCAGGTCGAAGAAGCCCGGCAGCAATCCCATGTAGAACAGGATGGCCTTCGGGTTGCCGATGACCGCGGCCACGCCGGTCGAGAAGGCCGCCCATAGCCCCGGGCGGGTCAGACGCCCGTCCTCATGCACCCGGCGGTCGGCATGGCGTAGCAGCAGCGCCCCCATCCCGACGAACATCACCGCCGCGACCCAGCGCAGCACGGTCATCAGATTGTCGGCCTGCCCGACGATCCACGTCAGGCCGAAGATCGCCAGCATGGGCCACAGAACGTCACCGATCGTGACCCCCACCGCCAGCGGCCAGGCCGAGCGGAACCCCCCGGTCAGGGCCCGCGCCGAAAGGGCGACGAAAACCGGGCCGGGGGTGATCCACAAGATCACGAGCGCACCGGCATAGAACAGCAGGCTTTCGGGTGTGACGGTCATTCGGTCACCGGCAATGTCAGGCTGCCATCCCCGGCAAGCGGCCAGAACGGGTTCATCGCCACTTCCCAGACATGGCCGTCCGGGTCGGCGTAATAGCCGGAGTATCCGCCCCAGAACACCTTCCGAGGTGCCTTGAGCGGCGTTGCCCCTCCCCCGAGCGCAAGCTCGAAAGCCGCGTCCACCTCGGCTTCGGTCGGAAAGTTCTGGGCCAGCGTCATCGCCCCGGTGCCAAGCGTTGCCCCCTTGCGACCCTGATCGTCGGCCAGATCGTCATGCCCGAACAGCGCCAGCACGCATCCCTGCATCTGGAAGAAGACGACACCTTCCTGCGCCTGGGCAGGACGCCAGCCCAGCGCCTCGTAGAAATCGCGCGCGCGTGCCAGATCCTTCACGCCAAGGGTGATAAGCGTCACACGCTGCGGGGTCACGGCATGGTCCTTTCGGTGACAGAGGATTCGCCTTGGGTTTCCGATACTTCAAACCGCTGCGCGCGTCTGCCCAGATCGTCGAACAGTTCGGGCCCCGTGCCGGTCATCCAGACATGCGCCGAAAGCGCGCAGACCTCATCGTAAAGCGCCGCGCGGCGGCCGGCGTCCAGATGCGCCGCCACCTCGTCCAGCAGCAGCACGACCGGCGCCCCCGACAGCGCCCGCACATTCGAGAGGATCAGAGAAATCAGCAGCGCCTTCTGTTCGCCCGTGGAGCATTGCGCAGCCGCAAGGCCCTTGGCGGCGTAGACGGCCCCGAGGTCGGCCCGGTGCGGGCCGCTCAGCGTCCGGCCTGCGGCAAGATCGGCGGTGCGACCGCGGGCGAAGCCTTCGGCCAGGGCTTCGGCATCGCCCCCCTCGCCCAGCAGGACAAGTTCCGCCGCCGGAAAAGCCGTTTCCGCCCCCTCCTGCGCCTGCCGCAGACGATCCAGGGCGAAGGCACGGTTGGCATTGATCTCGGCGCCCGCCTCGGCCATCCGGCTTTCAAGCGCCCCGTACCACGCCGCGTCGCGCGCCATGTCCTTCAGCAGCCGGTTCCGTTCGCGCATGGCCTTGTCATAGCGCAGCACAGCCTCGGCATGGCCGGGCACGAAGCTCAGTGTCATGCGGTCAAGGAAGCGCCTGCGCCCTTCGGCCGCCTCGATCCACAGCCGATCCATGCTCGGCACCAGCCAGAGCGTCCGCAGGATACGGCCCAGCGCCACCTGCGGGGCGGGCTTTCCATCGATCAGCACTTCGCGTGCGCCCCCCGGCAAGGCAAGGGTCTCGACCTCGTGCCGCAGATCGCCCGTCAGCGTTGCGCGTATCTTCCAGCCGGCGCCACCGGCGCGATGCGCCAGATCCTCGGGCGCGGCACGGCGCAGCCCGCGCCCCGGCGACAGCAGCGAAATCGCTTCAAGGATATTGGTCTTGCCGGCGCCGTTCGGACCCCAGATCGCCACGGGCCGGCCGTCCGCCGCCAGCATCAGCCGCCGGTGCGACCGGAACTGCGACAGCATGAGGTCGGAAAGCACGGCTTCCCCGCTTGCGTTGGTTCAAATATCCCCGCCGGAGGCTTCGCCCGAAGGGCGAAATCACACCCGCATCGGCATCACGACATAGACTGCCGAGGTGTCGTTGCCCTCGCGCATCAGTGTCGGGTCGCCGGCCGAATTGAACAGGAACACGGCGTTCTCGCGGTCGACCTGGCTGGCGATTTCCAGCAGGTATTTCGCGTTGAAGCCGATTTCCAGCCGTTCGTCGCCATAGGCAACGGCAAGTTCCTCTTCGGCCGCGCCGGCGTCAGGCGCATTGACCGACAGGACAAGCCTGTCCTCGTCAAGCTGCATCTTCACCGCGCGCGACCGTTCCGAAGACACGGTCGCCACGCGGTCCACCGCCTTGGCGAATTCCGAGGCATCGACTTCCAGCTTGCGGGAATTGCCGACCGGAATCACGCGCGAATAGTCGGGGAAGGTGCCGTCGATGACCTTCGACGTCAGCGTGATGGCCGGGGTCGCGAAACGCACCTTGGTTTCGCTTACCGAAACCGCAATCGTCGCCTCGTCGTCGTCCAGAAGCTTGCGCAGCTCGCCCACGGTCTTGCGCGGCACGATCACGCCGGGCATGCCCTGTGCGCCATCAGGCAAGGGTGCATCGATGCGTGCCAGGCGGTGCCCGTCGGTCGCCACGCAGCGCAGCACGGGGCCCGTCTCGCCCTGGGCCACATGCATGTAGACGCCGTTGAGGTAATAGCGCGTCTCTTCGGTCGAGATCGCGAATTTCGACTTGTCGAACAGACGGCGCAGCACCGGCGCGGGGGCGGCGAAGTTCGCGGTGTATTCGGACGAGGCCATCACCGGGAAATCCTCGCGCGGCAGCGTGGCCAGCGAAAACGTCGACCGTCCGGCCTGCACCGTCAGGCGGCCGGTCGCGTTGTCGGCCGTCAGTTGCACCAGCGCGCCGTCCGGAAGCTTGCGGACGATTTCGTGCAGCATCACCGCCGAAACGGTGGTCGCCCCGGCCCGGTCGACATGCGCAGGCGCCTTGTCCACCACTTCGATATCAAGGTCTGTGGCACGGAACGACACGGTATCGCCTTCGGCCTCGATCAGCACGTTGGCGAGGATCGGGATGGTATTGCGCCGCTCGACGACCGACTGCGCCTGGCCGACCGCCTTGAGAAGGATCGCCCGCTCGATACTGAACTTCATTCCCGTGTCCTCAGTTGCCGGCGCGCCGCCGGGAGCGGAACGTTAGCAACTTTCCGCGCAGGCTCAAGGTTCTTTGTTCCCGGCGCGTCAGGCTTCCAGCAGGCGGCGCAAGAGGTCGAGATCCTCGCGCAGCTGGCTGTCGCTGCCTTTCAGTTCCTC
>WBZM01002150.1_pt1 | contig 17389 bp, 13 predicted proteins | sample 5204271 | NCBI WGS metagenome assembly WBZM01 (sample SAMN12344346, study PRJNA552823) | activated sludge metagenome | biome: Activated sludge suspended growth; feature: Nitrification reactor; material: Wastewater; isolation source: activated sludge from nitrification reactor of wastewater...
CACGCTGCGGACGTCGGTGGCGGCGAAGTCGGGGTGTGACAGCAGATCGTGGTAGAGCGTGGGCACCAGGTAGAGATGCGTCACCTGCTCGTCGCGGATCGCCGCGAGCGCGCGAGCGGCGTCGAATCGCGGGATGCAGACGAAGCGCCCGTCGATCAGCGCCAGCGACAGCAGCGAGCGCACGCCCATCGTGTGGTACAGCGGCATCACGCCCAGCGTGCACTCGCCCACCGCATAGCGGTTCTGCGCCACATGGGCCAGCGCGGCGATGCGCTCGGCGCGCTGGCGTCTTGGCACGCCCTTGGGCTTGCCGGTGGTGCCGCTGGTGTAGAGCATCAGCGACCAGTCCGCCGCCTCGGCCTGCGGCAGCGGCTCGTCTGCTGCGGCCATCCAGTCCTCGAAACGCAGCGTCGCGCCATGCACCTCGTCCACGCCGATGCGCAGCGCCTGGCTCGCCGCCGTGGACGCGGCCACGGCGGCGTCCGCGACCGGCTCCCAGACGATGGCCTTCGCCTCGGCATCGGCCAGGCAGTAGTCGATCTCTTCCGGCTTGGCTCGCCAGTTGAGCGGCGTCATCACGATGCCGGCGAACTGGCAGGCCCAGTGCAGCGTGGCCATTTCCCAGCGGTTCTGCAGCACCACGAGCAGGTGGTCGCCTCGCACGAGGCCGGCGTCGGCGAGGCCGCGCTGCACGGCGCCGATCCGGCCTGCCCACTCGAGGTAGCTCAGGCGCAGGCCACCGTCGACGATCGCGATCTGGCGCGGGCTGCGTTCGACGCTTTGCAGGAAGGTGCGCCCGAGGTCAAGCATGAGAGGCCCCCTGCGCGGCGCGCGCACGCGCCACGTCCATCACCGCCGCGACGATGGGGGTGTAGCCGGTGCATCGGCACAGGTGCCCGGACAGCATCTCGCGCACCTGTTCTTCGTCCGGCACGCCACGGCCGGCAATGCGCGCGAGCCAGTCCGCGCACGACATCAGGATGCCCGGCGTGCAGAAGCCGCATTGCAACGCATGGTGGCGCTTGAAGGCGGCCTGCAGGTCACTCAGCACGGCGTCGCCCTCGGCCAGTCCTTCCACGGTGCGGACCTCGCGGCCGTCGACCTGCACCGCCAGCGTCAGGCAGGCCCGCTGCGCGACGCCGTCGATCTGCACCGTGCAGGCCCCACACACGCCGTGCTCGCAGCCGACGTGGGTGCCGGTGGCGCCGAGGTCGTGGCGCAGGAAGTCCGACAGCAGCCGGCGCGGCGATGCGCTCGCACATCGCTCGCGGCCGTTCAGCGTGAGGCGCACCGGATGTTCGGCGCGGGCGTCCAGCAAGGTCATGCAGGTCTCCGGGTGGTGAGGGCCCGATCGGCAGCGCGACGGCCGAGGCGGCGGACCAGCTGGCGCCGCAGCGCCGCGCTGGCCTGTGGCTCGTCGCGCACGTCGAGCGACCAGGCGAGTTCGTTGAGGGCGTCGTCGAGCGCGGCGCCGTCGAGCAGCGGCAGATCACGCGCCACCGGGCGGTCGGCGACGCCACCGACGGCGATGCGCAGCCGGCGCTCATCGGCCACCGCCGCCACGGCGCAGATGGCGAAGTCGCCGTGGCGCACCGCGAACTCCTCGAAGCCGTGGCCCTGGCCGGCCAACCCCAGCGGGAAGCGCACGGCCTCGACCAGTTCGTCGGCCCGACGCGCGGTAAGCAGCATGCCGGTGAAGAAGTCCTGGGCGGCCACGCGGCGTGCGCCGCGCGCGCTGCGCAGGCAGACCTCGCCGCCCAGAGCGAGCAGCGCCAGCGGCAGCTCGGCGGAAGGGTCGGCGTGCGCGATGCTGCCGGCCACCGTACCTCGGTTGCGGATCTGGAAGTGCGAGATGTGCGGGAAGGCCAGCGCCAGCAGCGGCAGTTCCTGCGCCAACCCCGGCCGCCACTCGAGCATGGCCTGGGTGACGGCCGCGCCGACGTGCAGCATGGCGCCGTCGACGCGCAGTTCGGCCAGCGCCGACGAGCGCGAGATGTCGACCAGGCGCTGCGGCCGGGCCAGGCGCATGTTGAGCACCGCCATCAGCGATTGCCCGCCGGCGAGGATGCGCGCCTCGTCGCCGAGCTGCGCGAGCACCGCCGCGGCTTCCGCGGCCGTCTCGGCACGCTGGTACTCGAAGGCTGCCGGCTTCATCGCGCCACCCCCAGCCAGGCCAGCAGACGCCGCCACCATGGCGCATTGCGCACCGCGGCGTCGCCGGCGGCCTGGCGGCCGAGCGACTCGAACAGCTGGGCCAGCACGATGCGCGCGGCCCCTTCGAGCATGCGGCTGCCCACGGCGGCCACCTTGCCACCGACCTGCGCCGCGTAGTCGTAGTGCAGCCGGGTGCCGGAGGCCGTGGCCTCCAGGCGCACCGTGCCGCTGCCGGAACCCGTGCCCAGCGACGACTGGCCCGAGCCGGCCAGCCGCAGGCTGCGCGGCGCGTCGATCTCCGACAGCTCGATGCGGGCCTCGTAGCGCGCCTTCACCAGCCCCACGCCGACGGTGACGTCGGCCCGGTAGCGGTGCTCGCCGTCGCGCTGCAGCGCGTGGCATCCGGGGATGACGCGCGCCAGCGCCGCCGGATCGAGCAGCACGGCGAACACCTTCTCCGGTGGCACGGCGATGTCCACGCTGCCCTGGGCCTGCAGCGCGAGGCCGCCGGCCACTCTGGGAGGTTCCGCCCTGCGGCCGAGCCCTGCGGGCGGCGCCGGCTCGGCCAGGCCACCCGCTTCGCCGATCATCGCGAGCACGCGAGACGGCGTCAGCGGCAGGCGCACGTCGGCGAGGTCGCGCAGCGGCCGCAGCGCATCGGCGAAGGCATTGGCGATCACCACCGGCGTGCTCATGTTGTTGCCTTCGCCGAGGCCCTTGGCGCCCAGCGGCGTGAACGGGCTCGGCGTCTCCAGGTGCACGATCACCGGGTCGGGCACCTCGCAGGCGGTGGGTACCAGGTAGTCGGCGAAGGTACCGCTCTGGAAGCTGCCGTCGGCGCCGTAGCGGAACTCCTCCATCAGTGCCGCACCCAGCCCCTGGGCGAAGGCGCCGCGGATCTGGCCGTCGGCGAGCGCCGGATTGAGCAGCCGCCCGGCATCGTGGCCGGTGATGTAGCGATCGACGCGCACGCGGCCAGTGGCCGGATCGACCTCGAGGCCGCAGACGTCGAACACGAAGCCGTAGGCGGCCGAGGTGTTGACGCGGTCCTGCGCGTCGGGCGCGGCCAGGGTCGGCGCGGTCCAGAACGCGGTCTCGCGCAGCCCGGGCGCTTCGCCCTCGGGCAGCAAGGCCGGCGCCCAGTGCGGATTGGCGGCCAGGCGCGCGAATGGCTGGCGACGCTCGGGCATCTGTTCATCGAAGACCGCGCCGCCCTCGAAGCGCACCCGCTGCGGCGGGCAGCCGAGTTGCGGCGCGGCGATGCGGGCCAGCTTGTCGCGCAGCCGCGAGGCCGCGAGATGCACCGTGCCGGCCACCGCGCCCGCGAAGCGGCTGCTGTAGTTGCCGGCCGCCACGCTCCAGGCGTCCTTGGCGGTATCGAACTCGACGTTGACAACCACCTGCGCAGGCTGCAGGCCGAACACGTCGGCCACCACCTGGGCGCACACCGTCATGTGGCCCTGCCCCGCAGGCGCCGACGCGACCACCACATTGACGCCGCCGAGCAGGTCGATGGCCACTGTCGCGCTGGCGATCGCGCCGTTCTTCGGCCCGGCCTTGGCACGCTGCTCGGGCGTCAGCACGGTGCTGATGTAGCCCATGTTCGACACCGAGGGCTCGACGATCGCCGCCACGCCGATGCCGTAGAGCCGGCCGGCGGCACGCGCCGCGGCCTGGCGCTGCCACAGGCCTTGGTCGCGCGCAGCGGCCATTGCCATCGCGGTGAGGCGGTGGTAGTCGCCCGAATCGAGCACGGCGCCGGCTGCCGCGGTGTAGGGGAACTGCTGCGGCCGCACGTAGTGACGCAGGCGCAACGCGACCGGGTCTTCGCCCAGCTCGACGGCGATGCGGTCCATCAGCCGCTCGAGCGCGTAGTAGACCTGCGGCCCGCCGAAACCGCGCACCAGCCCGGTGGGCGTCTTGTTGGTGACGACCACGCGGTTGCGCACCGCGAGGTTCGGGATGTCGTAGGCACCGCTGAGCGCGCCGTGCATGCGGTAGAACGTGGCCGGCTCCGGCGCACGCAGGTAGGCGCCGACGTCGTCGCGCTGGTCCCAGTCGAGCGCGGTGATGCGGCCCTCGCCGTCGAGCGCGGCGGTGATGTGGGTCAGCCGCGCCGTGGCCGAGGTGGCGGCACCGAGGTGCTCGAGCCGGTCTTCCACCCACTTCACCGGCGCGCCGGCCTTGCGCGAGGCCAGGCACATCAGCACCACGTAGGGCAGCACCGCCTGCTTGACGCCGAAGCTGCCGCCGCTGTCGCGCGGCACCCGGTGACGCAGCTTGTTGGCCGGCACGCCGAGGGCCAGCGACATCACCGAGTGCAGCGAGAACGGGCCCATGAAGTTCGACAACACCTCGTAGGCGTGACCGCCGTCGGCTTCGGGCTGGTGTTCTGCCACCACGACGCCGCACTCGATCGGCGTGCAGCTGTTGCGCGGGTAGTGCACGGTGAGCGCAACACGGCGCGCAGCGCCCGCGAAGGCCTGCTCCGGATCGCCGTAGCGGAAGAATCGCTCGTTGACCACGTTGCTGCCCACCGCCTCGTGCAGCACCGGTGCACCGGCCTCGCTGGCCTCGGCGATGTCCACCGTCGCGGGCAGCGCGCGGTACTCGACGCGGATGGCATCGAGCGCGTCTTCCGCCAGATAGCGGTCTTCGGCGATCACCACCGCGACCGGCTCGCCGCTGTAGCGCACGCGGTCCACCGCCAGCGCCCAGTGCTGCATCGGCGCCTTCACGCCCACGACGAAGGGCTGCGACCAGCGCTGCACGTCCTCGCCGGTCAGCACGGCGCGCACGCCCGGCATCGCCAGGGCCGCCGAGGCATCGACCGCCAGCAGCTCGGCATGCGCGTGCGGGCTGCGCAGCACGGCCGCCTGCAGCGTGCCGGGGGGCTCGCCCAGGTCGTCCGCGAAGCGGCCGCGCCCGGTCAGCAGCGCGGCGTCTTCGTGGCGCTCGATCGGTCGCCCGATGTGGCGTGGGGTGAGGGCCTCGGCGAGGCCCGGGTCGCTGTGCAAGCCTGTCTCCTGCTTGTCGTTCTGCTGTGGGACGCAGTGTCGACAGGCTCGGCATGCAGGCGTGAACGCAAGCGTCCGGCGAAGATCCGGATCGTCCGATCGCTGACCGAAAAGTCTGGCCAGTTCCATGCTGCTTTGCAGCAACGTCCCGGCACGGCAGCAATGACAACGGGCCCGCGAGGGGCCCGTTGCGATGTCAGATCACCGGCGGCTGGCCGGGGCCGGCATCGTCCGGCGGCTCGAAGAGGTTGACCGCACGGCGATAGTCCGTCGGCGTGATGCCCAGGTGCTGCCGGAAGAAGCGCGCAAAGTGGCCGGGCGCCGAGAAGCCCAGCTCGTGCGCCACCGCGCTGACCGGCTCCTGCCCCCGCGACAGGCGCTGCACCGCCGCCTCGAACCTCAGCACGTTGGCGTAGACCAGCGGCGTGACCTGCGTGTCGCGCTGGAACAGCGTGAAGAAGTGGGCCCGCGACAGGCCGCTGCGCGCAGCCAAGGCATCGACATCGAGCTCGTGTGCAATGTCTTCCCGCATCAGCGCAATGGCACGGCGCACGCGCGGGTCCATCGCCACCGGCGGCTTGGCGCGCAGCAGCGAGGCCAGGTCGCGCCAGCCGGAGTAGCTCTCGATCACCGCGATGATGAGGTTGAAGAGCAGTTCCTCCATGCGCGCGGGCGACACCTCGTCGGCCCACCACATCTCGAGTACGAACTCCTCGGCGATGCGCTTGGTCTGCGACGTGATCGCCACGCACTTCTGCGGGAAGAAGCGTGGATGGGCCGACAGCGCGAGCGAGCGCTGCAGCTCCGCCAGCCAGTTCGGCTCGATATACAAGGCCAGGATCAGCGTGCGCTGCCCCGGGGGCGCATCGTGCTCGTAGGCGTGATGCTCCCAGGCGTTGACCAGAACAGCCGACTCGTCGGTGAGCGGCGCGCGCTCGCCGCGCACGCTGAACGCGCTGTCCGCGCCGCCGGCCTTGATCAGGATATGGCAGTGGTGATGCGCATGACCGACCAGGGGCGCGTCCATATCGAGCAGGGCGACGCGGCCGAAGCGGCCCTGGAAGATCTTGACGGCAGACGACAAGGCGAACTCTTGCTGATTGATTGAGACTGGCCTGGAAGTGTGAACGTACCGTCAGCCTGCCGCAATCAGGTGACTTGCCAGTGGGAAGGACAAAGGCACCTCGACACGACGAGGCCAAGCCTGTTTCCAGTTCCGCAGGTTGGCACCGCAAGGTGCAGACCTTCCAGTGGCTGCCGGCTTCTCACGCTCACCGAGGTTCTACAGAGCGCAACTAGCGCTTGGTTCGTAGGTCTGGCCTACTCCCGCCGTGGGAATGGAGTCAACGAGATGAGTTGATTGTGTAGCACGCATCCGGCATGAAAGGCACTCTCGCAAACGGCCCACGTACATATTGCTGTGAATTGATTCGTACTCGAGTGCGGTCTGCTCTTGCTGCGAAACTTGTACGAGGTCCACAACCCGATGCCTCACGAGGGCGCGGGGGAAATGGAAGTGGAGTTCGCGATCGGCTTGCGCGAGGCCGGCTACGACGTCTAGTAAGCCTGAGCGAGACACCTCACGAGATTGAAGCGTGCAACCCTAGACCTGTCCTTCGCACGCGGCGGCTCCTGGCCGAGTCCCGGTGGCCACCAACGTCAGCTTCCTGAATGCGAAACGAGCGGCACCGAGACCGGGTCATCCGACAGCTTCCGGCGACGACGAACGGCAGCAGAGGGTCGACTTGTTGAGTTCGGTCCAGATGGAAGCGGTCTTCCAGGCGCTGCAACGTGGCAGGGCAGCTCGAGTATTCGCTATGTGAGCGCAGCGGTCCTTCGGTGTGAAGCGACGCGAAGGACCGGTCTCGGGCGGTACTGACATTCGGCCTGAGAGCGCGAATGTCTCAGTCCAGTCTGGACGTGCCTTTCGTCTGCTTGGCCGCGACGGAATGGAAGCTGACGCTCGACGCACGACTAGTGCTTCGCACCGAGCAAGCTGTCGTTCATCGGTCGGTTCGGGCACACGAATAGAGGTCGCCCGCGGGCGGGTCAAGGGCGGGCGCAGCCCGGCGCAGCGCACCCTTGATGCGGTCGCGGGAGAAGCACGCTGAGCTCGCGGGCCGGAGGCCGCTGCATCCGGCCTGCGAGCCCGTCCGGCGGCGAGGACGGCCCCGCCCTTGGGGCGGGGAGCGGGGTGGGGATCAACGCTCGATGTCGCGGTCGGGCCGCGCGCGCTGTATTGCCGCTGGCTGCGGCATCGGGCGCTGGCGATCGCGCAGGACGACGTCACGCTGTCGATTTCGTTGGACTTCGCGTCCGTAAGTCGAGTCCTTCACGAAGCCCGCGATGCGTGCGGCCAAGTCCTGGTCCTCTGGACGATCGGACTTGCGCAGTGCATCAAAGATGTTGGCCCAGGCCACCAAAGCATTGCTGCGGCTCTTGGCGTAAGCATCGCCGGCCTTCGGCGCTGGTGCCACGTTCGCCGGCCTGCCGTCTTCCTTCGCCTTCAGCCGCCACAGATCCTGTGATCGACGCCCCTCGCCGCGCGTAGCCTGGCGGCTGGCTTCGGCCTCGATGCCCAGTTCTCGCAGTCGCTCGGCGAAACTCTCGCGCCACCGATGCAGGTCGGTCTTGCGAGGATTCAACCTCGATCCGTCCACGCCCGTGGCCCGAACGCTCAGGTGCACGTGCGGATTGGCCTGATGGTCATGCAGCACCATGACGTACCGGTGGCCGGCCAGTTCGATCTTCGCGAATGCCCTCGCTGCCTGCTGCACGGCCAACGGGCTGGTGCCATGCGGCATCGACAGCATGATGTTGAAGGCTTCGCGCCGGTGGCCTTCATCGGGAATCCGCGCGCCGCCTCGGCGCCATTGCTCGACCAGGTCGCGCATTGACTCCTTGCCACGGTAGGTCAGCTCGCGGTCGTCCTCAATCTGCAGTCTGCCGTTCTTGCTGATGTAGCGAAAGTGCGCCGCGATGGCGTTTATGCCACGCCCACCGCCCGTCACCTTGACCATTACCTGCGGCGCGCGCCGGACTACGGTAGCGATGATGCGCCCACGGATCACCGCCGCCTTGCGGCGCGTCAGCGTGTCGAGTCGTGGCGTGGACGGCGTCTTGACGATGCGGTTCGACGGGTAGAAGAGACGCTCGCCCCACTGGACCAGCACACCGTCGACGGTCTGTGCACTGTTCATGGCCGTCTCGCACCTGGCACTCGCGGTGCGCGGCGCGCCGGTGCCGCCTGCTGAAGATCGATGAGCAACTGCGACGCCAGGTCGAGGTGTTGCTGCACCCGGGTCGACAGCGAGCGGACTCCGGCGCGATAAGGCTCGAGCCGTTCATCGGGCACCCGCCCCAGCAGCCGCATGAAGCCGTTGAGATCGATGCCCAGCATGGCCAGCTGATCTGTCGAGCGGGACAGGGCAGCAATCGCTTCGCGGCGGTCCGGCGATGCTGCCGGCAGGGCGTGACCTTCGAGCAGCGAAGCGACGTAGATCCCTTGCGACACTTCGGCTCGTCGCGACCGGCTTGCCAGCAAGAGTGCGTGCGCAGACGGCAAACGCAGCGTCACCTTCACGAGCGCTCCATCCTCCGCTCGATCGACACTGGCAGGCCCGGCAGCCTCCGCCTCGGGGGACTCGGCCAAGACGACCACGGCGCGGCGCACCAACGCGGCAACGGTGACGCCCTGCGCGGCGGCGCGCTGTTGAATCACCGGTCCTGCGCCTCGCAGGTCGACGGTGACGCGGTCGCGGCCGTCCCTTGCCATGTGACCTGCCGTTGACCGTCGAGTTGCTCTAGGGCGCGAGAAGCACGCCGAGCTGCCTGAGGCGACCGCGAAGCGCCTCGAGTTGCTCCGCGGGTAGCTGATCGAGACCGGCACTCCTCAGCTGCGAGCAGGTGGCCGCCAGTTGGGTGCACAGCCGCTCGGCGCGGTCAGCGATCTGCACGCTTGCCGGCACTTCGCGTCGCTTCTTCGGCCCCGCAGCGCGCTTCGCAGCGGGCTTCGACGCTCGGACTGGCTTTCGCAGTGCGGCGACCGCTTCCCGGGTAATCGGCATCCCGCCTTCCAGCAACTCGACGACGGCCTTGGGGCGGTCGGCGTGCACCTTTGCCAGCTCGTACAACGTCCGCGGTGCGGCACATCGACCGGACTTCAAGGCGGCTGCCAGCGGTGCGGGCAGGTCGAGCAGCGCCAGGTGATGCGCCACCGTCGTGAGATCCATGCCGAGTCGCTTGGCGATCGTCGCGTTGGAATCGCCGAGGGCGACGCGTCCGCGAATGAAGCGCGCCAGGTCCAGCGGGGTCAGCCCGTTGCGCTTCTGGTTCTCGGCGACCTGTGCATAGGGATCGGCCGCGGTCGGCCTCACCGTGACGGGCACCTTCTCCAAGCCTGCGAGACCTGCAGCGCGGTAGCGCTTGGCCCCGAAGTGGATGCGGTAGCGCCCGTCAGCATCGACAGGCTGCACGACGATCGGCTGCAGGATGCCGTGCTGGCGAATGTCCTCGGCCAGCTCCTGCAGCTCGGCCGACGGGAACTCGGTGCGCGGGTTGTCCGGATCCTCACAGAGCGCAGACAGCGGCACGAGCAGCGGCTCGCCTGTGCGCGGCCGAGATGATTCAGTAACGGGCACGGATGGCACCTCCTGCGGCAGCGCTTCGGACTTGGCCATCGGGGCCTTTGACGGCGACTCAACGAGGAGAGTCGGCTGCTCGGTAGCGAGCAGGTCGAGCTGCGACGGCTTGGAACGGTCCCAGGGCAAGCGCATGCGTCGATCGTGCGCGCGGGCTCGTCATCTTCCAAGTGCTCGCGCCAGCGAAGCCTTCGATCCCGGTACGTCTCGAATATGCTCACGGGCGCCCACAACATCCCGAGAGAGCTGTGATTCGGTCACGCATCGTTTCAACTTCGAGGCTCTCGGCTTTGCCGTCACCCAACAGCCTTCAGCCTATGGCGTGAAGGTATTGGCCCTGGCCGATAAGTTGACGGAACTTGCTGTAGCTTGTTTATTGCATTTACAGGCCATGGCTTATAAGATGTGCCATGGTCGCTGCCTTCCCCGTCCGCTTCCCTGATCAACTTCGCCAGCATCTGCGGGCGTTGAGGAAGCGGCATGGCCTAACGCAGGCTCAGCTCGGCGCGCTCGTCGGTGTCAGCCAGGCACGGATCGCGGAGATCGAAGCGAATCCGGGCCTGGTCAACTTCGAGCAGTTGATGAAGCTGCTGTCCGTGCTGGGTGTCTCGCTAACCCTGCAGGAGGAAGAGGTCGCGCCAGCCACCCTTCCGACTCCAGCTGCCAAGACCTCGAAGCCTAAGGCCACCAAGCCACAGCCCAAGCCATCAAAGAAGCCGCCTGAGGTGGCGCCCGCTTCCCGTCGAACCCTCATGGCCCGCCCCAAGAAGGGCTCGTGGTGACCCAGTCGCTCAACGCCTGGATGAACGGCGAGCTGGTTGGCACCTGGCTCGTCGACCGGAACTCGCACGCCTTCCGCTACGACCCGTCCTGGCTGGAGTCACCCCGCCGGCGATCGCTCTCGCTCTCCTTGCTCATCAGCGGATCGCTGGAGATCCAGGGCCAGCAGGTCCGCAACTACTTCGACAACCTTCTGCCGGACAACGAACGGATCCGTGCGCGGCTGCGAAGGCGCTTCGGCCTTCGCTCGAGCGAGATCTTCGATCTGCTGGAAGCCATCGGCCGGGACTGCGTTGGCGCCGTGCAGCTCCTGCCCGAGGGCGTCACCCCGAAGGGTTGGGATCGGATCGACTGCGAGCCACTGACCGAATCGCAGATCGTCGACCTGCTGCAGGCCGTGCCATCGGACACCGACCCCGGCTCGATCCACGACGACGACCTGTTCCGCATCTCCATCGCCGGCGCGCAGGAGAAGACCGCACTCACCCGGTGGAAAGGCCGATGGTGCCGGCCGCGTGGCGCCACACCCACCACCCACATCATCAAGCTGCCGCTGGGTCTCATCGGCGGCTCGAAGCGGGTCGATGCGTCGGACTCGGTCCAGAACGAGTGGCTGTGCGCGCAGATCGTCGCGGAACTCGGCCTACCCGTCGCCTCCACGTCGATGGAGACCTTCGGCGGCCAGACCGTGCTGATCGTGGAGCGGTTCGACCGCGAGTGGATGGACAAGCGGACGTGGATCGCACGACTGCCCCAGGAAGACTTCTGCCAGGCGCTCGGCGTCGCGCCGGACGAGAAGTACGAGCAGGGTGGCGGACCCGGCATGGGCAAGTGCCTGCAGCTGCTGCAGGGCAGTGCCGACCGTGAGGACACGACGCTCTTCCTGCTCGCGCAGCTGGCGTTCCTGCTGATGGCGGCCACCGACGGCCACGCCAAGAACTTCTCGATCTACCTCGATCGCGGCGATGCCTACCGGATGACGCCGCTCTACGACGTTCTGTCGATGTGGCCCTACTACGGCGACGGCGCCAACCAGTTCAGGCCGCGCAAGGCGGGCCTGGCGATGGCCGTGCGCTCGAAGAATGCGCACTACCTCTTCCACGCGATCCAGGCGCGCCACTGGCAGCAACTGGCGTCCAGGCACGGTGGCGACGCAGTGTGGGCCGCGATGGTCGAGCTCGTCAGCGGCGTCGAGGACGCGCTCGCGCGAGTGGAGCAACGTCTACCGAAGGACTTCCCGGCTCACACCTGGGAGAGCATCTCGACCGGCATGCGGAGCGAAGCCACGCGCTTCCTGCGCGAGGCTGAGCTCCTCTAGGCTCGATACGGTGGTGGGATGCGCAGGCGCTACGCCAAATGAACAAGGGGTCGGCCCAAACGGAGCCAACCCCTTGATGTGTTTGGTGGCCAAGGGCGGAATCGAACCACCGACACGCGGATTTTCAATCCGCTGCTCTACCAACTGAGCTACTTGGCCGCGAGAACCGCAGATTATAGCCGAGGCCGCCGGCCCCGCCGGATCAGAGCGATCCGCCGCGCTTGTTGCGGGAAAGGTCCACGCCCAGCTGCTTGAGCTTGCGGTAGAGGTGGGTACGCTCCAGGCCGGTCTTCTCGGCCACGCGCGTCATGCTGCCGTTTTCCTGCGCGAGGTGGAACTCGAAGTAGCTCTTCTCGAAGGCGTCGCGCGCCTCGCGCAGCGGGCGGTCGAGGTCGAAGCTCTGCTCGGCCTGCGGGCCAAGCAGCAGCGGCGCCACCGGCAGGCCCTGGCCGCCGGTCATCGCGGCTTCCACGGTGAGCGTGGTGTCGCCGAGGTGGTGGTTGTGGTGCGGGTGGTTCACCGGCGTGGCCGGCCGCGCCGAGCCGCTCGGCTTGGCCAGGCCCTGCTCGACGGCGCGCAGCAGCTTCTGCAGCGTCACCGGCTTCTCGAGGAAGGCCATCGCGCCGAACTTGGTGGCTTCCACCGCGGTGTCGATGGTGCCGTGGCCGCTCATCATGATCACCGGCATCGTGAGCATGCCGGTAGCGCCCCACTCCTTGAGCAGCGTGATGCCGTCGACGTCGGGCATCCAGATGTCGAGCAGCACGAGGTCGGGGCGCAGGCGCTCGCGCACCGCGCGCGCCTCGGCGGCGTTCTCCGCCATCTCGACGGTGTGTCCCTCGTCGGTCAGGATTTCCGAGAGCAGGGCACGGATGCCGAGCTCGTCGTCCACTACAAGAATGATCGCCATGAATGGTCAGTGCGTCCGGCTCTCGGTGGCCGCCGCGACGGCCGTGGGGCCATCGGCCGGAGCGAACTTGGAAAATGATAGCGAAACTTGGGCGCCAGTCACGGCCGCGGCGCCCGAGGGCGGGGGAGTGTCGCCCGAGACGGGCTCGCGCGCCACCCCCAGGTTGCCCAGGCGGACACGCGCGCCGTGCTCGTCGGCGATCTTCTTGACCACGGCCAAGCCGAGGCCCGTGCCCTTGGCCTTGGTGGTGACGTAGGGCTCGAAGGCGCGCTTGAGCACCTTGTCGGAGAAGCCGTGGCCGTTGTCGATCACCTGCAGGCGCACTGCGCGCACGTCGCCCTGTTCGGTGCGGGCCACCTCGGTGCGCACGAGCACGCGGCCGTCGGCCCTGTCGGCCACGGCGTCGAGCGCGTTCTGCACGAGGTTGTGGATCACCTGGCGCAGCTGCGTGGTGTCGCCCACGATGTGCGGCAGCCCGGCGCCGAGCTCGGCGTGCAGCCGCCCGGCGTCGTGCGCGGTGACGTACAGGCCCAGCACCTCGGAGACCAGCGCGTTCAGGTCGAGCGGCTTCATCTGTGCGGCCGGCAGTCGCGCGTAGTCGCGGAACTCATTGACCAGCGTCTTCATCGCCTGCACCTGGTTGACGATGGTGGCCACCGAGCGGGCGAGCATGGCCTGGTCGGGCGATTCGAGCTTGGCCTCGAGCTTGTGCTGCAGCCGCTCGGCCGAGAGCTGGATCGGCGTGAGCGGGTTCTTGATCTCGTGCGCGAGGCGGCGGGCCACCTCGCCCCAGGCCTGCGTGCGCTGCGCCGACACCACTTCGGTGATGTCGTCGAACACCATCAGCCGCGCGCCCTGCGGCATGGCCGCGCCGCGCACCAGCAGCGTCAGGCTGTCGCGGTCGCGGCCCTGCGCGTCCTGCACCTGCAGCTCGAAGCTGTCCTGCCAGTGGTCGCGCTCGCCGGCCTCGGGGCTCGCGGCGTGCAGCTCGAAGCGCTGCCACACGGCCTTGGCGAAGGCCTCGATGCCGGGCACCTCGTCGAGCCGGCGGCCGCGGTAGGCCGATAGCGGCAGCTTGACGATGCGCGTGGCACCGGGGTTCACGGTCTCGATCAGGCCGTCTCGGTCGAACACGATCACGCCGGCGGTGAGGTTGTCGAGGATGGTCTGCAGATTGGCGCGCGCACCCTCCACCTGGCGCACGCTGCGCTGCACCAGCGCGCGTGCCTCGGAGAGCTGCTCGGTCATGTCGGCGAACGAGCGCGTGAGGCCGCCGAGCTCGTCGCCCGAGGCGAACACCGGCTTGGCGCTGAGGTCGCCGTGCGCCACCTGGTCGACACCCTCGGCCAGGAGCAGCAGCGGCCGGGCCAGCTGGTTGCCCAGCAGCGCCGCCAGCAGCACCGCGCCGAACACCGCCAGCACCAGCGCCAGCGTGAGCGTGCCGATGTACATGCGGCGCAGCCCGTCGCGGGCCAGCGCACGCTGCTGGTACTCGCGGTAGGCCGTCTGCACCGCCAGCGCATTGGCCGAGAGCGTGGCAGGCAGCAGCTGGCGCACCATCAGGTAGCGCTCCTGCTCGGCGAGCGCGAAGTTGGCACTGGGCACCAGCGCGAGCACGCGGATGCGGCCCTGCGCCGCGTTGCCGGCGTCTTCGTCCAGCCCCTCGAGCTGGCCGACCACGCGCTGCAGCCGTGCGGTGCGCAGCATCGTCGCACTCGGCCGGTCGGGCAGCAGCGCCGCCGTGCTGCTGGCGGTGAGCAGGCTCTGGCCATTGGCGTTGACGATCGCCACCTCCTGCGCGGCCAGCTGTTCGCGCAGCCGCTCCAGCGCCAGCGACGTGGCACTGCCGGGGCGCCCCTGCACGAGGGCCTGGGCGGTGCTGCTGGCGCCGTTCTCGGCGAGCTTCTCGGCGGCCACGCGGGTGCGCTGCGCGAGCTCGCTGACGAGCGCGTCGAGCGTGCCGCGGCCGAGGTTGAGGCCGGCGTCGAGCGCGCTCTCCACCTTCACGTCGAACCAGCTCTCGATGCTGCGCGAGACGAACTGGTAGCTCACGGTGTAGATCAGCAGCCCCGGCACCACGCCCACCAGCGCGAAGATCGCCGCGAGCTTGAGCAGCAGCCGGCTGCCGAACTTGCGCCGCCGCACGCGGATGACCAGCCGCACCGAGGCGATGCCCACCACCAGCAGAAGCAGCGCCGCGACCGTGACGTTGACCCAGAACAGCCACACGTAGTGGCGCTCGTACAGCGCCGGGCTGTTGGTGGCCACCGAGAGCAGGAAGGCCAGCACCAGGCCGGCGCCGGTGGCGGCCACCAGGGCAACGATCCAGGCCCAGCGCTTCGCCTTCGTCATGACACGGCCCGGACGATCGTGGGCTTCAGTCGAAGCGCTGCGTGCGCTCGAGCGAGAGCGCCCAGTCGGACTGGGTGGCGATGCCGATCTGCATCGGCCGCGGCAGCAGCGAGGTGTCGAGCCGGAAGCTGAACTCGACGTAGTGGCGCGCGCCCTCCTCGATCTGCGAGGCTTCGGCGATCTTCCAGTTCACGCCGCGCCGGATCGCCGCGAAGGCCTCGGCACGCGTGGCGTAGCTCTGGCTCAGGCCGGCGAAGGTGACGCGATAGTTGGAGGTGAGCGGCTGGTAGACGATGCGCCAGACGCGCGAGGCGCTGGCGATGCGCTTGTCGCGCCAGTACCAGCGGTCGCGGAACACCTCGGCTTCGGCGACGAAGTACAGCGGCACGGCCTTGTTGAGCGCCTCCTCGGCACCGCGCGGCAGCTCGAAGTTGATGGCGTAGTCGATCGCCACGCCGTCTTCGCCACGCTGCACCGTGAAGCCCGCCAGCTCGGCGCCGCCGGCCCGCGCGGCGGGCTGCACGCCCCACAGCAGCCCGAGCAGCAGCCACGCCAGCACGCGGCGCCAGACCGCCCGCGCGGCGCGGGGGGCTGGATGTCCAGTCGTGGGGGCCGCGCTGCGCATGGGGAGGGCCGGTGTCAGGTCTTGTGGAGCAGGCTGTAGAAGAACCCGTCGGCGGATGCACCGGAAGCGGGCGACGGCGGGTCGGCCCCATTGTCGGGCAGCGGCAGCAGATGGCCCGGCGATGGGGGCTGGGCCGCCACGCCGGCATCGGCATGGCGTTGCAAAAAAGCGTCGATCTGGTCCTGCCCCTCGGCCTTGAACACCGAGCAGGTGCAGTAAAGCAGCCGCCCGCCCGGCGCCAGCGTGGGCCACAGCGCCTCGAGCAGGCGCGCCTGGGTACGGGCCAGCGCGGTGATGTCGCTGGCCCGGCGCAGCCAGCGCACGTCGGGGTGGCGGCGCACGATGCCCGAGGCACTGCAGGGCGCGTCGAGGAGGATGGCATCGAAGGGCCGTCCGTCCCACCAGGCCGACGGGTCGCCGGCGTCGGCGGCCAGCGTGCGCGCGGCGAGGTGCAGCCGCGCCAGCGTGTCGTGCACGCGCTCGAGGCGCTTCGCATCGCTGTCCAGCGCCAGCACGTCGAGTTCGGCGAGCTCCAGCAGGTGCGCGGTCTTGCCGCCGGGCGCCGCGCAGGCATCGAGCACATGCGCACCGGTCGGCAGACCGGCGCCGATCAGCAGCGGCGCGGCACGCTGCGCGGCGGCGTCCTGCACCGACACGTCGCCATCGGCGAAGCCGGGCAACTGCGTCACCGGCACCGGCTGCGCCAGCACCACGGCCTGGGTGCCCGGCAGGGCGCGGCCCGCCAGCCCAGCCTCGACGAGTCGGGCGACATAGCCCTCGGCCGTGGCGCGGCGGGCGTTCACGCGCAATGTCATCGGTGCGCGTTGCTGGTCGGCCTCCAGCACGGCCTGCCACTGGCCCGGCCAGTCGCGCTGCAGCCGTTCGATCCACCAGCGCGGGTGCTGGTGGCGCGCGACCGGGTCGGACGCGATGGCCGCGAGCAACGCGTCGCGCTCGCGCAGGAAGCGGCGCAGCACCGCATTGACGAAGCCGCCGCGCTGTTTCGCCGCCACCACCGCCTGGTCGACCAGCGTGTGCTCCGCGTAGGGCGGCCCGGAGCCCGGCCAGAGCAGCGCCAGCGCGGTGAGCAGCAACGCATCGAGCGCGGCCGGCGGCGCCTTGGGCACGAGCTTCGCCCGCACCGCCTGCGCACCGCCCAGCCAGCGCAGCGCGTGGAAGGCGAGCGCCTGGGCGCCCGGGCGCGCGGCGGCCGGGCAGACGGCCAGCGCGTCGTCGAGGCTGCGGCCGGCGCGAACCGACTGCACGGCGGTGGCCGCATGGGTCAGCAGCTGGGAGAGCGGCAGCGAGGTCGGGGCATTCACCGCGCCCAGTCTACGGGCAGGGCGGCGCCCGGCTGCGCGTGCGCGCCGCCTGCGCTACCCTTGCCGGACCTGCACCGCGATCCCGACCATGCCCGCCGAACAAGCCACCCCGATCTTCCGCACCGAGGAGGAGCTCGCGCGCCTTCCGGCATCGGAGCGCATCCGCTACCGGCTGGTCGGCGCCGAGTGCCGCTTCCACGCCAACGACAACATCGCCGATCACATCCAGCCCGGCGAGCTCGATCAGCTCAAGGCCGAGGTCGAGTCGAAG
>WBZM01000721.1_pt1 | contig 17371 bp, 16 predicted proteins | sample 5204271 | NCBI WGS metagenome assembly WBZM01 (sample SAMN12344346, study PRJNA552823) | activated sludge metagenome | biome: Activated sludge suspended growth; feature: Nitrification reactor; material: Wastewater; isolation source: activated sludge from nitrification reactor of wastewater...
CTGACGGAAGGGGGTGATTCATATGCCGAACATTCGTGTCAAGGAAAACGAGCCGTTCGAGGTGGCGATCCGCCGCTTCAAGCGCACTGTCGAAAAGACGGGCCTCCTGACCGAGTTGCGCGCTCGTGAGTTTTACGAAAAGCCCACCGCCGAGCGCAAGCGCAAGGCGGCCGCTGCCGTCAAGCGCCAGCACAAGCGCCTTCGCAGTCTGACCCTGCCGCCGAAAATGTACTGATCCCGACCGTTCAGTGAGACCACGAAGCCGCCCGCCACTCAGCAGGCGGCTTTTTTGTTTGAGAAAAGCCAGATGAGCCTCAAGACACGCATTACCGAAGACATGAAGACGGCCATGAAGGCCAGGGAAGCGGCCCGCCTGGGCGCGATTCGCCTGCTGCTCGCCGCCATCAAGCAGAAGGAAGTCGACGAACGCGGCGAACTCGACGACGTTGCCGTGGTCGCCGTCATCGAAAAGCTGACCAAGCAGCGCAAGGACAGCGTCACCCAGTACGAGGCCGCCGGCCGTCAGGAACTTGCCGATGCCGAAAAATTCGAGATCGCCGTCCTCGCCGCCTATCTGCCGGAAAAGATGAGCGCCGCCGACACGGCCGCCGCTGTCGCCGCTGCCGTGGCCGAAACCGGCGCCAAGGGCCCGGCCGACATGGGCAGGCTGATGGCCATCCTCAAGCCGCGCCTCGCCGGCAAGGCCGACATGGCGGAAGTGTCGAAACTGGTCAAGGCGGCGCTTGCCGGCTGAACGGGCGTGATCCCGGACTCTTTCATCCAGGACCTGCTGGCGCGGGTCGACATCGTCGACCTGGTGGACAGCTACGTCCCGCTCAAGAAGTCCGGGGCCAATTACGCCGCCTGCTGCCCGTTCCACAACGAGAAGTCGCCGTCGTTCACGGTCAGTCCGACCAAGCAGTTCTACCACTGCTTCGGCTGTGGCGCGCACGGCACGGCGATCGGCTTCGTCATGGAATACCAGGGAATCGGCTTCATCGATGCCGTCAAGGAACTCGCCGGTCGCGTCGGCATTCAGGTGCCCGAAAGCGAGGGGCGCGGCTCCGGCGACGAGAAGCCGGGCCAGACACGCGCGCTGATCGACGTCATGGCCCGCGCCGCGCAGTACTACAAGGATCGCCTCAAGGCCTCGCCGCGCGCCATCGAATACTGCCGAAAACGCGGGCTGACCGGAGGAGTGGCCGCCCGCTTCGGGATCGGCTTCGCGCCGGACGGCTGGCAGAACCTGCAGGAAGTCTTCCCGGACTACAACGCCGACGAACTCAAGGTTGCGGGGCTGGTCATCGAGAACGACGCCGGCCGCCGCTACGACCGCTTCCGCGAGCGACTGATGATCCCGATCGTCAACCAGAAGGGCGACATCATCGCCTTCGGCGGGCGCATCATCGACCAGGGCGAGCCGAAGTATCTCAACTCCCCGGAAACCCCGCTGTTCGAGAAGGGCCGCGAACTCTTCGGCCTGCCGCAGGCCCGCCAGGCGCTGCGCGACTCCAACACGGCCATCGTCACCGAAGGCTACATGGATGTCATCGCCCTTGCCCAGAACGGGGTCGGCAATGCCGTCGCGACGCTCGGCACGGCGACCACCGCCACCCACGTGAACAAGCTCCTGCGCCAGGTCGACCGCATCGTCTTCTGCTTCGACGGCGACGCGGCGGGACGCAAGGCGGCTTGGCGCGCGCTGGAAAATTCGCTGGAAGCGCTCGCAGACAACAAGCGCCTCGGCTTCGTCTTCCTGCCGCAGGGGGATGATCCCGACAGCTTCATCCGCGCCCATGGCAAGGATGAGTTCGATCGCCTGGTCAGGCAGGCCATGCCGCTTTCCGACTTCCTGCTGCGCGAACTCGGCCAGCGCTGCGACCTGACCAGTTCGGAAGGCAAGGCACAGCTGATCTACGAAGCCAAGCCGCTGCTGCTCAGGCTGCCGACCCCGCTGCTGCGGCTGCAACTGGTCAAGCGCCTGGCCGAAGCCAGCGGCTTTGCCCAGAGCGAGGTCGAACGCCTGTGCGAACTGAAGTCCTACGCCCCTGCCGCGCCGGCCAGGGCCAGGCGCCCCGCCCCGTCGCTGACGCGCAACCTGCTGCGCACCATCCTGCACAAGCCGGCACTGGCCCGGGCGCTGCCGGTGGAACGGCTGCCGGACACCGCCGAACGCCCGCTTCTCATCCTCTTGCGCGATCTCGTCGCTGGCCACCCCGATGTTCCGGGTTATGCGTATCTGCGCGAACAGATTCGCGGCAGGCCGGAAGCGGCGGCAGTGGAGTCCCTGGCGTCGGAACTTCTTGATCATCCGTTTGACGAAGGTGAGGCGGAAGCGGAATTTCACGCAATACTCGAAAAACTGCAGGAAGGCGACCAGAAGCGCGCGTTCTCCGAGTTACAGGCCAGGGTGCAGAAGCTTGGGGTCAGCGGGCTGACGCCGGAGGAAAAGCAGGCCTACATCGACATTCTCGGCAACCGGGGCAATCGCAGCTAAGTTATGGTAAAATTATCGGTTTTCTCCAATTGTATGGATCGTGGTCATGGCTAAGGCAACAGACACCGTCAAGGAAGCCTCGAAGGCTCGCATCAGCAAGGCCAAGGAGAAGGCCGCCGAGAAGGCGCTGCTCCAGGGCGCGCTGACCGAAGCCCCCGCCCCCCTTGACGCCGAAGCGCGCAAGACGCGTCTGAAGAACCTGATCAAGCTGGGCAAGGAGCGGGGCTTCCTCACCTACGCCGAAATCAACGACCACCTGCCGGATGACGTCGTCGATGCGGAAAGCATCGAGACGATCATCTCCACCTTCAGTGACATGAGCATCCAGGTCTTCGATGAGGCTCCGGCGGCCGAGGACCTGCTGATGTCGGATACGGCGACCGTCGCCGCCGACGACGAGGAGGTCGAGGAACAGGCGGAACAGGCCTTGTCCACGGTCGACTCCGAATTCGGACGCACCACCGATCCGGTGCGCATGTACATGCGCGAGATGGGTTCGGTCGAACTGCTGACCCGTGAAGGCGAGATCGAGATCGCCAAGCGCATCGAGGATGGACTCAAGCACATGGTGCAGGCGATCTCCGCCTGCCCGACGACGATCGCCAACATCATCGAGATGGCGGCGAAGGTCGAAGCCGATGAAATGCGCATCGACGAACTGGTCGATGGCCTGATCGACCCCAACGCCGCGGTAGGCGTTCCCGGTGCCGACCTCCCCGAAGACATCGAGGAAGAGGAAGAGGAGACCGACGAAGACGGCGATGGCGGCGCCGGCGCCGTGTCCGCTTCGATGCTGCAACTCAAGACCGATGCCCTGGAGCGCTTCGCCACCATCCAGGCACTGCACGTGCGGCTGCAGAAGTCGCTCGCCGGCAAAGGGTCGCAGGACAAGACCTACCTCAAACTACGGCAGCAGATTTCCGATGAGTTGATGAACATCCGCTTCACTTCGCGCTCGATCGAACGACTCTGCGACAGCGTGCGGAGCATGGTTGATCTGGTCCGCAGCTCGGAACGCAAGATCCAGCAGATCTGCGTCGACAAGGTCAAGATGCCGCGCGCGCACTTCATCCAGGTATTCCCGGGCAATGAAGTGAATCTCGAATGGGTCGATGCCGAGATCGCCGCCGCTCCCAAGACCTACGTCGCCATCCTGACGCGCAACGCACCGGCGATCAAGGAAGAACAGAAGAAGCTGCTTGGCCTGCAGGAGCACATCGGCATCCCGCTCAAGGACCTGAAGGACATCAACAAGCAGATGTCCACCGGCGAAGCCAAGGCCCGCCGCGCCAAGCGCGAGATGACCGAGGCCAACCTGCGCCTGGTGATCTCGATCGCCAAGAAATACACCAACCGCGGCCTGCAGTTCCTCGACCTGATCCAGGAAGGCAACATCGGCCTGATGAAGGCGGTCGACAAGTTCGAATACCGGCGCGGCTACAAGTTCTCGACCTACGCCACGTGGTGGATCCGCCAGGCGATCACCCGCTCGATCGCCGACCAGGCGCGCACCATCCGCATCCCGGTGCACATGATCGAGACGATCAACAAGATGAACCGCATCTCGCGCCAGATCCTTCAGGAAACCGGCGCCGAACCCGATCCGGCGACGCTCGCCAAGAAGATGGACATGCCCGAGGAGAAGATCCGCAAGATCATGAAGATCTCCAAGGAGCCGATCTCGATGGAAACCCCGATCGGCGACGACGACGACTCGCATCTCGGCGACTTCATCGAGGATCAGGCAACGCTGGCGCCGGCCGATGCCGCCATGTACTCGAGCCTGCGCGGCGTCACCAAGGAAATCCTCGACACCCTGACGACGCGTGAAGCCAAGGTGCTGCGGATGCGCTTCGGCATCGAAATGAACACGGATCATACGCTGGAAGAAGTCGGCAAGCAGTTCGACGTCACCCGCGAGCGCATCCGCCAGATAGAAGCCAAGGCACTGCGCAAGCTCCGCCACCCGAGCCGCTCCGACAAGCTGCGCAGCTTCATCGACAGCAGCGGCACCTAGCTTGACGGGCCTGTAGCTCAGTTGGTCAGAGCAGAGGACTCATAATCCTTTGGTCCAGGGTTCAAGTCCCTGCGGGCCCACCAGAAACACCAGCGGCAGGCCGCTTCATCGGCCTCCCGCTTCTCGCAACACCGCCATCAGAAAAGGATTTCAAATGCACACTACCGAGGTTTATGAGTACCTGAAGAAACACGGCCAACTGCTTGACCTCGAGATTGCGGCGGCCACCGGTATTCCTCTGGATGAAGTGCGAACGTCCCTTTCCGAACTGTCGGCGCAAGGCGACATTTCAAGCTGCAGCGTCACCAGCTACGCCAACGGCAAGCCCGTCGAAGGCTTCCAGTGCCGGATTGCCGGCTACATCCCGCGCCCCGCACCCGGCAGGAAGCCCGGGGTCACTCCGAAGACGACCACGTAGGCGATGAAGTCAGGCAGCAGCGCCAGCATGAAGCCATCCTTCGGGATGGCTTCGTTCTCTCGGGCCGGGATTTAGCATCTTCGCGGGATGCATTCCTCCACGCCACTGCACAAGGAAGCCGAGGCCGATTTCTTGCACGACGCCGAGGCGCTGCCACCGGACAACGCACTCGCGAGCATCGTCGGCAACATGCTCAACGGTGTCGCCTATTGCCGGATGCTGTTTGAGGATGGCGCACCATCCGACTTCATCTACCTGTACACGAATCCGGCCTTCCACGAACAGACGGGGCTTGGTCCCGTCCGCGGCAAGCGCGTCAGCGAAGTCATCCCCGGCATCCGGGACGCCGACCCGCAGATATTCGAGGTCTACGGGCGTGTCGCTGCGGGGGGCAAGCCGGAGAAATTCGAGACATTCGTCAAATCCCTCCAATCCTGGTTTGCCGTCCAGGCCTATTCTCCGAAGCCTGAGCACTTCGTTGCCGTTTTCGACGTCATTACCGAGCGCAAGGAACTCGAGAGCAGGTTGCGCCTGCAGGCACTCGTGCTCGATCAGATCCAGGAGCAGGTGACGGTCACCGACCTTGCCGGCACCGTGACCTACGTCAACCGGGCGGAAGCCGAGGCGCTCGGTTCGCCAAAGGAGAACCGGCTTGGCCGCCACGTCTCCGTCTATGGCGACGGCCCGCAGGCCGATGCGACGCAGGACGAGATCGCCGAGGCGACCCGACGCATCGGCGCCTGGAGCGGCAAGGTCGTCAATTACCGGGCGGATGGCTCGGCCATGCTCATCGACCTGCGCACCACGCTGGTCCGCGACGAGTCCGGCAAGCCGGTCGCCATGGTCGGCGTCAGCACCGACATCACGGAGCGGCAGATCGTCGAGGATGGCCTGAAGGCAAGCGAAGAGCGCTACCGCCGTCTCCATGAGAGCATGCTCGATGCCTTCGTCCTGGTCGAAATGTCAGGCCGCATACGGGACTGCAATCCATCCTACCAGGCGATGCTTGCTATTCCCCGGACGAACTGGAAAGCCTGACCTACGTCGATCTCACTCCGGCACGATGGCATGAGTTCGAGGCGCGGATTGTCGCAGAGCAGATCATTCCCCATGGCTATTCAGCAGTCTACGAGAAGGAATACATCCGCAAGGATGGCACCGTGTTTCCGGTGGAATTGCAGACCTTCGTCCTGCGGAACAAGGACAACCAGCCGCAAGCAATGTGGGCCATCGTGCGCGACATCTCGGAACGCAGGGCCATTGAAGCGCGGATGCAATTGGCCCGGCAGATCTTCGAAAGTGCCAGCGAGGCGATCTTCGTCAGCGATCTGCACGGCAAGCTGCTTGACGTGAATGCCGCGGCGTGTCGCCTTGCCAAATACACCCACGACGAGATGCTGCGCCTGCGCAACGTCGACATCGTTACCCGGGAAGATGCCCCGCGCATCGCAGCGGAGCTGACGAGGTGCGACGCCGGTGAAGTCGTGGAACAACGCTGGCTGCTGCGCTGCTCCGACGGCTCGTCAACTCCGCTCGATCTGGTTGTCCAGCGCCTGCCTGGTGACCGCTATCTGGCGATGGGTCGCGATCTCACCGAAAAAGAGAAGGTGCTCAAGCAACTTGCGCAGGCGCGCGACGAATCGGAAAGGGCCAACCGCGCCAAGTCGCGCTTTCTTGCCGCTGCCAGCCATGACCTGCGGCAGCCGATCCTGGCAATCAACCTGTTCCAGGACGCCTTGAACAAGACCAGCCTGGACGCGGAACAGAAGCGAATTGCCGACAGCCTTTCCCAGTCGGCTCGGAACCTCTCGGACATCCTGACCGAGTTGATCGAGTTCTCAAGGCTTGATTCCGGAGGAAGCCTGCCAAGCCTGAAGCCAGTTGGTGCCGAGGAGATTTTCCGGAATATCGAAATGGAATTCGCGCCACTGGCGACGGCAAGGCGCCTGCGCCTCAAATTCTTCTTTCCGCAGAAGGAACTCGTGCTTCTCACCGACCTTCGGCTGCTGCTGAATCTGCTGCGAAACCTGATCGACAATGCATTCAAGTACACGCTGACCGGCGGCGTCCTGATCGCCGTCCGGCGCTGCGGCGACCATGCCCTGATCCAGGTCTGGGATACCGGCATCGGCATCGCGCCGGAGCACCTTGACCTGATCTTCGACGAATACTTTCAGATCGGGAATCCTGAGCGCGACAATGCGAAGGGTCTTGGACTTGGTCTTCCCATCGCCAAGCGACTGGCACAGGCGCTTGGCTCTCGGATAGCGTGCCGCTCTCGTCCGGGCAAAGGGACCGTCTTCGGCTTTTGTGTGCAAACTGCTGAAACAACGGCATTGCTGCGCTAGATCGATCAGGCTTCAGCGGCGTAGCCGGGTATGGCCCGCGTCCCGGAGCCGCCAGGAAGGCCGCGGTTACTCCGGGGGCAACCGCCTGACGACTAACCGCCGCGCGGTTGTGAAAGCACGAGGCCTGCGATCGTGGCAGCTCTCGAGTTCAGTGCCGCTTCAGGCCAGCATAACGCAAGCCCCGGCGGGCCGCCCGGACTGCCATGGGCACAAGCAGCAGCAATCCGCCCGGAAGGACAACTGCAGCAATCCAGAAAGAAGCGGTGCGTAGCGAACTCATGGGAGGCATTCTCCCATCGCATCGCCAGGCATTGTGTGAGATCGATCACGGTCGACCTGACTCGGTGACCGGATTCCCCACATTGCCGAACCAAGACCGTTGGCGCACAGGACGGTCTGCCGGCCACGAGGATGATCGCAGCCCGGCTTCCCCGCCGCCCTGACCGTGCCGCCGGTCTTCGAGCCACTGCGGAGCCGCCGCAGTAACGGCCAATTCAATCTCCCATCCGGGTCTTCCGGACGATCAATTGCACCGCGCAGCAACCTAGCCGACCTGACGCGGCCGCGAGAGGCCTCGCCGTTCTTATGCGTTGGGCATGCAGCGGAATCAGGCCGGTTTCGTCAGGGAACCTGCTAGGCCTGCCTGGTCGCCTTCTCCGCCTGCCTGGCTTCCTTCTTCGCCCGCTTGGCTTCCTTCTTTGCCGCCTTCGCAGCCAGCTTGGCCTCCTTCTTCACCAGCTTCGCCGCGCGCCTGGCTTCCTTCTTTGCCACCTTCGCGGCCACCTTTGCCTGCTTCGCCGACCGCTTCGCGGCTTGCTTGGCGGCCTTCTTGCTCACCTTCTCCTCGGTGGCCTCTGCCGACTTCGCAACGCCGGCGGACGCCGGCTTCCCGAGAGGCTGGGAAATCTTCGCAGCTCTCGCCTTTGCCAGCGCGTCAGACAGCGCCTGCTTGTTCTGCGCCTTCGTCTCGTCCAGCTTGCTCTCGGCCGGTGCGGACGATTTTGCAACTGCCGGCGCTGCCGCGACCCTCGGCTTCAGCGCTGCAGATGCAGGCTTGGCGGCTGTTGCAGGCTTGGCGGCTGTTGCAGGCTTGGCGGCCGTTGAAGGCTTGGCGGCTGTAGCAGGCTTGGCCGCTTCGGCAGGCTTGGGGGTTACCGCAGGCTGAGCGGCAACAACAGGTTTGACTGCAGCATCAGCCTCGGCTGCCGGGGTCGTGGGTTTCGCTTCTTCAGACATCTGTCTCTCTCCTCGGGAAAATTTCGCAATCCGCATGTTAGCAATTTCAGATGCGAAGGGTGCGATGTGTTGACAGGTAAAATGCCTATCGACTTCAAAAATGAGACACAACATGACCCAGGACGAACTCAAGATTGCGGTTGGACAGGCGGCAGCCGACCATGTCGCCGCGAACTCGCCGGAAGGCAGCATCATCGGCGTTGGCACCGGATCGACGGCGAACTGCTTCATCGATGCCCTCGCCCCATTCCGTGCGCGTTTCAAGGGCGCGGTCGCCAGTTCGGAAGCCACCAGACGGCGACTCGAAGGCCATGGCATTGTCGTATTCGATCTGAATGACGTCGACGATCTTCCGTTCTACGTCGACGGTGCCGATGAAATCGATGGCGACCTGAACATGATCAAGGGCGGCGGCGGCGCGCTGACGCGGGAAAAGATCGTCGCCGCGGTCGCGCGGAACTTCATCTGCATTGCCGACGCTTCGAAGGTGGTGGAGACGATGGGCAGGTTTCCCCTGCCGGTCGAGGTCATCCCGATGGCGCGCGCCTACGTCACCCGTGAACTCACCAAACTGGGGGGCAACCCGGTGCTGCGCGAGGGCTTCGTCACCGACAATGGCAACGTCATTATCGACGTCAAGGGTCTCGTCATCATCGACCCCAAGGCCATGGAGGAAGAAATCAACCAGCTCGCCGGCGTCGTCACCAACGGCCTGTTTGCGATCCGTCCGGCCGACTTGCTGCTGCTCGGCACCGCCGAGGGGGTCAAGACCATCTTCTGAACAGCAGCGAGCAGCCTGTTGCGGTTGACGGTCCGAAAAGGGCATTTCTCAAAGCGAAAAATCCCGCCGTGGCGGGACTTTCCCGGCTATTTCTGCCCTCAGGCCGGCGGCGGCACGTAGCCCTGAATCTGGTCGGCGCCACCCCCGAAGAAGTGCTTCTCCACCTGTTCCGCGAGGTACTTGCGGTGACGGGCGTCCATCAGGTTGAGCCGGTTTTCGTTGATGAGCATGGTCTGCAGCCTGATCCATTGCTGCCACGCTTCCTTCGAGACATTCTCGAAAATTCGCTGGCCGAGTGCGCCCGGATAGGGCGGCAAATCGAGACCTTCGGCCTCGCGGCCAAGCTTGATGCAATTGACGGTTCGTGCCATCTGAAACTCCGTAGCTAACTGCGCGTTGAATCATGAATTCCCCTGCAGGGCCTGCACTTCTTCCGCCTGCCCAACAAGGAGGAGGTTCGCCTTCGTCAACAGCGTTTGCCTGCTCGCGTTGCGCGACGAGATTGTTACCTCCGGGGTTCATTCTGACCGAAAGCCGGCCGGACGGCTAGACCTGCCATCGTGGCCACCTGTCACGACCTTCGCTCCTGCTTCTCGTTTCGACGCACCGGCGGCGGCTCGCGCCACACCGATTACTCGGCAACGACCGGATACCGGCCGGGGACGGTTTTAGGACACACAGGCGGGAATTTGCCTCATAATGTTCGGTCGCTAACTTAGAACGGAGGGAAAAAAGATGGCAACCGAAAGCGAGAAAGCTACCCCTGAGGTCACCAAGGACGAGACGGCCACCGGAGGTTCGAAACCCCCGGCAACCGCAGAGACGAAACAGGCCGCAGCGCCGAAGGCCACCAAGCCGGCGGCGAAAGCTGCGGCGACGGCGGCTGCGAAGCCGGCGGCGCCGAAGAACGAACCGCCGACCGCGAAGGACAAGGAGGCGCTTGCCAAAGCGTCGCATGGCGCCGTGAAGGCCAAGGTGGCGCTGACGAAGGCAGCCGAGGACGCGGTCAAGGCGATCAAGGCATCGCGCAAGGAAGCGGCGCAGTTCCCCAGCAGGGGCAGCGGCGAGGAGGCGACCGAAGAGGCCGCCCAAAAGCACAAGCGCATGAAGCCCGACGAATACGAACGGGCGATCTCCGGCCTGCAGGTGGAAATGGTCAAGCTCCAGGAGTGGATCAAGTTCAAGAAGCTCAAGGTTGTTGTCATCTTCGAGGGACGGGATGCGGCTGGCAAGGGCGGCTGCATCAAGCGGATCACCGAGAGCCTGAGTCCGCGCGTCACCAAGGTCGTGGCGCTGCCGGCGCCGACCGAGCGCGAGCAGAGCCAGTGGTACTTCCAGCGCTACGTGCTGCACCTGCCGGCGGCGGGCGAGATGGTCCTCATGGACCGCAGCTGGTACAACCGTGCCGGTGTCGAGAAGGTGATGGGCTTCTGCACGGCCGAGGAGCACAGCGAGTTTCTGCGCAGCTGCCCGGAATTCGAGCGCATGCTCGTGCGCAGCGGAATCATCCTGATCAAGTACTGGTTCTCGATCAGCAACGACGAGCAGGAGCGCCGCTTCCGCAAGCGCATCTACCACCCCACCAAGCACTGGAAGCTGAGCCCGATGGACCTGCAGTCGCGCGCGCGCTGGGTCGAGTACTCGAAGGCGAAGGACGAGATGTTCGCCCACACCGACATCAAGCAGGCGCCCTGGTACGTGGTGCACGGCGATGACAAGGAGCGCGCGCGCCTGAATGTCATGACCCACCTGCTGAGCCTGATCGACTACGAGGATCTGACGCCGGAACGCATCGAACTGCCGCCGCGCCAGGAAGACCACGGCTACGTGCGCCCGCCGATGTCGGACCAGACCTTCATACCCGAAATTTTCTGACCGTGCCTCTGGGCGACCGGGATATTTCCCGGTCGCCCCTGGTCATGACCGGCGGGCGCCTATCCGCCTAGTTCCTCGCGGCAAGTCCGGGTAGCTCGTTACGGACCCGCGCGGCACGTGTTTATCGGCTTGCGGGCGGTCCGGCAGTCGCCTGCCGGCGAATGCGGCAAGACGGATCCTGCCGCTGATTACGCCGACTGACGGCGCCACCGACTGCAACTGGGCGACGACCGGAGCCGAACCCGGCGCACAGGACAGTTCACGCAGGGCTGCTGGCCCTTTCGGTCTCCTTGCCGTTTTTTTCAGCTTGCTTGCGGTCCTTTGCTTCCTTGACCGCCCTTGCCCTTTCGGCCCTCTGTTCCCTGGCCAGTTGCGCCTTCGACGGTCTGCCCTGACCGACCTTCGCCTTCGCGGGCTCCTTCGCCTTTGCTGGCTCCCTGACCTTCGCCACCTCCCTGGCAGTCGCGTCCTTCACCGGCGCTTCCTTGGCATCTCTGGTGATCACCGTCCGCGGTTCCTTTGCCAGGTCGATCTTGAGTTCCTTCTCCAGACGTTCACAGATCGTGCGCAGGACCTTGACCCGGGCAAAGTACTTGTCATTGGACTCGACGATCGTCCACGGTGCGGTGCCCGTAGAGGTGCGATCGACCATGTCGCAGACGGCTTCATGATAGGCCCCCGCCTTTTCGCGATTGCGCCAGTCTTCCTCGGTAATCTTGAAGCGCTTGTGCTCGACCTGTGCGCGCTCCTCGAAGCGTCTGAGCTGCTCGTCGTCACTGATCTGCAGCCAGAACTTGACGATGATGCCGCCAGCATGCCAGATGTCATGCTCGAAGTCGTTGATTTCAGCGTAGGCGCGCAGCCAGTCGGCCTGGCTGCAGAATCCCTCGACCCGTTCGACAAGCACCCGACCATACCAGGTGCGGTCGAAAATGGTCACCCGCCCGAGGCGCGGCATGTGGCGCCAGAATCGCCATAGATAGGGGCGCGCCCGCTCCTCCTCGTTCGGCGCCGCGATCGGAATGATCTGGTATTGCCGCGCGTCCATCGCCGACATCACCCGCCGGATGGCGCCGCCCTTGCCCGCTGCGTCCGAACCTTCAAACGCGAGAATCAGCGCGCGTTTCCTGAACTCGGGATGGCGCATCAGTTCCGCCAGGCGTCCCTGCCAGGTCGCGAGTTCGGTCTCGTAATCCTTCTTCGCCAGACTTTGCGTCATAACCAGGGAGCTCAGCACGTCGAGGCTGTCGAATCGGGGAGAGAACGGTGGCGCCACCGGAGAAGTTTGCGGTCGCTTGTCGGCGAGCCGCTTCTGAAGCGATTCGAGGATCGTCCGGCCGACGGTCAGCGAGCGGTAGCGGTCGTCGGTTCCCTCGACGATGATCCAGGGCGCCCAAGGCGTGCTTGTGGTACGCAGCAGATGCCCCGCCACCTCGAGCATCTTGTCGTAGGTCTTCAGGCGGTCCCAACTCGCCTTGGTCACCCGCCAGCGGGTCAGCGGATTCGCTTCGATCGATGCCAGGCGCTCGCGTTGCGCGTCCTTGGAAAGGTGTATCCAGAACTTGAGCACCAACGCACCCTCGTTGACCAGCATCTCCTCGAAACGGTTGAGTTCATCCATGCGCTGGTCGAAATCGGAGCGCGACAGGCTGCCGGCAATGCGATCGGCGACCGGCCACGAATACCAAGAACCGGCGGCAATCCCGATTCGCCCCTTCTTCGGCAACGCTCGCCAGAAACGCCACATCGACGGATGCTGCCGCTCTTCCTGGGTTGGCGCGGAAAAGGTGCGCGTGGACATGTAGCGCGGGTCCATCCACTCGTAAAGGGTATTGATGGTGTCACCCTTGCCCGAGCCATCGACGCCGCTGATCAGGATGATGACCGGAAAGGTGCCGATCTCGCGCAACTTCTCCTGTGCCTCGAGCAGCGCCGCGCGCAGCTTGGGCACCTCGACCTTGAACGTCTCCTTGTCGATCTTGTGTCCCAGTGTTGCCGATTCGAACATTGTCAGTATCCTCCTTCAAGTCACCGAAAAAAGACTCGATTGGCGCCAAGGCAGCCAACCGTCCCTCCTCAAGCCCAGCACGCCCCCGAAGCGGGAACGACCGGAATACCGTCATGCCGGTCCGGGCACGGCGCTGTCCCCGCTCAAAGACGTCACCCGCCGATCGCTTGTCGCTCCTGCCCAGGAACTGCATCGAGTCCTCCAGCCAGCGTACTCCGGCTGCCTGCGGGGCGGCAGGATTTCAGATTATAAGAGACGCGCAGTCGATCACGGTTCAATCCAGAGATTGAACCGGCCTCAAAGGTTCTTGAAGAGGACTTTCGACCGACGCTGATAGTTGTACATGTCGCGTTTGCGCGCCGGCAGATCGTCGACCGAAGCAAGCTTGAAGCCGCGTTCGACGAACCAGTGTTCGGTGCGGGTGGTCAGCACGAAAAGCTTCTTGACACCGGCCTTCTTTGCGCGGCGCTCGACACGCTTCATCAACTGCTCCCCGTACCCGCCTTCGCGGTGCTCGGCACTGACCGCCAGGCAGGCCAGTTCGGCGTAATCGTCCGAATGGCGGTAGAAGGCAGCGCAACCGACAATGATGCCGTCGTGCTCGATGATCGAAAAATGATCGATCTCGCGTTCAAGGAGTTCGCGCGGCCGATGGACGAGAACGCCTTCAGCCTCCAGCGGCGCGATCAGCGCGATCAGCGCGCCGATATCGTCCGGCCTGGCCTCGCGGATGTGCTCGAGCGACTCGCGCGTGACCACCGTGCCGACCCCATCATGCGTAAACAACTCGCGCAGCAAGGACCCATCCTGCTCGAAACCGATCAGGTGAACCCGCCCGACGCCGGCGCGACTGGCCCTGAGGACGCACGGCAGACAACGCCGCATGTCGGCTGACAGCCAGTTGCCGCCCTGCTTGACGATGTCGGCGATGCCGTCGGCAGTCATCTCCTCGATCAGGCCGCCGGCCGGATTGGTCACCCCCGGGCTGTCGATCAGGAAGACGAGCTTGTCGGCCCCGATCGCCACCGCCACGGCCTCGGCCGCCTCCTCCATCTGCAGGTTGAAGATCTCGCCGGTCGGCGACGGTCCCTCGCAATTGAGCAGCACGATGTTGCCGAGGCTCAATTGGGCGTTGATGCCCTCGGCATCGACCTTGCGCACCTTGCCGGCGTAATGCATGTCGATCCCGTCGAGGACGCCGATCGGCTGCCCGGTGATGAAATTGCCGCCAATGACCCGGATGCGGCTGTTGGCCATCGGCGTGTTGGGCAGTCCCTGCGACAACAGCGCCTCGACCTCCAGGTAGACGCTGCCGACGGCATCGAGGACGCACTCCAGGGTTTTCGCATCGGTAACGCGATAGCCGCGATGATATTTCGACTCGAGATTCTTTTCGCGCAGTTCTTCCTCGATCTGCGGCCGCGCGCCATGCACCAGAACCAGCCTGATGCCGAGGCTGACCAGCAGATTGACGTCATAGGCCAGCGTCTTGGCCGACTCGCTCGCCACCGCCTTGCCGCCGAAGGCGACGACGAAGGTCCTGCCGCGAAAGGCGTTTATGTATGGCGTGACCGCCCGGAACCAGGAAACGAAATGCTCGTCGTAGGCGGTTTCGCTCATCGCTGCTGCTACTTCTTGTTGTGGTTGCGTTTCAATGCCTGCTCGACACTCTCGCAGACGGCCTGCAGGACCTTGACGCGAGCAAAATTCTTGTCGTTGGCCTCGACCAGAGTCCAAGGCGCCAGCCCGGTCGAGGTGCGGTCGACCATATCGCAGACGGCGGTGACGTAGTCGTCCCACCTTTCCCGATTGCGCCAATCCTCGTCGGTGATCTTGAAACGCTTGAAGTCCATTGCCTGGCGCTCCTCGAAGCGGCGCAACTGCTCGTCGGCGCTGATTTGCAGCCAGAACTTGACGACCACCACGCCGGCATCGGCCAGCTGGTGTTCGAAATCGTTGATCTCGGCGTAGGCCCGCAGCCAGTCGGCTTCGGTGCAGAATCCCTCGACGCGCTCGACGAGGACGCGCCCGTACCACGAACGGTCGAAGATCGCGATCCGGCCGGTGCGCGGCAGGTGCCGCCAGAAGCGCCAGAGATAGGGCTGCACGCGCTCTTCGGAAGTTGGCGCAGCAATCGGGATGATCTGGTACTGCCGGGCGTCGATTGCCGAAACCATGCGGCGGATGGCGCCACCCTTCCCGGCTGCGTCCGAGCCCTCGAAGACCACCACCAGCGAGCGCTTTTCGAGAAAGCGCGGGTCGCGCATCAGTTCGAAGAACCGCGACTGATACTTGGCGAGTTCGCGCTCGTAGTCCTTCTTGAGCAGGTGCTTGCCGAGATCGAGTTCGGTCAGGACGTTCTTCTGGTCGATCGCATGCAGGATCGGCGGCGCCACCGGCACGTGTTGGCGACCCTGCTGCTGGAGGCGGCGCTGCAGCGCGTCGAGGACGATGCGCCCGACAGTCAGCGAACGGTATTCGTCATTGGTGCCTTCGACAATTATCCAGGGCGCGTGTGCCGTATTGGTCACGCGCAGCACATGCCCCGCCACCTGCTGTAGCTTGTCGTAGGTCTTGAGCCGCTCGTAGCTGTCCTTGGTCACCCGCCAAGCCGTACGCGGGTTCTTCTCGAGCGCCTTCAGCCGCTGCTTCTGGCCGTCTTTCGACAGATGAAACCAGAGCTTCAACACCAGCGCGCCCTCATTGACCAGCATCACCTCGAAGCGGTTGATGTCGTCGAGGCGCTCGTCCATGTCGGCGTTCGTCATGGTGCCCACGATGCTGTCGGCAATAGGCTGCGAGTACCACGAGCCGGCGAAGATGCCGATCTTGCCCTGTGGCGGCAGGGCCCTCCAGTAGCGCCACATGTAGGGCCGCGACCGCTCCTCGTCGGTCGGCGCGGAAAAGGCCAGGGTCGAGATGTGCCGAGGGTCCATCCAGGAATAGAGCAGGTTGATGGTTTCACCCTTGCCGCTGCCGTCGACCCCGCTAATCAGGATGATCACCGGAAAGTCCTTCTTTTCCAGCATGTCGTACTGAACATCGAGCAGCCCGGCACGCAGCTTGGGGACCTCCCTCTTGAAGGTCTCCTTGTCGATGACATGCCCCAACTCCGCTGATTCGAACATCGCCTACCCTCCCCTGAAATCGCCCCACACGGCTTGCATCGCGGCCAGTGCGGCAAGGCCCGCGGTTTCGGTGCGCAGGGTTCGCGGACCCATGCGCACCAGCTGAAAGCCGACCTGACGCGCGGCCAAGATTTCCTGCGGGTCGAGCCCGCCCTCGGCGCCAATCAGCAGTTCCACACTCTTCGTCGGCGGCAGATCGACGAGCGACTGTTCGGCATCGGGCGCCAGCATCAGGCGCCGCGCCTCGACGGGCGGCCGTGCCAGCCAGATCTCCAACTTTTCCAGGGGCGCAACCTGCGGCACCTGATTGCGCCCGCATTGCTCGCAGGCCGCAGCCGCCACCCCCTGCCAGTGTGCCACCCGGCGGGCCGCCCGCTCTCCCGTGAGGCGCGTGACGCTGCGCCGGCTGTCGACGGGGATGATGTGCGTCACCCCCAGCTCCACCGCCTTCTGCACCGTGTAATCCATCTTTTCGCCGGACTGCACGGCCTGAATCAGCGTCACCATCAGCCCCGACTCGCGCTCCACGTCACGCCATGCGCCCAGCGCAGCGACCACGCGATCCTTTTCGATGCGCTCGATGCGCGCCTCGTACTCGCCGGCACGGCCGTCGAAAAGCACGACCGGCGCCCCCGGCGGGAGTCGCAGGACCCGCACCGCGTGGCGCGCCACCGGCTCCGGCAGATCGATGTAGGCGCCCGGGGCGAGCACTTCCCGGCAGTAGAAGCGCGGCTGATTCATGGGATGGTATTATCGGCGAATTAGAACATCGGGGGAAACACATGGTTGCCTTGAACCCGCCCACCTGCGACTTCGGCCTTCCGGCGCCTCCGTTCGACCTGCCGGGCACCGACGGCCGGCGCCATACGCTGACCGACTGCCGGGGACCGAACGGTCTGCTGGTGATGTTCATCTGCAACCACTGTCCCTTCGTCAAGGCGGTCATCGACCGCATCGTGCGCGATTGCCGGGAACTGGCTGCCCTGGGCGTCGGCAGCGTGGCGATCATGAGCAACGATGCCACCGCCTATCCGGAAGACTCGTTCGCCAACATGGCGCAACT
>WBZM01002153.1_pt1 | contig 17360 bp, 12 predicted proteins | sample 5204271 | NCBI WGS metagenome assembly WBZM01 (sample SAMN12344346, study PRJNA552823) | activated sludge metagenome | biome: Activated sludge suspended growth; feature: Nitrification reactor; material: Wastewater; isolation source: activated sludge from nitrification reactor of wastewater...
GCGCGGCGGAAGGAGGGGTGAGGGGGAGCGGTCGAGGTCGCGGTCGAAGTCGAGGTCGAAGTCGAGGTCGGGGTCGGGGTCGCGGTCGACGTCGCGGTCGAGCACGCCCCCGCGCCCGGCCCCCTAGGTCTCGTACGGCGGCTTCGTCGGCTTGGGCGGCTCGCCCGGCCTGGGCGGCGTCACGTCGATGGCCGGGTCCTCCTTCACGCCCTTCTTGAAGTTGCGGATCGCCTTCCCCAGCCCGTCGCCGAGCGCCGGGATCTTGTTGGCGCCGAAGACCAGCACCACCACGATGAGGATGATGATCAGCTCGCCCGTCCCGAACATGCACGACCTTTCCGCGCCGACCTGGCGGCGCCGAGCCGGGGTAGCATAGCCAGGCCCCCGGGCGCCCGCCAGAACGCCATGCCCTTCCCCTTCGTCGCGCCCCCCGCCCTCGCCGGACGGCCCCTGGTCCTCGGCCACCGCGGCGCCTCCGCCGAGGCGCCCGAGAACACCCTGGTCGCCTTCCGGCGGGCCATGCAGCAGGGGGCCGACGGCGTGGAGCTGGACGCCTGGCGCTGCGCCTCGGGCGAGATCGTGGTCATCCACGACGAGGACACGGCGCGCACGTGTGGCCAGCGGCTGGAGGTGCCGGACGCCAGCCTCGCGGACCTCCGCGCCCTCGACGCCGGCGCCTGGAAGGGCGAGGCCTTCCGCGGCGAGCGCATCCCGCTCCTCGCCGAAGTGCTGGAGGCGCTGCCAGGCGCGGTGATCAACGTGGAGCTGAAGGCCCGCACCGCCCGCCCCGACCCGGAGCTGGCGCGGAGCGTGGCCCGCGTCCTCGCCGACGCCCGGGCCGCCGGGCGGGTCATCGTCTCCTCCTTCGACTTCCGGCTGGTGGAGGCCTTCCGCGAGGCGGCCCCCCACGTCGCCACCGGCCTGCTCTTCGAGCCATCCTGGCACTGGCGCTGGCGGGTGCCCATCGCCACCTGGCGCCTCACGCCGTCGGCGGTGCACCCCGACCGGACCCTCTGCACGCCGGCCCGCCTGGCCCGCTGGCGGGCGGCCGGACTGGCCGTGAACACCTGGACGGTGGACGACCTCGACGAGGCGGCCCGGCTGGCGCGCGGCGGCGCGGGCGCGCTCATCGCCAACGCGCCGGGCCGGGTGCGCGAGGTGGTGCATCGGGTCTGCGGACGCTGAGCGGCGCCGGTCGCGGCCGACGGCCGACCCGATTCCCAGCCGCACTCCGCAGCCCCAATCCCCGACCCGTGCGCAGGCCTACGGCAGGCGGGCGCGGCCCGATGCCGCGCCCATGTGTTCGTACGGCCTGGTTTCTCTTTGAGTGTAGTATACCCCGAGTGAAAACGGCCAGTGCAAGGTCCCTGGCGGACGATTCGCCAGGCTGGCACTGGCTCGCAGGAGGGCGCAATGGGGTCATGCGGACAGGCGAGGCGCGCGCGTGCGCAAGCATTCCCTACTCGGCTCGTCCTCGCTCTGGTCGTGGGGGCAGGGGTCGGAGGCTTCGCATTCGTGCCCGAAGAGGCCAGTGCCGGCGTGGGGCATTGCGTGGTGCCAACCCAGAAGGTGAAGGTCCACTGCAGTGCCGATACGGGTGGTGACGCCTGCGGCTATGGGCATACCTGCCCAATTTGCAGTGTGTGCGTGGCGGGAGCATGCCAGCCATGGCCTTGGACAACGCCCTGCGAGGGTTACACAAACATACTTGCCGCCTGCGATGGCTCGGCTGCGAGCCCAGTAGAAGGTTGCTTTGGCGTTGCGGGAGCGCCTCCCGCCTTCTGGGATCCTCCAACCGGATGGACCACGACGTGTTCTGCGGTTCCGGCGTCGGATTCGTGCGACGGAGGGGACCAGAATCAGGACGGATGCGTAAATGGCGGGTGTCAATTGGCACCGAACCCCATGCAGCCCCATTGCACATGCACGGCGAAATGCGAGGCGCCAGACTGCAGTGGAGCGAGACCTGTTGGCACCTGCCAGCAGGGAGATGTTCAGGCGAGCGCAGCCAAGGAGAAGTGCGGCAACGGTCTCGACGACAACTGCGACGGAGCCATCGACGAAGGCTGTGATGCCCCCTCGAGCGGAGGCGCTGGTGGGCCCGGGGGAGACAAAGATGACAGGTGCGGCGGATCGGCCGGCGATGATCCAATCGTCCTGGCATCGCGAAGCGCCGTCACCGAGCCATTCACCGACTTCTCGGTCGATGGTTTCGTGCCGCTGGGGATGGCGCGGACCTATACCAGTGCCGACGTCTCGGTCGGCGCTGGCGCCGCCAGCCCCGGAATCTTCGGGAGGGGATGGCACCACCAATGGGAGGCCGCGTTGACCTGCGCCGCCTCGTCTCCTGGGTTCTGCACCATCACCCGCGGGCTCCTCACCGGGATGTCGTTCAAGAAGGTCGGGAGCGCGCAGCCGGCCGGAGCCTACGCCTCCGACGCCCCCTGGGACATCTTCACCCGGATCGATGGGGGCGCCGCTGGTCCTCCGGATCGAAGCGTGCTGGTGAAGCGCCCGGGCACGAGCGGCTACATCCTCTTCCAGACGAACGGCTTCGAGCTCCACTTCGCCACCGTGTGCGACTGCGCCGGTGAATCCACCTGCACCTCCCCGTCGGCTGGAGGAAGGGCTCGGCTGGTCCGGGTGGTCGATCCACGGGGCAACAAGACCTCCATCTCCTACGACCGCCCCAACGGCGTGCTGCTCGCGCTCTCGGACGATGGCGGGCACCAGCTCTCGCTCAAGAGCGGAGGAGCTTGCAGCGCCACCTTGGCCAAGGAGCTCTGGTACGGCGGTGACAAGTGGGTCGACTACGAGTACGCCGGCACGGACGGCAAGGAGCTGAAGTCCGCCAAGGATCGCGATGGTAGGGTGCTCCGCGCCTACGAGTACGTCGTGGGCGACCTGGGCCGCCTCGCGAAGGTTCGCAACGAGGCGGGCGACCCGATCGTCGAGTTTGGCTATGACGCCAGCAACAATGCGACGACTCTGGTCGACCCGGCCTCGACTGTGGCGGTGGAGTATGGCTCGGGCACGGCCATCGTCACGAGCCATTCGGGCGCCTTTGGAGCGAGGTCGACGACCCTTGCCTTCGGCCCGAACGCCAGGGTCGCCACGCTCAACGCACCGTCAGGCTCGAGCAGGGTCACCTGGAACGGCAAGCGCCTCCAATGTGTCGAAGACCCGCTTGGGCACGTCAACTGGTACGAGCACGACGACCACATGCGCCTTGTCCTGCATGCCAGGTACGCTCCAGGCGCTTACACGTGCTCGGACCCTGCGCCGCCGGTCTTGCCGCCGCTGGACGAGGAGACCTACGACTATGGGCTCGTTCGCACGGTCGCCACGGGCGTCGACGTCGAACTCGACTCGGTCGTGCACGTGACGCGGCGTAGTGCCCTGGCGAACCTGCTCACGGGCCAGGCTGCGGACGACCCCAACGTTCATGAGTGGCATGACTATGACGCGAGCCAAAAGCCTGGCGATCCGATCGGGTACTCGTGTGGAACGGCCGGGATGGCTGCTGGAGCGGCCGTCTGCCGGGAAATCACGCAGGGGTACACAATCGACATGGCGACTGGGCTGCCCGTCTCGGACCGCCATGCGACCTACTACTCGTACGATGCGAGGGGCAGGCTGCTGAGGACGGAGGGGCCGCTCAGCCTCGATCGTCCTTGGGGCGGCGATCTGGTGCCTGTGGAGGTTCGTGAGTACTGGTCGGAGAGCGAGACCTTGGTCCGCCGGGGCCGGCTCCAGTACGTGAGGCGCTACCCGGGGAACGGCGCACCGCCCCTCACCACCGCCTTCGACTACGACGCGCTCGGCACCTACCAGGTCACCGATCCGAACGGGGCGATCTTCACCACGATCAGGGACGGTCGAGGCAGGCCGATCTTCAGGCTGGTCCCGGGCATCCCGCAGACGGAAATCCGGTACTACGACGGCCTGTCGCCGAGGTTGGTGCTGATGCCGAGCGGCTCGGTGCGGCGGTATGCCTACGACTCCAGGGGCCGGGTGATGACCTTCGAGCCGCTCTCGGGTGATCCCGACCCGGGCGGCGCCGTCTACTCCGTTGGATGGACCGAACAGCGCTCATATGACGCGGCGGGGAATGTCAGCCTGATAGAGTGGCTCGATGCCTCCGGAACGGTGACACGGCGCCAGGCCCGCGCATCGGACGAGGAGCACGCACTCCGGAGCGAGCAGCATCCCGAGGATCCGACCAAGCAGGTGGCCTGGGGGTACGACGCCTCGGGCTTCCTCACCGACGTGACGGATGAGCTGGGGCGGGTCACGGAGTACGTACCGGACGGCCTCAGGCGGACCCAAGTCGTGCGCAAGAAGGGGAAGGACGCTGCCGGGTTGCCGGTGAGCCTTGACGTCGCGGCCTACCAGTACGCCGACGGAGGCGGCGGGCTTGAGAGCGTCAAGGACGTTGCGGCCAGGACCACCACGTACACGCGAGATGACTTTGGGCAGGTGGTGACGGTCGGCAACTCGGAGACCATCAAGTCGTCTCCTGTCCGCTACCAGTTCGACCCGCGTGGAAACGTCGTGCGGAGAGTGCATGGCACCGCGACGGTGACCTACGCCTATGACGGGCTGGACAGACTCACGAGAGTGGACGCCATCAGTACGGCGGGGGCGGCCCCCGTGACCATCATCTACGCCTTCGACACGGCAGGTGACTTGGGCCACCTTTCCACCGTCTCGGTGACCGAGAAGCTTGGGTATGTGCCCGTCACGCGCACCACCGACTTCAGGCCGCATGACATCTTCGGAAGGGTGCTCAGCGAGTCCATTTCGGAGAGCGTGGTCTCGACGCCTCCGCTGGTGACCAGTTACATCTACGACGCTGACGGAGACCTCGACACACTAACCAGCCCCAACGGCCACACGGTGAAGTACGTGCGCGACCCCGCCACCAAGGCGGTGACCGAGGTCAGGAATGCGGCGAGTGGAGCGGTCTACGCCGGGGGGATTGCGCACCTGCCTGCGGGTCCCATCAACGCGATGACGTTTGGGAATGGGGCGACGCTGAGCCAGACGTTCAACAAGCGCTACGAGCCCTCTGCCATTGCCAGCGGGCCGCTCTCGCTCGTCTACTCCATGAACAAGGCAGGAGGTGTCGACGCCATCGCGGCGGGCGCGGTCACCACGACCTACTCCTACGACATCCTGGACCAGCTGGTGGCCGTCACTCCCGGAGATGCCACCGGCGCGACCCCGCTCACCTTTGAGTACGTTGGTGATCGGGTAACCCTGGCCTGGACGGCTGAGGCCCAGCCAAAGCGGAAGTACGCGTTCGGCTACGATGACAGGTCCAATCTCTCGGCAATCTCGGCGTATGATGCATCGGGAACGAGCATCAGCACGACCTACTGCCTCTTGCACGACGCGCTTGATCGACTCGTCCTGGTGGGGGTGAGCCTGACCAAGACCGGGCCTGACGGTAACGGATGTATGAAGGAGGCCGACCTCAACAACTCCTCATTGGCGGTAACTCGCTTCCGGTACGACGAGCAGAACCGCCGAATAGCAAAGCTGAGCCCAGGTCGGAACATCCCGTGGAAGTACTATGCGTTTTCGGTCGATGGAAATCCGACCAGCGAGATCTCCAGGCCCTTCAACACGACTAGTTGGTCGCCGCTGATCGACTACGTCTGGCTGGACGGTCGGCCTTTGGCGCAACTGAACTACCCGGGGCCGTCGGCTTCCTATTTCCACCTCGACCATATCGGCATGCCCCGAGTCATGACGGGGGTCGGTGGCACGGTGGTCTGGAAGGCGGAGACCGGACCCTACGGGACCGTCAAGGAGACGGTCACCACGGTACCGACGAACCTGCGCCTGCCAGGGCAGTACGACGAGCGACTGCTTGGGACCGCCTTCCCGCAGGGGCCGTACTACAACTGGAATCGATGGTACTTGCCGACCGCCGGGATATATCTCCAGATGGACCCGATCGCATTGACTGGAGGCTTCAATGGATCTTGGGGGCCGGACTGGAGTCGATATGCAGGCAGCAATCCTCTCAGTTGGTCTGACCCCTGGGGGCTATTCTTCGATGGTGACAAGAACGGGTGCCCTGGCTGCGAAGATACCTGTTGTTGCGCTGAGGTGAAGTTCGGGCCGGGGGGGTGCCCAGGTGGCGCCAAGCCAGTTCTTCCGAAGCCCAAACCGCCCGCGCCCAGGCCGAAGCCGGTTCCCAATCCCAACTGCGATCCTGTTCCGCAGCCGTCGCCGCCTCCGCCTTCGGGATACGGATGCTTGTGCACGTGCCTGGGAAGAGCTGATCCCAATTGGAATCCTGATGGTAACCATCACGGGGACCGAGGCGTGGGGCTAGTGTGGTTTGAATCCGACTGTCGCGCTGAGTGCAGGTTTCGGGGTTTTGCCCCTGACCAGTATCAATGTCCAAGGCTTGGAAAATGAGCGTCAACGCGATTGAGCGATCGTGGCTTGAAGTTCGCCGGCTGGCGCAGCGGTACTCCAATGCGGAGACGCGGCATGACCTGAATTCAGGGATGCCCTTGCGGGTCTATGCGCATGGCTCCGGTGTGGGGCGCGTCTTGGTAACAACTAACGACCCCGCGTTGAGGCGCTCCGCGTTGATGTCTAGTTCCGAAGACCTTGCCTCTGTTGTGGTCTCTGGCTACGTGTCCTCCGGTCAGGCGGCCGCTATCGCGAGGCTGTCGTCAGGCAGGTTTGGGCCCATCGCCTTTGTTGGGGATGCAGATCCATTGAGCCTGCATATCTTTGTGTCACTGAGGGAGTATATGGGGCCGGCGAAGATTGCGTTTTGCGGGATATGTGACCGCATGTTGGCAAAGCTCAATGAGGCGCGGGCCACGCCAGCAGTCGTTGAGTCTCTTGAGCAGTCTGCGTTCGATCGAGCCCATCTCCGAGTCTTGAGGCGCCTGACCGAACTAGAGGACGTTGTGGGGCCTGAGGTCTCTGCGGTGCTGGCGAGTGGTCGGAAGATTGAACTTGAGGCGCTCTCATTCCGTGCTGATGTGATCCCTGCGTTCTTCCGCCTGGCCCTCATGGAGGGTCGGAGGCGGCCGACGGGGCTGCTAGGCCTTAAGCGTCGCCGGCGGTAGAGCGCAGGGCAACGCTGTTCCTGGGGCGATGGTTTGTGCCTCGGCGTTCGCTCGGATGGACTTTCGCTACCCAGCGAGAGGACTGGAGCAACGCCCCGCCGGAAGGTGTTTGGCCGAGCACCCCAATGTGCGCGGTGTAGTGCCTACAGCTCGAACCCGAACTTCACCGCCCCGGTGAAGGAGGCCGGCACGGTGAAGGCCGGCCTCGCCCCGTCGGCCTTCACCTTGTTCCCCGCGAACCAGGTCAGCTCCGCGTTCACGAAGGTGGCGAAGCTGGTGATGCGGAGGCCGGCGGTGGTCCGGTAGAAGAGCGCGCTCACCTTGGGGAAGGCGGCGGTGGTGGCCGGAAGCGACGTCGCCGGGGGCGGCAAGGTCGTTGTCGTCGAGAAGGCGATGTCGCCGGTGGAGGCGCTCATCTGCGTGAACCGCGCGCCAAGATAGGGCGTGAAGCTGGTCACGGCGTTCACGCCGAAGCGCTTGGAGACCAGCACGTCGCCCTCGAGGGTGTTGAGGCGCAGGTCGCGCTGGCCGAGCACGGTGGTCCAGGCGCCGCGCACCGCCACGTCGGGGTAGCTGCGGTAGCCCTCCAGCAGCGCCCACTTCGCCTCCAGCTGCGCGCCGTAGTAGCTCGACTGCGCCAGGTACATGAGCCGGCCGCCCAGCTCCAGGGAGAAGGGGAGCCCCTTGCGCACGTGGAGGCCGGGGATGAAGAGGGCGCCCGGCTTCATGGAGCGGGTCACCCAGTAGTCGGGGGCCGTGAAGCCGGCGAGGGTGGGCGTACCCACCACGCCGTGCTTCACCTGCGCGTAGCCCGCCTCCAGGCCGAAGGCGAAGCCGGCGTAGCCGGTGGTGGAGCCGGGCTGCAGCAGCGGAGAGGAGAAGGCCAGGGCGAGGTCGCTGGCGAGGCGGCCGAAGCGGACCTGCGCGTCGCCGGCCAGGGTGGCCGCGTCGGCGGCGGCGAGGCCGGGCTGCAGCGCGCTCCAGACCGCCGCCGTCGGCGCCCCCAGCCGCGCCAGGTCGAGGTCGAGGGGCTCGGCGGCGCGCGCCGGGGCGGCGGCGAGAGCACAGACGGCGGCGAGGAGCGCCAGCGGGCGACGCATGCAGCCTCCAGACGACGGTTCGGGGTATCCCGTCGAGGTTACTGCCCCGATTTCCGGAGTGTCAACGAATCCGCCGGGCTACGCTGCGCACCAGCACCGACGGAGGATCACATCATGCGCAAGACACTCCTGGCCCTGGCCCTCGTCTCCATGCCCTTCCTGCCCGGCTGCCGCTGCCCGGTGGTGGACTCCGGCCACCGGGGCATCGTCTTCAAGTCGCTGGGCGGCGGCACCTCCAAGGAGCTGCTGGGGGAGGGGCTGCACGTCATGCCCATCTGGAACCAGGTGATCGCCTACGACACCCGCGTCCACGAGATGAAGGAGCAGCTCGTCGTCATCTCCTCCAACGGCCTGACCATGGGGATCGACGCCTCCATCCGCTACCGGCCCAAGGCGGAGGAGCTCTATGAGCTGCAGACCACCATCGGCAACGACTACGCCACCAAGCTCATCGCCCCGGTGATCCGCTCCGAGGCCCGCAAGGTCTTCGGCCGCTACCAGCCGGAGGAGATCTACTCGACCAAGCGCGAGCAGATCGAGTCGCAGATCTACGAGGAGGTCACCAAGGCGCTGCAGGGGAAGCACGTCGTCGTGGAGGCCATCCTGGTGCGCGACGTCAACCTGCCCGAGGCCATCAAGACCGCCATCGCCGACAAGCTGGCCGAGGAGCAGCGCTCGCAGAAGATGCAGTTCACCCTCGACCGCGAGCGCCAGGAGGCCACCCGCAAGCAGGTGGAGGCCGAGGGCATCGCCAAGTACCAGGCCATCGTCCGCCAGGGGCTGACGCAGGAGTACCTGAGCTTCAAGGGGATCGAGGCCACGCTCAAGCTGGCCGAGAGCGCCAACGCCAAGGTGGTGGTGGTGGGCGGCGGCAAGGGCGGGCTCCCGCTGATCCTGCAGTCCGAGAAGTAGCCGCGGACCCGACGCGGCGCGTCCCATCCCAAGGGTGGGGGGCGCCGCGGCACCCCCGCCCCGACCCACCCGGTGCGGCTGAACCCCGCACGCGGCGTCGCCGGACTCTGGGTCCTGCGCCGATCCGCCCGTTCCGCCTCGCCTCGCCGCCGCCGTTCCCGACCCCACCGGTCGGCACGCTCCCTGCTCAACCGGTTCGGGCGGGGCGGCTGACAGCGAGGGATGTCGCATGATCACGGTCGGGACGAAGGTGATGGGCGCCTCGGTGGCGGCCGGCGCGGTGACGGCCGCCGTCGGCGCCGTGGCCTGGCTGGCGCCGAGGATCGGCCTGGCGGACGGCCCCCAGGTGGCGCTGCTCCTCGGGCTGGGGGCCGGGCTGGTCACGGCCCTCTCCGGCACGGTGGTGTCGCGCCTGGTGGCCCACGCCATCCGCGACGTGGTCTCCGAGGCCGGGCGCATCCGCGACGCGGTGCGCGCCGGCAGGCTCCGCGAGCGGGCCGACGAGCGGATGATCGACCCGGAGTTCCGGCCCATCGTGGTGGCCATCGATCAGACCCTGGACGCCTTCTCCGGCCCCTTCGAGGAGACCTCGGTGGCCCTGGAGCGCTTCTCGCGCGGCGACCTGCCCGGGAAGATGGAGCGGCCCTTCGCCGGCGACTTCGACCGGCAGCGCCTGGCCCTCAACGCCCTCATCGACGTGGTCATCATGCGCAACGAGGACCTGAAGGCCCTGCTGGCCGCCGCCGGCGCCGGCCGCCTCGACGTGCGCGCCGACCCGCGCCGCTACCCCGGCTACAACGGCAAGATGATCGGCGGCATCAACGAGCTGCTCGACGCCATCGTGAGGCCGGTGGAGGTGGCCGCCTCCCGCGTCGCGGCCCTCTCCGAGGGCGAGGTCCCGGCGCGCATCACCGACGACTTCCGCGGCCGCTTCGGCGAGCTGAAGGCCAACGTCAACCGGCTCATCGACGTGGTGGAGCTGCGCAACCAGGACCTCCACACCCTCATCGACGCCGCCACCTCGGGGCGGCTGGGCGTGCGCGCCGACCCGAGCCGCTACAGCGGCGCCAACGGCAAGCTGGTGGTGGGCATCAACGAGATGCTCGACGCCATCGTGGCGCCGCTGCGCCAGGCCCAGGGCGTGGTGGACCGGCTGGCCCGCGGCGAGACCCCGCCGCCCCTGGCCGAGCCCTGGCCCGGCGAGTTCGACGCCCTGCGCCTCGACCTCAACCGCTGCAGCGCCGCGATCTCGGACCTGGTGGAGCAGGTCTCGGTGGCCACCGCCTCCGGCCAGCTCGGCGAGCTCACCCGCCGCGTCGACGCCTCGCGCAGCCCGGGGGCCTACGGCGAGGTGCTGCGCGGCGTGAACGGCATGCTCGACGCCGTCTCGGCGCCCCTCGGCGAGGCGGTGGCGGTGCTGGAGCGCTACGCCGCCCGCGACCTCACCGCCCGCATGGCCGGCGACTACGCCGGCCAGTTCGACCGGCTGCGCACCGCCGTGGACGCCACCGGCGTGGCCCTCGGCGAGGCGCTCGCCCACGTCCTCGCGTCGGTGGACCAGATCGGCGCGGCCGCCGCCCAGATCGCCACCTCCAGCCAGGCGGTGGCGGGCGGCGCGGCCACCCAGGCCGAGGCGCTCACCCGCACCGGCGCCAGCCTCACCGACGTGGGGGCCCGCTCCCGCGAGGCGGCCGACCACGCCCGCGAGGCCGAGGCCCTCTCCCGCGGCGCCCAGGCGGCGGCCGAGCAGGGCGGCGAGGCGGTGACGCGCATGACCGGCGCCATGGGCTCGATCCGCGCCTCCTCGGAGCGCACCAGCCAGATCATCCGGGACATCAACGACATCGCCTTCCAGACCAACCTGCTGGCGCTCAACGCCGCCGTCGAGGCGGCCCGCGCCGGCGAGGCCGGCCGGGGCTTCGCGGTGGTCGCCGAGGAGGTCCGCAGCCTGGCGCTGCGCAGCAAGGAGGCGGCCCAGAAGACCGAGGCGCTCATCCGCGAGTCGGTGCGCCTCACCGGCGAGGGCGAGGAGGTGGCCCGGCTCATGACCGCCCGCCTCGGCGAGATCCAGGCCGGCGTGCGCCAGGTGACCGCCTTCGTGGCCGACATCAGCGCCACGGCGCGGGCCCAGGCCGGCGGCCTGGAGGCGGTGCAGAAGGCCGTCTCGCAGCTCGACCAGGTGACCAACCAGAACGCCGCCAGCGCCGAGGAGTCCTCGGCGGCCGCCGCCGACCTGTCGGGCCAGGCCGATGGGCTGACGCGGCTGGTGCGCGGCTTCACGCTGGACGGGGGGGCCGCGACCGCGTCCGCGGCGCTCCCGGCCCCCGCGCCCGCGCGGCGCCGGCCGGTGGCGCAGCTCGCCTGAGACGGCACCGCCCCACCGGCGCGAGGCCGGCGGGGCGGGGGTGCGTCCGGGGTCGGGCGCGGCCGCTAGAAGGTCAGGCGCGGCCCGATGGTGAACCAGGAGTGGGTGGTGGTGTCGGCCACCGAGCCGGTGTCCACCACGGCGCCGTTCTCCTTGGCCTGCACCTGCGAGAAGACGCCGGTGGACCACTCCGCGTAGAGCCCCAGGCTGGTCCGGCCGGCCAGGCGCATGTCGACGCCCGCCATCAGCTTGGCGTACTCGACGCCGGTGTAGGTCTGCTCGAAGGTGCCGAAGGCGTCCTCGCCGTTCACGGTGGCGCCGGAGAGGGCCACGCCGTAGCCGATCCAGGGGTCGATGGGGGCGTAGGGGGTGAAGTGGTAGTGGATGGCCGCGCCGATCCGGCCGGAGGCCGCGCCGCAGTCGGCGCCGGCGCCGCGGCAGGAGGCGTCCACCACGTCGCCGCCGAGGCCCAGGCCGCCCTCGGCGAAGAGCCCCATGTAGACGTGGGGCGTGGCGCGCACGCCGACGTCCACGCCCAGGGTGAGCTGGTCGCCGAAGAGGTCGCGCATGGGCACGCCGCCGGCGGCCATGCCGCCGGGCGAGGCCACGCCGCCGCGGAGCGCCACCTCGAGGTGGGGCACGAAGACCGGGCGGTCGGCGTAGGCGGGCGGGTAGCCCGGGGCGTAGCCCGGCGGGTAGGGCGAGCGGTGGCGCGACCGGTAGGCCGGCTGCGCCGGGTAGTACGGGCCCGACGGCGGGGCCGGGCGCGCCTCGTCCCGGCTGCGGTCGTCGTCGCGGTCGTGGCGCGCCGGGGGCGGGCGCGGGCGGTCGTCGTCGGCGGCCGGGCGCGCGGCCTCGCCCCAGCCCGGGGGCGGCGGCGGATCGCGGTACTGCGCGAGGGCGGGCGTCGCGCCCAGGAGTGCGAGCCCCGCGAGGGCGGCGAGGGCGGTGCGGGCGGCGCGGACGTTCGGCTGGGTGGCGTGCATGAGGTCTCCTCCCGGCCATCGTGCGGCCGGACGGAGACCAGGGATTGCGTCCGGCGTGCCACGCGGCGCCGCCGCGGGATCACTCGCGATTCCGGCGAGGGGCGCCCGGCGGTCCGCCGGATCGCGACGACAGCTGTGCCCGGGAAGCACAGCGCCGGCCGGGGCTCGCGGAGGAGCCCGGGCCGGCGGTGCGTCGGAGCGCGGCGGACGGGGGAATGGCCGCGCGCGCCCGGCGGATCACGGCGACTTCACGGCAGGTTCATGGCCACGTTGAGGCTGACGGCGGTGCCGGTGGGCGTGACCCGGAGCATGCCGAGGGGCTGGCGGCTGAGGCAGCGGGTCAGCTCGCCGGCCGGCGCGCGCCGGTCGTCGCTCACGCCGCGCAGCACCTCGCGCCCCGCGGCGTCGTAGGCCACGCTGAAGGTGACGCGGGCGCTGGTGCGCCCCTTGGGCAGGCCGCCGGCCGGCCAGCACTTCTGGAGCAGGTCGCCCTTGATCGACTCGAGCTGCATCAGGGTCTCCTTGGCGGCCTTGGCCTGGGCGGCCACCACCTCGGGCGCCGACTGGCCGGGCTGCGAGAGGCCCGCCATGGCCGGCGGCGCCAGCGCGGCGGCAGCGGGGGTCGCCTCGGTGGCCCAGGCCTGGCGCGCTGCGGCCGGCTGGGCCTGGGCGCGCCGCGCCGGCTCGGAGGCCGGGGCGGACGCGTCGGGGAAGGCGGCCTCGGCGCGGGCGCTGCGGCCGTCGCGCACAGGCGACGGGACGGCGTCGGCGGAGAGGCGCCCCGCCAGGAAGGCGACCAGGGCCGCCACCACCGTGGCGCCGGCCACGAGGCCCAGGAGGCTCCTGGGAGCCGCAGATGGAGTGGTGGGAGAGGCCATGGTCGCTCCTGGTGTTCGCGGCGAGTGGGCCGCTAGGGGGTGAAGACCGAGACGCTCAGGTGGGTGAAGTCCACGCCCCAGTCCGGCGAGAAGTCCACCGGCGTGCCGACCAGGCCGCGCTGGCAGCCGCAGAGGCCGATGGTGTAGGTGTCGGCCGGGAAGCGCGGCACCGTCGCGCCCGAGATCGGGTCGACGAAGGTGAGCGGGAACTGCTTGGTGAACGAGATGATCTGGGTCTCGTTGCTGCCCTGCGTGAGGCCGAGGCCGACGGCCGGATGGCCCAGGAACTCCTCGTCGGAGAACTCCACCAGCGCCTGCGAGCCCTGCGTGCAGACGTTGAGCGCGAGGTCGGCGGCGCCGCCGCCGCCGGTGGCGGTCATGGTGGCGTTGACGCTGACGATGACCACGCTGGTGGGGCCCAGGGCGGCGTTCACGGTGGTGGCGAAGAAGCGCATGCCGGTCTGGCCGTCGCAGGCCGGATCGCTCAGGATCACGTTGGGGTTGGCGGTGGCGCCATTGAGCGACGCGAACACGCCCGAGGCGCCGGCCGGACCGACGGGACCCTGGGGGCCGATCGGGCCCTGGATGCCCTGGAGGCCCTGCGGGCCCTGGGCGCCGGTCGCGCCCGTCGCACCGGTGGCGCCCGTCGCGCCGGTGGCGCCGGTGGCGCCCTGCGGGCCGGTGGCGCCGGTCAGGCCGATGGGGCCCTGGATGCCCTGCGGGCCCTGCGGGCCGGTGTCACCGGTCAGGCCGATGGGGCCCTGGATGCCCTGCGGACCCTGCGGACCAGTGGCGCCGGTGAGGCCGATGGGGCCCTGCGGGCCGGTGGCGCCGGCCTGGGCCAGGAGCGCCCAGTCGGTCGGCGAGATCGACGGATCGGAGGCGACGTTGGGGAGCAGCGCAATGTAGCTGGAGCCGAGGTGGGCCACCGCGTCCCGCGACGCGTAGGAGATGGCGGCGCTCCAGGTGCCCTGCCAGGTGAGCCCCTGCGCGCCGGCCGGGCCGGCCGGGCCCTGCGGGCCGGTCGCGCCGTCGGCGCCGGTCGCGCCGGTGGCGCCTGTCGCGCCAGCCACGCCCTGCGGGCCGGCCGGACCAGCCGGACCCTGCGGGCCCGTCGCACCGTCAGCGCCGGTCGCACCGGTGGCGCCTGTCGCGCCAGCCACGCCCTGCGGGCCAGCCGGGCCCTGCGGACCCGTCGCGCCGTCGGCGCCGGCGGGGCCGGTCGCACCGGTGGCGCCGGTGAGGCCGGTGGCGCCCTGCGGGCCGGTGGCGCCGGTGGCGCCGGTCAGGCCGATGGGGCCCTGGATGCCCGGCGGACCCTGGATGCCCTGCGGGCCGGGGGCGCCGTCAGTGCCCGCGGCGCCGGTGGCGCCGGTCTGGCCGATGGGGCCCTGGGGGCCGACCTGGCCCTGCTGCGCCAGGAGGTCCCAGGCCGAGCCGGCCACCGGCTGCGTGCCGGCGGGGATGGCGGCGGTGGCGATGAAGCTGGAGCCGCCGAACTCCACCGCGTCGTTGGCGGCGTAGGCGGCGGTGACGTCCCAGGCGCCCTTCCAGATCATGCCGGCCGGGCCGGCGGGCCCCTGCGCGCCGGTGGCCCCGGTCGCGCCGGTGGCGCCGGTCGCGCCAGGCGCGCCGTCGGCGCCCGGGGCGCCATTCGCCCCGGCGGCCCCCGTCGCGCCGGTGGCGCCGGTGGCGCCCTGCGGGCCGGACGGGCCGGCGGGGCCAGTCGGGCCGACCGCGCCGGCCGGGCCGGACGGGCCCTGCGGGCCGATCTGGCCGGTGTCACCCTGGCTGCCGGAGCAGGCCGCGAGGAGCGCGGCGGCCAGCACGGCCAGCGAGATCGTGGAGGTGGTTCGGTTGGCTCCCATGACGGCTTCCTTTCGTGCCGGCAGCGGCCGGCGTGGTGCTCGATGAGACGGGCTCAGCGGGGGCAGGCGGCGCGGCCGGCGAGGGCCGGGTGAGAGGTCGGGGCCCACCGGGGGCCGCCCGCCAGGCGGGCGTCGCGGGTATGGCCAGGAGCGGGCGCGAGGCGCGGGTCCGGTGCAGCGGCAGGCTGGGTGTCGACGGCGCGGACCATGTGTGCTTCCCCTCGCTCCGGTGTTTTGGGCTCCAAATGAAACTGTGCGCCCCGACCGCACCCGGCGAGCGACGTGTTCCGGGGGCACGGTCTGGGTGCCAACGGACGTTCGGTGTGCGGGCGCTGTCCCCGCCTCACGGGACTGGCTGCCCGCACGATCCGTGATGGTCGTGGGGAGCCGCGCCCCCGGGCCGGCCGGGCCTCAGCGGACGATGACCGGCTGGTTGAGCCGGACTGCGCCGCCCGAGGACTCGATGGAGACGTGGCGGCTGGCGTCCAGCGCCACCCGGGCCGGCTTCTCCCGGAAGCTCCAGCTGCCGTTGGCCTGCACCGTGGCGGTGCCGACCACCGTCCCGCCCAGCGTGGCGCCGAGGTGGATGGTGATGACCGCCCCCGGCACGCTGCTGGTGCCGGCGACGCGCCACTCCGGGCCGGAGAGCAGGTAGTTGAACTGGAGGACGGCCAGCTGCTCCACCACCGGTGCCTGCACCGCGACCGACACCGCCCCGACGGCCACGCCGCCCTTGCCGTCGGCGACCAGGTAGGTGAAGGCGTCGGCGCCGGAGAAGCCGGCGGCGGGGGTGTAGGTCACCGAGACGCCGTTGTTGACCACCTGGCCGCCCGTCCCCTGCGTCACCGCCACGATGGAGAGCGGGTCGCCGTCCGGGTCGGTGTCGTTGGCCAGCACCGGGATGGTGGCCGGCGTGCCCGCGGTGGCCGCCGCCGCGTCGGGGTTGGCCACCGGCGGGAAGTTGGCCGGCCGGTTGACCGCCACGTCCACCACGCCGGTGGCGGTGCCGCCGGCGCCGTCGGCGATGGTGTAGGCGAAGGCGTCGGCGCCGAAGAACCCGGCCGCCGGCGTGTAGGTGACGCTCGAGCCGTTGTTGACCACCGTGCCGTGGTTGGCCGGCCCCACTGCCACCACCGTGAGCGGGTTGCCGTCGGGGTCGGTGTCGTTGGCCAGCACCGCCACCGTCACCGGCGCGCCCGCGTCGGTGATGGCGGCGTCCGGGTTGGCGACGGGCGGGTTGTTGGGCGGCAGCGGCGCGGCGCAGACCAGCGGCAGGTCGGCCGGCGCGGTGATGGGCGCGCCGGGCGGGGTGGGGGGCGGCCAGGCGAGGCGCGTGGCGTTGCCGTTGAAGCGCCCCAGCACCGGATCGACGTAGGAGATGATCCGGTCGGCGGCGCTGGAGAGGGTGGAGGCGGTCAGCCCGGCCGCCGAGACCGGGCCGGTGGGGATGAGCGAGGCCAGCGCCCGCGGGTCGTTCTCCTCCCAGGGGAACGGGTCGAGGGGCTGGGGCGTGGCCGGGCAGCCGCCGTCGCAGCCGCCGGGCCCGAGCCGGCGATCCAGGTTCCAGGGGATCCCGCTGAAGCTGTACGGCGCGTCCACCAGCGCCAGGTTGAACTCGAGGGGGTTGGGGACGTCGAGGCCGCCCAGCCCCATGCCGAAGGGGAAGAGGTACTGCCCGTTGGTGGCCGGGTTGCCGCGCACGTCGAGGGTGACGAGGGGCACGCCGCCGGGCTGGAGGCTGGCCCACTTCTTCCCGGTGCGGGCCTGGATCTCGTGGGGCGCGGGCGCCAGCACCGAGAACATGTCGCCCACGGCGCTGCCGGAGCAGGCGGCCGGGCTGCCCATTCGCGGGTCGGCGGCCAGGATGGCGCAGGGGTTGAGCTCCGGCTTCTTGTTGTTGGCGGCGATGAAGTCCACGTCGTGGCGGAGCCGGAAGATGTCGCCGTTGCCGGGCACCAGCCCCTGGTTGCCGCAGGTCCCGGCGCCGCCCACCGCGTCGCAGCCGCGGGTGGAGCCGAGGGGCTTCTCGTGGGGGACGTTGGCCGGGTCGCGGTGGATGCTCCAGATGAGGACGTCGGCGGCCGGCAGGGTGGTGAAGCCGATGAAGAGGCTGCGGGCCCGCTGGTTCTGGAAGCCCGCCACGTCCAC
>WBZM01002154.1_pt1 | contig 17333 bp, 15 predicted proteins | sample 5204271 | NCBI WGS metagenome assembly WBZM01 (sample SAMN12344346, study PRJNA552823) | activated sludge metagenome | biome: Activated sludge suspended growth; feature: Nitrification reactor; material: Wastewater; isolation source: activated sludge from nitrification reactor of wastewater...
AACTTCATGGCCAAACCACCCGATTTCAGCCAGAAACGCGCAAATTCATCCCGAATCGTGAAATTACCTCGCCGGGCAGATTCAAGCCCGACAGGCTGCTAGACTATGCGCGATGTTAGCCCCCGTGCTCTGGCTTTGCTGTGGCCTTAAGCGGCTTAAGCGGCGGAGTCCCGCCGAGTGGTGTAAGAGCGGAAGGTGTTGGGTTTGCCGTGGGTGCCCTGCAGGGCCCCCACGGCGGGCGCGATCGGGAGGTCATCAGAGAACTCCGGTAAGGTTGGGTTTGCGAAGCTCAACATTTACTGAGGAATAAACCGATGACCCAAGACAGGATGCAGCTTTCCGAGCTGCTTGAAAAGGCCGGCGCCGACGATATTGTTCGCGACATGATTGGCTTCGTCGCCCAGCGCCTGATGGAGCTGGATGTGGACAACCGCTGTGGCGCCAGTCATGGCGAGCGTTCAGAGGCGCGAACCAACTCCCGGAATGGCTTTCGGGATCGACAGTGGGATACCCGTGCCGGCTCGGTGGCACTGCGTATTCCGAAGCTGCGTACCGGTAGCTACTTCCCTCCCTTCCTGGAACCCAGGCGCACCGCCGAGAAGGCACTGGCCGCCGTCATCCAGGAAGCCTACGTACAGGGTATCTCAACGCGTTCGGTGGATGATCTGGTGCAGGCGATGGGAATGAGCGGCATCTCCAAGAGCCAGGTCTCCCGTCTGTGTGCCGAGATCGATGAACGGGTGCAGACTTTCCTGCACCGTCCGATCGAGGGCGACTGGCCCTATTTGTGGATCGACGCCACCTACCTCAAGGTGCGCCAGGCCGGGAGAATCGTTTCGGTCGCCGCCATAATCGCCATCGGTGCCAACAGCGATGGCCGGCGCGAGGTACTCGGCATGCAGGTCGGGGCCTCGGAAGCCGAGCCGTTCTGGACCGACTTTCTGCGAACCTTGACCCGGCGCGGGCTGCGTGGAGTGAAGCTGGTGATCTCCGATGCTCATGAAGGTTTGAAGGCAGCAGTGCGCAAGGTGATCTCGGCGACCTGGCAGCGTTGCCGGGTGCATTTCATGCGCAACGTACTGGTGCATGCGCCGGCCGGCCAGCGACGGGTGGTCTCGGCGCTGATCGCCACCATCTTCGCGCAGGAGACGGAAGCTGCGGCTCGGAATCAGTGGCGGACGGTGGCCGACCAACTCCGCGAACGCTTCCCAAAGATCGCCCGGCTGATGGATGACGCCGAGGACGATGTGCTGGCCCACATGGCCTTCCCCCGGGAGCACCGCAGCAAGATCTACAGCACCAATCCGCTGGAGCGGCTCAATGGCGAGATCAAACGCCGAACCGACGTCGTCGGCATCTTCCCCAACGAAGCCGCCATCTACCGCCTGGTCGGGGCACTCCTGCTCGAGCAGAACGACGAGTGGGCGCTACAGCGTCGTTACATGACGCTGGAAACCTTGGCCGAGGTCGGCGACAATCCCACCATCAGCCTGTCCGCCGTGACAGTCTGATAGGCATGCCAACCATGCCGGAGTCCATGACCTACTGAGCGGACTCTTACACCACGTCCGGGGACACGATCGTTTCTCGGCGTTCGAAAGCAGCATCGGGCCATTCGCGAGCAAACCGTATAACCCTGCGCCAACAAGAGTAATCAAGAACCACACACGGCGATACCAAGGCACTGTGACTTGAAGATCATATGGCGTTGCAGGTTTGACAGATGGCTGTCGTCGCTTTCTTGCCATATTGAAAGTTTCTCAGATGCTAAGAAGCCCAACGCCGCCTTAACCGAGCGCGGCGCGAAAGAGCTTGAACAAACGACGGGCGTTTCACCGCGTCCGGTTAAAGGCAGAAGTTAGGCACGGAGGTTGGGCAATGGAAATTGAGGAAATGGGCGAAGTGCGGGCATTTGAAACGCTGCCAACCGAAGGCACGCTGTACCTGACGGCAGTGCGCTACAGCGGAAATTTCTGGGCAGCCGGCCCAAGTGCAATGGACAAGGCGGAAGTGATTCGCAACCTGGGCTGCTACACCGGCATTACCGCAGCGCGAATTTATGCCGTGAAGGTTCCACTGGAGCAGGTTCATGCAGCCTAACGAATAGCGTTTATCCGCCGACGCGGACGAGGTTGAAGGAGGGGGGCAGTCATATCGGCGGATAGACCTCGTTGGACTGAAGCGCCGGGCGGGCGGTGGTTATGGGGATTGTAAGGGGGGCTTGGCCGAAGTCAAACGAATGGCATGAAGCGGGCTGGCGGATTGGGCTATTCCGTGCTTTGTGGCGATGGCAAGCGCCGGACTGAACGGGCGTAAAAGTGCCGGAAGGCCGTTGCCTGACTGACCTGATGCTATCTGGCCAAACGCCGGCCGCAAGCTGCCGGGAATGACCGGGCCATTCCTCGTCGATGCCGCTTGCGCAGGTTTGCCGGTCGGTTTCACGGCGGTCCCCGGGCTCGGGTTTGCGGCAGGAGTGAGGCGGTAACCAGAAACGGTCCACCGCAATGCGGGCAGACCATGGACTCAAGACGGGCTACCCGGCGCAGGAATGCCGCGACTGATTCGACGACCGCCGCTTCCGGCGGAGGCACGGCCAGTGCCGAGCGCGCCGCCGCCAGCCCGAGCTTCTTTCTCGCTGGCGAGAGCAGGCCATAGTGCCGGATGCGCTTGAAGCCGCCGGGCAGGACGTGCAGCAGGAAGCGGGCGATGAACTCGCCCCCCGGCAAGCGCAGCACGCGCTTCTTGCCTTCGACATCGGACCTTACCCGGAACGCCACCTGTTCGCTCGTGATGCCGACGATGCGCTCATTGGAAATCGCCACCCGGTGCGTGTACCGGCCCAGATAGTCGAGCACGGCCTGGGGGCCGCCCAGGGGTTGCTTGGCATAGACCACCCAGTCGTGGGCGTGGAGGCTTCGCTTGAGCACGGACCAGACGGCAGGATCGAGGATGTCGGGCAAATGCCCCTGCCGGCGCAGAGCGTCGAGGCCGGCGATGAACTTGCCGCGAAACACGTTCGACAGCGCCCGAACCGGAAACAGGAAACCCTTCCTCGGACGAATCCATGCCCCGCTCCCGGAGAGCGCACCGCCAGCGACCAGCGCATGCACGTGAACATGCCGGCCGAGATCCTGTTTCCAGGTATGCAGCACCAGCGAGAAAGCCGGCAGGCCGCCCAGATGGCGCGGGCTGGCGGCAAACTCGGAGAGCGTTGCCGAAACGGTGGCGAACAGGTTCTCGTAGAGCCAGCGGGGTGCCGCACCGATCAGGCCATTGAGCGCGTGCGGCAGGGTGAACACCAGATGGAAGTACGGTACCGGCAGCACCTCGCGCCGCCTTGCGGCGAGCCAAGCCTCCTTGGCCCGCGTCTGGCAGCGCGGGCAATGGCGGTTGCGGCAGGAATGATAGACGTGCCGATTCGTCCCGCAATGGCTACAGGATTCGAGGTGCCCGCCGAGCGCCGCCGTACGGCAGGCAAGAATGGCTCGCCAGATCTTGGCCGCACCACGCGGCAGGTCATGGGTGGCAAGATAGGCCGTACCGAAGGCGGACAGCACCTCGGCCAGGCCGGCCGGGGTCAAACCTTCGGCTCAGGCGGGGTGAAGCAGTTCGAGGGGGGAGGTCGTCCCGGTCAGCCGCGACTGCGCCAGATGGAAATAGCGCATGGTCGTGCCGACATGGCTATGGCCGAGCAGGCGCTGGATGGTGTGGATATCGACGCCAGCTTCCAGCAGATGGGTGGCGAAACAATGGCGCAGGGTGTGGATGCCGCCACCGTGGGGAATGCCGGCTGCCTCACGGGCCGCATGGTAGAAGCGGCCAATGGTTCGGTCATCCAGCGGCGTGCCGTTTCGACTGGGGAAGAGCAGGTGTTTGGGGCGGGCGACGCGCCAGTACAGGCGCAAGGTTTCCAGCAGGCGCGGAGACAACAGCGTGTAACGATCCTTGCCGCCCTTGCCCTGGCGCACCTTGAGGCACATGCGTTCGGGCGAGGACTCGATGTCGCTCACTTGCAGGGAACAGACTTCGGAGAGACGCAGGCCGGCAGCGTAGGTCGTGGTCAGCAGCGTGCGCGCCCGGATGTCGCGGGCGCTGCCCAGCAAGCGGGCCACCTCGTCGCGGGTGAGAATCTGCGGCAGACGCTTGGGCACCCTGGCCATCGGGATGTCGAAGGCGGCATCCCGATGGCCGAGTACCACGGCAAAGAGAAAGCGGATGGCGCAGGCGGCTTGATTGACGCTGGCGTAAGCCAGTTTCCGCTCGCTGATTAGGTGCAGCAAATAGGCCTGGATGGCCGCTGTGTCGAGCGTGTCCGGGGATCGCCCGTAATGCTTCGCCAAACCACTGACACAGGCCAGGTAGGTGTCCTTGGTCCGCTCGGCGAAGCCCCGCAGGACCATCGCCTCGGTCATCCGCTGCCGAAGTGTGCTCATTGCCTTCTCCTCTTCTGACTCGGGAACATTCCCAGGAAAGAGGATCAGCCAAGGTGCCGATGATGGGTGAGGAACGAAACTTAAGGTACTCGCGACACACCACCGCGTCAGCGGTTTAGTTCAACCCTAGTTCGTCGACAAAGACGTCGACGACGCGGACCGGGTTGGCCTCGGCAATGTAGTCGTCTAGCACCGCGGGGAGCAATGTGCTTTGCGTACGGCTTTCGCGTTCAATGAAACGCTTCATCTCACCACCCCCGCGTCAATCCCTTTTGCATAGACACCAAGGGCAGAATTTCGTTCTCGTTTTTGCACAGTCTGGGCCATGGACGGTCTCGTTTAGGCTTCGTCCGAAGCGTTATTGGCGTTACCCAAATTGTATCAATGGGTTAAGCGAGATTCGCCCTCTTTTGTGAAAAATCCGGGCTAATGACCGTGGGTTTGGTTTGCCTGGATTGGAAACGAATGGGTATCGATCGGCTCGATGTGAGGATTATCCATTCGATCCCAGGCCGGTGCACAGTTCTTGTACACCGTCATCCCCGGTAATTCATCAGCGCCTTGAGGCCGGCGACATCGAGAATGCGGACATGCTTCTGCTGCACCGCGATGTGGCCTTCTTCCTGGAAGCGCGAGAAGGTGCGCGAGACGGTTTCCAGCTTGAGGCCGAGGTAGCTGCCGATTTCCTCGCGCGTCATGCGCAGGTAGAAGTCCGCATGCGAGAAGCCGCGCGCCGTGAAGCGCTGCGACAGGTTGAGCAGGAAGGCCGCCAGGCGCTCTTCGGCGCGCATCGTGCCGAGCAGCATCATGACCCCGTGGTCGCGGACGATCTCGCGGCTCATCACCTTGTGGAAATGGTGCTGCAGCGTGTGGATCTCGCGCGACAGGACTTCCAGTCGCGAGAAGGGGATGGCGCAGATCTCGCTGTCCTCGAGGGCGACCGCGTTGCAGGTGTGATGCTCGCTGCTGATGCCGTCGAGGCCCAGCAATTCGCCGGCCATCTGGAAGCCGGTGACCTGCTCGCGACCGTCTTCGAGCAGCACGTCGGTCTTGAAGAAGCCGCTGCGGATGGCATAGATGGCGTCGAACGGGGCGCCGAAGCTGTAGAGGCGATCGCCACGCTTGAGGCGGCGGCGATTCGACACGAGGTCGTCAAGACGTTGCAACTCCTCTTCGGTCAGCCCGAGGGGCAGACACAGTTCGCGCAAGTTGCAGTTCGAACAGGCCGTCTTGATGATCGCCAGCGAGATCGGCTTGGCGGTGGATTGGGGGGGCATCAGCAACGTGTCCAGGCTTGATCCACGTCAACCGGGATGGCGCGGCACCCGCACATAATCCATCCAGTTCCTTTCGGCTTGTTCAATGAATTTCGCAACTGAAAACCTCGTCTTCGATCCCCAGATCATTCGCCGCTTCGATGTCAATGGCCCGCGCTACACGTCCTATCCGACGGCGGATCGCTTCGTCGAGGCTTTCGATTCCGATGCGGCCAAGCTCTGGCTCAGCAAGCGCACCATCGGCGGCATCGGGCGGCCCCTGTCATTATACTTCCACATCCCCTTCTGTAACACCATCTGCTACTACTGCGCCTGCAACAAGATCATCACCAAGGATCACGGGCGCAGCGCCAAGTACCTGAAGTATCTCGGCAAGGAGCTCGCACTGCAGAGCGCGAGCCTGGAAGGACGCGACGGCGAGCACGAGGTGATCCAGTTGCACTGGGGCGGCGGCACGCCGACCTTCCTGTCGCACGACGAGATGCGCCAGCTGATGGGCGAGACGCGCAAGCACTTCAAGCTGCTCGACGGCGGCGAGTATTCGATCGAGGTCGACCCGCGCAAGGTCGACACGGCAACCGTGGCCCTGCTCGGCGAACTCGGCTTCAACCGGATGAGCGTCGGCGTCCAGGATTTCGACGAGCGTGTGCAGGTTGCGGTCAACCGCATCCAGAGCGAGGAAGAGACCGCCACCGTGATCGATGCGGCACGCGCCAACGGCTTCAAGTCGGTGTCGGTCGATCTGATCTACGGCCTGCCGCACCAGACGGTGATGGGTTTCAACCGCACGCTCGAGCGGGTGCTGGCGATGGATCCGGATCGCCTGTCGATCTACAACTATGCGCACTTGCCCAGCCTGTTCAAGCCGCAGCGGCGCATCGCCGAGCCCGATCTGCCTTCGGCCGATAGCAAGCTGCAGATCCTCGCGCTGGCGATCAGGAAACTGACCGAAGCCGGCTATGTGTTCATAGGCATGGACCACTTCGCCAAGCCCGACGACGAGCTCGCCGTCGCCCAGCGCCAGGGGCGCCTGCACCGCAATTTCCAGGGCTACTCGACCTATGCCGACTGCGACATGCTGTCCTTCGGCATTTCGTCGATCAGCAAGGTCGGGCCGACCTACAGCCAGAACGTCAAGACCCTCGACGAATACTACGATCGTCTCGACGCCAGGATGCTGCCGGTATTCCGCGGCATCGAGCTGAACGCCGACGACATCCTACGGCGCGCGATCATCCAGGCGCTGATGTGCCATTTCGAGCTGTCGCTCGAGTCGATCGAAAGCGCGCACCTGATCAATTTCCACCAGTATTTCGCCGCCGAACTCGACGATCTCAGGGAGATGGAGCGCGCCGGCCTGCTCAAGGTCGAACGGGAGTGGATTACCGTTCTCCCGCCGGGGCGTCTGCTGGTCAGGATCATCGCCATGGTTTTCGACCGCTACCTGCGCGCCGACCGCCAGCGGACCCGCTACTCCAAGGTGATCTGAGCCGGGGCGATTCGGGGAAGGCGCCGCAGTGAGGTATCCTTGCGCCGTGACTTCACGCGCCGAACGCGCCCCCACAGATGCCTGATTCCGCATACCTGGCGCTGTTCCTCGTCGGCCTGCTCGGCGGCACCCACTGCGTCGGAATGTGCGGCGGCATCGTCGGGGCGCTGTCGCTCGGCGCGCCCGCCCGCTGGTCGATGCACCTTGCCTACAACGCCGGGCGCATCCTGTCCTATGGCGTCGCCGGCGCGCTGGCGGGTGCGCTCGGCGCCGCCAGCCTGGCGCTCGACGGACCGGCGCCGGTGCGCCTGGCGCTCTACCTGCTGGCCAACCTGATGCTCGTGGCGCTCGGCCTCTACCTGCTCGGCGTGACCCGGGCGCTGGCGTTTACCGAGCGTGCCGGCCAGCACCTGTGGCGCCACATCCAGCCCCTAACGCGCCGCTTCGTGCCGGCGACGACGGTTGGCCAGGCTTTTCCGCTCGGCGTCCTGTGGGGCTGGCTGCCCTGCGGCCTGGTCTACAGCGCGCTGACCACGGCCCTCGGCGCCGGGTCGCCCGGGCGCGGGGCGCTGCTGATGCTGGCATTCGGGCTGGGAACATTGCCAAATCTGCTGCTGGCGGGCATTCTGCTGGCAAGGGTCAATGAATTCGTCCGGCGCCCGCTGGTCCGCATGGTTTCGGGACTGCTGGTGCTGGGCTTCGGGATCCACGGACTGATCGGCCTGATGCGCCTGTTGCACTGGTTTTAGGAGAACGCGATGACCATGAAAATCCTGTTGCCGGTTGATGGCTCCGACTGCTCGCTGCGCGCCGTCGGCCATCTTCTGGCGCATAGCGCCTGGTTTCGGGAAGTGCCCGAGATTCATTTGCTGCACGTCCAGCCACCGATCCCGATCGGTCATGCACTGGCCCACGTCAGCAAGGAAACCCTGCACAGCCACTACATGGAGGAGAGCCGCGAGCACCTGCTCGGCGCGCAGCAGCGCCTCGATGCCGCCGGCCGCTATCACACAACCCACATCCACGTGGGGCAGCCGGCCGAAGTCATCGCGCGGCTGGCGGGCGAACTCGGATGCGACCTGATCGTCATGGGCACCCACGGACGCAGCGGCATCGCCGGGCTGGTGACCGGGTCGGTGGCCAGCCGTGTCCTGCATCTGGCCGAATGCCCGGTGATGCTGGTGAAATGAATGCTGCCGCCGGTGGCGCCCACGCTTCGCAGGCTGGCGCCAGCACCATGGAGACAGCGGCCGGCAGCAGTCGCGTCGTCGAATTCGCGATCGCCGGCATGACCTGCGCCGCCTGCTCGGCGCGCCTGGAAAAGGTGCTCAACCGGCAGCAGGGCATGCAGGCCAACGTCAATCTGGCCGCCGAGCGCGCGCGCGTCCGGCTGGACGGGACGGCGGACGAAGCGGCGGTGATCGCCGCGGTGGCGCGCGCCGGCTTCACGGCCAGCCTGGTCGACAAGGATACGCGGGAGCGCGAGAAGGCGCGGCGGGCGGCCGATTACCGGCGGGAAATCCGTCGCTTCCGGATCGCCGTGGCGCTGACCCTGCCGCTGGTCGGGCAGATGTTGTTCATGTTCGGCGATTCGCATCACCATCCCGAACTGCCGCGCTGGCTGCAGCTGGCACTGGCGACGCCGGTGCAGTTCTGGATCGGCTGGCGTTTCTACGACGGCGCCTACAAGGCCTTGCGCGGCGGCGGCGCCAACATGGACGTGCTGGTGGCGCTCGGCACCAGCATGGCATGGGGTTTCTCGGCGGCGGCTACCCTGTTCGGGCTCGACCAGCACGTCTATTTCGAGGCCGGGGCGGCGGTCATCACCTTGGTCCTGCTCGGCAAGCTGCTCGAGGCGCGGGCCAAGGCACGGACTTCGGAAGCGATCGAAGCGCTGATCCGCCTGCAGCCGAAGACGGCGCGCATCGAGCGCGACGGCCAGTGGGTCGAGATTGCCGTCGATGCCCTGATGCCGGGCGACATCTTCATGGTCCGTCCGGGCGAGAGCGTGCCGGTCGACGGCGAGGTGGTGGATGGCATCTCCAGCGTCAACGAGGCGATGCTGACCGGCGAGAGCATGCCGGTCGGCAAGACGGCCGGCGACAGGGTCTTCGCGGCGACCGCCAACGGCCAGGGGGCGCTGCGCTGCCGGACGACCGGCGTCGGCGAGCAGACGCTGCTGGCCGGCATCATCCGCCTGGTTGGCGAGGCGCAGGGCTCGAAGGCGCCGGTGCAGCGTCTGGCCGACCGGATTTCCGCCGTTTTCGTTCCGGTCGTCTGCGTTATCGCCCTGGCGACCTTCGCCGGCTGGTGGCTCTACGCCGGCGATTTCGCCGGGGCGCTGGTCAATGCCGTCGCCGTGCTGGTCATCGCCTGCCCGTGCGCGCTCGGACTGGCGACGCCGACGGCGATCATGGTCGGCACCGGCCAGGGGGCGCGGGCGGGGATCCTGGCCAGGAACGTCGAGGCGCTGGAGCGCGCAGAGAAGATCGCCGTGCTCGCCCTCGACAAGACCGGCACGCTGACCTGCGGCGAGCCGCAGGTGACCGACATCGTGCCGCTGGCGCTCGAAGGGGATCGGGCCGTGCGCCTGGCGGCGGCGCTCGAGCAGGGGTCGGAGCATCCGCTGGCGCGCGCCGTCCTGGCGCGGGCTGTCGCGGTCGACCTGCCGAAAGTGGCCAATTTCAGCGCGACGCCGGGGCAGGGCGTTGCCGGCGAGGTCGACGGGCGGCGCTTGCGCCTGGGGGCGCCGGACTGGCTCGGCATGGGCGGCGACCCGGCGGTGCGGCGCCTGCAGCAGGCGGGCAAGACGGTCGCCGTGCTCGATGAGGCGGGCACGGCGCTGGCCCTGCTGGCGATCGCCGACGCCTTGCGGCCGACCTCACGGGTCGCCGTCGAGCGCCTGCGCGCGCGTGGCATCCGCGTCGTCATGCTGACCGGCGACAACGCGGCGACGGCGGCGGCGATCGCCCGCGAAGCCGGAATCGACGAATTCCGCGCCGGCATCCTGCCCGGCGCCAAGGCGGCGGCGGTGGCCGAACTGAAGGCCGGCGGGCTGGTGGCGATGGTCGGCGACGGCATCAACGACGCGCCGGCGCTGGCGGCGGCCGATGTCAGCTTCGCCATCGGCGCCGGTTCCGACGCAGCGGTCGAGGCCGCCGACCTGACGCTGATCCGCAGCGACCTGTGCGGCGTCGACGACGCCATCGAACTGTCGCGGGCGACGTTGGGCAAGATTCGCCAGAATCTCTTCTTCGCCTTTATCTATAATGTGCTGGGAATTCCGCTGGCGGCCTTGGGCATGCTCAATCCGGTCGTCGCCGGGGCGGCGATGGCGATGAGTTCGGTCTCGGTCGTGTCGAATTCCCTGTTGCTCAGGCGCTGGCGTCCGCGAGGCCGCCAGGCGCATTAAGGGGGTCATCTGGAAGAAAGCGAAAAGCTGTCGTTCTACGAGGCGCTGCTGGACAGCATCGCGCGCGTCGTCTATCGCTTCAATTTTGTTAGCGGTCGTTTCGAATTCATTTCGGAGGCAGCGACGCAGTTGTTCGGTCTGGATGTCGAATCGGTGTGCGATGCCGGTCTCGGACTCATCGGTCGCCACATGCTCCCCGGAGATCTCGAAGCGACTTTGGCGCGCATATCGGAAGCTGCGGCAAGCCGTCCGGGGCAACGTGTGTCGCTGGCCGTGGATTATCGAGTGCGCGATGCCAGGGGCGAGGTGCGACACTGCCATGACACGATGGTGCTCGAGGTCGGTGGTGATGGCAAACCGCTTGCCGCATTGGGCATTTCGATTGATGTCAGCAGGCGCATCGCGGCCGAAGTCGCCATGCGCGAAAAGGAGGCGCAGTTCCGGGCGACGATGGAGGCCGCCCAGGTCGGCATCTTCGTCCTGCAGGACGGCGTGTTCCGTTACGTCAATCCGTTTCTTGTGAACCTGATCGGCTACGCGAAGGAGGAACTGGTAGGCCGTCTCGGCCCGCAGGACATGATCATTCCCGAGCAGCGCGCACTGGTCCTCGAACAGAGCCAGCGACGCGCCGCCGGTGAGCAGGGAACGCCCTACGAGTTGACGGCGCTGCGCAAGGACGGGACGACGGTGCCGGTGATGATCCTCGGCTCGCCGGCGACGTACGACGGACAGCCGGCCTCGGTCGGCACCGTGCTCGACATCTCGGCGCAGAAGGAAGCCGAACAGCGGGCGCGCGAGCTGGCCGATTTCGATCCACTGACCGGGCTGCCGAACCGACGGCTCCTGCGCGACCGCTGCAAGCAACTTCTGGCGGCCGCCGAGCGCGAGGGTTCGGAGATGGCACTGATCTTCCTCGATCTCGATCATTTCAAGCGGGTCAACGACTCGCTTGGCCACAGCGTCGGCGACGAACTGCTTTGCGCCGTGGCACAGCGCCTGACGACTGCGTTGCGCAAGGTCGATACGCTCGCCCGCCTCGGTGGCGACGAATTCATCATCGCCCTGCCCGGCGTGCGCGCCGCCGGAGCCGCCGAAGTCGCCTGCCGCCTGATCGATGTCTGTGCGGCCCCGTTCTCGCTGGGCGGGCACGAGCTGACCATCAGCCCGTCGCTCGGCATCAGTCTCTATCCTGTCGATGGTACCGACTTCGAAGCCCTGCTGCGCAATGCCGATGCCGCGATGTACAAGGCCAAGGAAGCCGGGCGCAACGCCTTCCGCTTCTATTCGAGCGAGATGAACGTCGCAACGCTCAAGCATCTGCTGATGGAGAGCGGTCTGCGCCGCGGCCTCGGCGCCCGCGAGTTTGTCCTCCATTATCAGCCGCTGGTGCACGAGACCAGCGGCATCATTGGCGTCGAGGCGCTGATCCGCTGGCAGAACCCGGAAGTCGGGCTGGTCTCGCCGGACCAGTTCATCCATGTCGCCGAGGACATCGGCCTGATCAACCCGATCGGCGACTGGGTGTTGCGCGAAGCCTGCCGGCAGGCGCGCGCCTGGCAGGATGCCGGTTTGCCGCCGCTGTTCGTGGCGGTCAACGTATCGCCCATCCAGTTCCGGCAGGCCGGCTTCGTCGACACCGTGGCCCGGGCGCTCTCCGCGTCGGGCCTGGACGCGCGCTACCTGGAACTGGAATTGACCGAGCGCACCGTGATGAACGACGCCGAACAGAATCTCGGCACGCTGTCGGCGCTCAACGACATGGGGATCGAACTGGCGCTTGATGATTTCGGCACCGGCTATTCGTCGCTCGCCTATCTCAAGCGCATTCCCGTCGGCAAGCTCAAGATCGACCGCTCGTTCGTCAGGGATCTCGAGGTCGACCCGGATGACCGCGCCATCGCCTCGACCATTCTCAGCATGGGCCGCAGCCTGCGCCTCAAGGTGCTGGCCGAGGGCGTCGAGACCGCCGAACAATACGAGATACTGCGCGGCATGGGCTGCGAACTGGTGCAGGGCTATCTTTTCGGCCGTCCGCTGCCGGCGGAGCAGTTCGTCGCGTTTCTCGAGCAACAGGGGTTGCTCGGCAAGAAGGGCTAGGGCATGGAAACAAGCGTCATCAAGGTCGGCGGGATGAGTTGCCAGGGGTGTGTCAGGAATATCACGGGTGTCCTCGCCGCCGTGCCGGGGGTGGCGACGGCGGAAGTCTCGCTCGAAGCTGCCGAGGCGCGCGTGGTCTTCGATCCGCAGGTCGTTGCGCGCGGCGCGCTGGTCGCGGCGATCGAAGACGCCGGGTTCGATGCCGAGTGAGTTAGACTCGCTGCCCCAGATCAACGCCGGAGAAGCGCGGTGCCGAAAGAAGAGATCAGGCTTACCCGGCTGACCCAGGGGGGCGGCTGCAAGGTCGCCCCGGGCGCCCTGCGCGAGATCCTCGCCGGCATCAAGCCGGGCATCATTCCGCCGCAGTTGCTGGTCGGCAGGGACGATGGCGACGATGCGGCGGTCTACCAGATCGGCGAACGCCAGGCGATCGTCGCCACCACCGATTTCTTCACCCCGATCGTCGATGATCCGTTCGATTTCGGCCGGGTGGCGGCGACCAGTGCGCTGTCCAACATCTACGCGATGGGCGCCACCCCGCTGTTTGCACTGGCGCAGCTCGGGATGCCGGTCAACGTGCTGCCGCTGGATGCGATCGCCCGAATCCTCGACGGCGGCGAGTCGGTCTGCCGGAGAGTCGGCATCCCCGTCGCCGGCGGACATTCGATCGATTCGCTCGAACCGGTCTACGGGCTGGTCGTGATCGGTCTGGTGGATCCGGCCCGCCTCAGGCGCAATGCCGGCGCCCGCCCCGGTGATCGCCTGATTCTCGGCAAGCCGCTCGGGATCGGCATCTACGGCACGGCACTGAAACGGGGCGCCCTGGGCGCAAGCGATTACGAGGCGATGATCGACAGCGCCACCCGGCTCAACACGCCGGGACCGGTTCTCGCGTGCCTCGACGGCGTCCATGCGCTCACCGACGTCGCCGGGTTCGGTCTGCTCGGCCACCTGCTGGGGGTGTGCAGGCGCAGCGCGGTCGGGGCGCGCGTCCGTTTGGCGGCGCTGCCGCTGCTTGCGCAGGCGCTGGCGTTTGCCGGAGCCGGGGATGTCGGCGGCGCCGCGCAGCGCAACTGGGAAAGTTGCAGCGAGGAGGTGACGCCGGGCGCAGGCATCGGTGGCAAGGAGAGGGCGGTGCTGAGCGATCCGCAGACGTCTGGCGGGCTGCTGGTTTCGTGTGCGCCGGGGGCGGTCACCGAGGTGCTGTCGATATTTCTGCAGCAGGGTTTTTCGCAGGTTTCGGTCATCGGTGAAGTCGTCGAAGGCAAGCCTGCGATCGAGGTTTTCTGAGCCTGGAGAGATCTGAATGAGAGTCGTTGGATCAGTCATTCGCATCGTGATGTTCCTTGCCCTCGCGCAGCTGGCGGGCCTGTCGTTCGCCAAGGGCGAGGCCGCGCCGGAGGCCATGCTGACGATCGCCAACCGCGACATCGTCATGCTGCGGGCGACGGCGCAGGGCGCCTCGCCGGAGATGCGCGTCAGGCGCATCCACGAGCGGCTGAGACAGATGGGCGAGCGTGACTTGAGCGAGCCGATTTCGCGCGCGCGCCTGACCATCGACAACCGCAAGGGTGTCGTCTATTACATCGGCGACCGCAACATATTCGTCCTCTACGAGGGCGACCTCGACGAAGGCGAGAAGCGCAGTCTGGACGATGTGGCGGAACAGGTCGGCAAGCGTCTGGAGGGCGCCATCGCCGCCATGGTCGAGCAGGGCCACGGTTCGGTCGTGCTTAAAGGCATCCTCCTTTCCATCGTGGCCACCGCGATCATGCTGGTGCTCCTGTGGGGAGTCCGCTGGGCGACTGCCCAGGTGCTCGACCGTCTCCAGCAGCGCGTCCTCTCGGCGAGCGCCGACACGAAGCTGCGCTGGGCGGCGCAGGGCTGGCTGCTGGTCAAGCGCGTGGCGCAACTGGTGGTGGTGGCGCTGTGGGTTTCGGTTGCCTACCTGTGGTTCACCTACGTGCTCGCCAACTTCCCGCTGACGCAGCCGTATGCCGATCGCCTCTCCGGCTTGCTCGTGGGGATACTGGTCCAGATTGGCGAAGGTGCCGTCGCTTCGCTGCCCGGACTGATATCCGTCGCGATCATCCTGTTCCTGACCAAGGCGGCCAACGACGTGGCCGGCAACATCTTCGACAGTGTCTCGCTCGGACGCTCGCTGATTCCCGGCGTGCACAAGGACACCGCACATGCGACGCGGCGGCTGGTCGGCGTTCTCGTCTGGGGGGTCGGCGTCGCCATCGCCTACCCGTACCTGCCGCTCGCCGACAGCGAGTCGTTCAAGGGCCTGTCGGTCATGTTCGGCTTCATGCTCACCCTCGGGTCGGCCGGCGTCGTCACCCAGATGATGAGCGGGCTGGTTCTGGTCTATTCACGCGCGCTGAAGGTCGGTGACTTCGTCAGCGTCGGCGAGGTCACGGGAGTGGTCAAGGAGACGGGTGCGCTGTCGACCAAGATCATCAACATGCGCAACGAGGAAGTGACGCTTCCCAATGCCCTTCTGGTCGCCAGCCCGATCAAGAACTACACCGGTGCTTTCGGTGATGGCGGGGCGCTGATCTCGACGACGGTGACGATCGGCTACGATACGCCCTGGCGCCAGGTGCATGCGATGCTGATCAAGGCGGCGGAAGCGACTTCGGGGCTGTGCGTCGAGCCCACGCCCTTCGTCATGCAGAAAGGCCTGCAGGACTATTATGTCGAATACGAACTGTATGCCTACGTCGATCGCCCGCTGGAGCGCATCAAGATCCTCTCCGAACTGCATTCGCGGATCCAGGACCAGTTCAATACCTACGGCGTCCAGATCATGTCGCCGCATTTCGTCCTGCAGCCGCGGAACAATGTCGTGGTGAACAAGGAAGACTGGTTCGCCGCGCCGGCAGAACCGCCCGCTGCGCCAAGGTCGCAGTAGCCGCTATCGTGGAATGGAGCGGCCGGCATGCCGCGGAGGGCGCTAGAATTCGCCCTTGTCCGATCATCCCACCTGCAGATTGAAGGAGAACAAGCCAATGTCCGGTCACGGATTTCACGTACACGGTCCGCACGATCACGAAGTCGAGCACGTTGCCCAGCATGGCGGCGACCGCTTTACCGCGCGGCTGGCGGTGCTGACCGCCGTCCTGTCGACCATCGGCGCCATCTTCGGCTACATGGGCGGCCATTCGCAGAACGCAGCGCTGCTCCTCAAGAACGAGGCGGCAATCCAGAAGACTTCGGCGTCGAACCAGTGGAACTACTACCAGGCGAAGAGCAACAAGCAGAATCTCGCCGAGCTGTCGATCACGCTGACCAGCGGCGAGGCGCAGGAAAAGTACCGCAAGGAAGTCGAGCGCTACAAGCAGGAAAAGGCGGAAATCAAGGTCGATGCCGACAAGCTCGAGGCGCTCGCCAGGGAAGCCGATCGCATGAGCGAGGTCGAGATGCATGTTCACGAACGCTGGGCAATGGCGACGACAATGCTGCAGATCGCCATCGCCCTCGCCGCCATCACGCTGCTGACGCGCAAGCGCTGGCTGCTGGTCGGCGTCTACGGCTCGGCCGGCCTCGGGCTGCTGGCCGGCGCCATGGGTTACCTGCACCTCTGATGTCGATGCCTGCCGCCGGTCGCTGCGGGCAAGCCTTCGCCGGACTGGTTTTTGCCCTTCTGGCGGCGTCGACCGCAACCGGCGAACCCTGCCGCATCGCCTACGACATGGGCTCGTCGGGCATCCGGGCAGGCGCCTCCGGCAGCGCCGTCACGACGCAGGTGGGCATCGATTATCTCGATCCGCTGTGGGCGGGTCGTGGACTCGAGGAGACGGTTGCGCCGACCATCGCCGCACTGAACGATCTCCCCCGCGAGGCGGGGTTTCCCGCCGACTGCGCGCGCGTCGGCGGCGGCTTCTCGGCCTGGCGGCTCGCCCTCGAGCAGGACGCGGCGCAACTGGCGGCGATCCTCGCCCGCATTCACGCCGCCAGCGCGGTCAGCGTGCTGGTCATTCCGCAGTTGCAGGAGGGCGCCTACGGCTATTACGGCGCCCGCCAGTTGCTCGGTGACCGGCTGACCACCAGCCATGTGCTCGACATCGGCGGCGGCAGCCTGCAGATTGCCGGCGAGCGCAGCGCCTGGGGCGACATGCTAGGCCAGAAGGCCTGGCATCGCCGGCTGTGCCAGGAAATCCGCAACTCCGAATCGGCGCCGTGCGAGCTGCAGCCGATGACCGGCGCCGAACTCGCCACGGCGCGCTCGCTGCTCGCGGATCTGCTCGGCGGCATCCCGGCGGCGCTGGCGGGACCGGTCACCCTTACGGCGATCAGCCGTCCGGTCACCCGCAGCATCGCGCCGGCGGTTGCCCGCCTGGTGCCGGCCGGCGCCGGTGCCGATGTCCTGCAGCGCGCTGCCATCAGCGCGGCGATCGGTCAGATCGCCGGGTTGACGAGCAGCGAAACCGTGGTCGCCACAGGCAACCCGCGCGATCATGTCGCCTATCTGCTGAGCAGCATGTTGCTGGTCGAGGGCGTACTGCTGGCGACCGGCGCCGAGTCGCTGAAGGTGGCCGAGATCGACCTGACCAACCTGCCCGGACTGCTCGCCGACGACCGGGCGTTCGCCTGGGGGCAGCGCCCTGGCTGCTACCTGG
>WBZM01002155.1_pt1 | contig 17333 bp, 5 predicted proteins | sample 5204271 | NCBI WGS metagenome assembly WBZM01 (sample SAMN12344346, study PRJNA552823) | activated sludge metagenome | biome: Activated sludge suspended growth; feature: Nitrification reactor; material: Wastewater; isolation source: activated sludge from nitrification reactor of wastewater treatment...
GGCGACAATGGGCCGAGCGGCCTGCACGTGATCGACGTGAGTGACCCAACCGCGCCGCGCGAGCTGGGCGCGGCCGAATGGCGGGCCGGAATCTGGGAGATTTCGGCCGTGGGGGATTACGCTTATGTGGCCGACGGCTATGACCTGTTCATCTTCGACGTGGCCGACCCTACCGCGCCGCGCCAGGTGGGCAGCGTCGGCACGAACTGTAGCGCCCTCGACGTGGCCCTCGCCGGCGACTACGCCTACGTCGCCGACCATGACAACTGTGGCCTGCTGATTGCCGACATCAGCGACCCAACCATCCAGACCCACGTCTCCTACGCCTTCCCCGAGGAAGCCTTTTATCTTAATCCCACCCTGCGGTCTAGCGACCAGCATGAATCCGTGCGCGTCGAGGTGGCGGGGCAATACGCCTACGTCGCCCATAAAGTCGTTATATACGCCGACAACGGTGAAACCTATACCTGGTCGCAGTTGACCATCTTTGATATCACCAATCCCGCCGCGCCCGACCCGGTCGCGCGCTTCAACCTGAATGAAAATCGCCCCTATAGCCAGGTGACCGACCTGGTCATCGACGGCAGCGCCGCCTATCTCAGCACGGTCGACGGCTGGCTCTACGTGGTCGATTTGACCGATCTCCGGCTGAGAAATCCTGCAGACCATCACCTGGTTCTAGGCCCCGTGGTTGGCGTTGTCGCCGACGGGGGACGGGTCTCAGCGGCCACGCCCAACGCCCTGCACGACGGCTTTGAGAGTAGCCTGGATCGCTCTAACTTCCTCTTGCGGCAGACGATGGAAGAGAGGATCGTCAGTTGGTTGGGCGAGGACGGCGTTGGCTATATGACCACCGAGGCCGACGTGATCGCCTTCGATCTGCATGGCGTCGATGAACTCTTCGGGCCGATGCCCACGGAGCTTGGTCGAGGGTCGCCCTCCCATCGCCCCTTCCACACCGCCCTGGACGGCAGTAAGCTGTGGCTCTTCTACTATCGGGACGGCGAGATCGTCATCGCCGAGGCTACCTCTCCCAGCCAATTTAGTGGGGGAGGCGCCGTCACCACGCCCGAGGCATTGTCTTACAATCCAAGCCGGGTCGTCGTGGGCAACGGCATCGCCTACCTCTTTTATTTCGAGTCGCCGCCCTGGATGATCGACCTGCGCGGCGATACCCCGCAGCCCATTGGCTTTCTGGGCGACGGAGCGGTTGACGATTTGGCCGTCATCGGCGATGTCGCCTATGCGGCGACCGGCGATGGCCTCAGACGGTATGATCTCACCGACCCCGCGTCCCCCCGACTGCTCGATCCCCTGGCCGGCGTGGCCGCTCCTCTGGCGCTGGGTAACGATGGCCCCTACCTGTTCGTGGCCGACGCCGGCGAGCGGCTGAACGTCTTCGACACCACCACCACCGGGGAGCCAGCGTTGGTGGCCGTCCTGCGCGGCCCCAACGAGTTTGTAGGCGTCTCGGTCGATGGGGACAAGGTTTACGTGGCCGGCGGGGAGAACGGGCTGTGGGCCTACACCGTGCCCGGCCTGCGCGACCCGGAAAGCGCCGGCCCGGCCGAGAAGGTGTTCGACAACTTTCTGCTCAGCGAAGCGATCCTTGTCTACAGTGATAACAGCAGCAATCTGGTGCTGGAAAACGTCGAAACGGGTGTGGTGATCCAACTGACCGACAGCGGCGACGTGACCGACTACTCCCTTTCGCCGACGCGGCAACACATCTTATATCACGATCCGTTAGGGCGCGGGCGCTTGCTGTCACTTGAATTCCGTTCCGACGGCCGACTGAGGGTGATGAAGCTGGCCCATCAGCTACCGCCAGCCAGCAGCCAAGGGTCTTGGTCGCCAGATGGAACCCGGCTGGCCTATCAGGATGAGAACTTCGAGAGTGCGGTCTATGACATGTCCGGCGAGTTGTTTCCGTTACCGGATGACCTCGACTCCATTGGCGGCTGGTCGTATGACAGTCAGTGGTTGAGTTACTGCACCGCCGAAGAAGCGCTCATAATCCTGAAACCGGGTGGCGAGTCCGTCGTGGTCGATGAAGCGATGAACTGTGCTCCAGGGATGGGGCCTTGGTCTCTATGGTCGCCCAGCGCGCTCGTGATCGCATATACTGACGGACGGGCACAAGACCAGTACCTGTCGTCCGTTGGACTGCAATCGGCTATCTACAACGCCGAGACGGGCGCCCGCTTCGCCCTACCGGTGGATAATACCATCATGAAGTGGTCGCCGGACGGCCGCTTTCTGGCTGCGGGGGTTGTCTCTGTCGGCATGAAAGCTGTGTCGTATAACTCTTTTACCATCGTCGACGCTCAAAGCCAGCAAAGTCTGCTCCTGCCCGGCGACGATAGTGCCGGGCTTAGCGGCATCGGTTGGCAACGGTTCGCGTCCGGCATGGCCATCTTCAACAATCTCCGGATCGCCGATGATTTGAGCGCGGCCGAGCCGGTGGCCGATGCTTTGCTGAGCGTCTCGCCGGATGGTACCCACTGGGTCACCGGCCAGATAAACGATGGCTTGCTGGAAGTGTTTTGTGGCACACCGGACGACCCCTTCCAGTTCCATCTCATTTCCACGAGCAGGACAATGTATCCGGACGAGATCGGTCCGGAGTCGGGTCTGTTTAGCCCGGGTGTACACGCGAGTCTATCGCCGAAAGGCAACTTCGTTATCCTGAGGACCTATGAAGGGGGCGAGGTGTGGCACTACCACTTTCGGACATGCCGTCCAGATATGCCCATGCCCGTGACCGGACCGACTGTTTCAGACACTAACATTGGCATGGGTTTCTCGGCCGATGAGCATTGGCTGCTCCTCACCACGAGGACAGCCGTGGCGGGAGACCGTAGCATCAGCCTCTACGACGTCGAGCAATCGGGATCGACCTCACCACGCACTATGTCGGTGGATTCCGAACCCTATCAATGGCTTGTCACGCCCGACGCCGCCCCACCCATCACCGAGGTCAACGCCATCGCCGGCCACGTCACCGACCACAGCGGCGCGCCCCTACCCGGCGCGGAAGTGCGGGCTGGCGACCGGACAGCCACCACGGATGCGGACGGGGCCTACCGTTTTGACGACCTCGAAGACGGCGGCTATACCGTGGCCGTAGCGTTGGCCGGCTACGTCTTTACGGCTCCCATGCAAGTGACGGTGCCGCCGGCGCAACTGGCCGTCAATTTCCAGGCCGAGCCGCCGGCGCGCTACACCCTCACCGGCCGCATCACCGACTGCGCCGGCCAGCCCGTGCCCGGTGTCGCCATAAGCGCGGATGGAGCCGGCAACCCGACCACCACCGACGCCAACGGCCACTATACTCTGTCCGACCTGGCGCGCCAGACCTACAGCGTACGCGCCGAAGCTGAGGGACGCGCCTTCCTGCCCGCCCGCCGCACCGTCGACCTGGCCCGCTACGCCCCCGGCGAGACGCTGACTGTCGATTTCATTGCCACCACGCCGGATGCGGACGAGTTCTGCATTCCCCATTTGGAGATCATTCAGGTCGTACAGGACGAATACAACAGCGCGCCCATCATCGCCGGCAAGCCTGCCGTACTGCGTGCCTATCTCCACTGCCCCAATTGCGACCCGGACGAAACGGTGACAGGCACGCTGCAAGCGTTCCGCGCCGGCGATGGCGCGGCCATCCCTGCCCGCGGCGAGCCGTTTGCGGTTAGCATGAATCAGCCCTCGGACGGCGTTACGTGGGCCACCCACCGCGGCGACCTGGGGCGCTCGCTCAACTTTATGCTGCCACCGGAATGGCTGGAAGGGGAGGTGCGCTTTCGCGTCAGCGCCATCAGCGCCGCGGCCGAACTGGACGTGACGTTTGAGCCGGGCAAACCACTGCGGATCTATTACGTCCACCTGGACTACACACCACTGATCACAACCCCGGTGCCAATCCCTACGCCAGTTCCGCCGCCGAACATCGAGCCACCCGATCTACCTGTAATCGAAAATGCCCACGAAGCCCTCTTTACCATGTTACCGATTGCCCGCCGGGATTTGGTTTACGAGCCAGCTACAAGCGAGCGTCAACCTATCGCGTTCCCGTTCGATATGAACGGTACGCCACGAATGAACGCTGAACGCTATCTGGACGCCCTTAATAGCTATTGGTTGCTGCAGCAACAGACAAGCGGCTGGAGAGACGGCCTAGCCCCTGATCGGTTCGTCGGCTGGACTGCCTTCGTGGAAAATGCAGACCAGCCCAGCGGTATAGCGGATGCGCGCCACAAGGGTAACGGAGGTGTGGCACTCGCCGCTGCGACCAATGGCAGTACAAGTTTTCGGCAGTCGCGGTTTTCCAGGGCAGGGGTTACGCTGGTCCATGAGCTAGGCCATCTTCTGGATGATGACGGGCTATGGCACACGCCGTTTGAGCCAGGTTTGCCGTGCGCGGATTCCGTTCCCCAGGATACAACGACCAACTTCCCCAGCTTCAATCCTCCGGGATCGATTGGTGATGTCGGCATCCACATCGACGGTGGCAGTTATGAATTGCTTGATCAATTCACGACTTATGACATCATGAGCTATTGTGAACCCTATTGGATGTCGCTGTTCAATTACAAACGCTTCCACGACGGCTTCCAGGCGTATAACCTCGCCACGACCGCGGCCAGCGCTGCGCCGGAGCCGCAACTCCTCATCTCCGGCCGGGTCATTAGCCCCACGCAAACAGCTGAGATCGACCCCATCTTCGCTATCGAGGCGGTCACCCCACCAACACCCGACACGCCCGGCGACTACTGCCTCGAACTGCGCGACGCGGCCGACGCCCCGCTCGACCGCCGCTGCTTCAGCCCCTCCTTTCGCGAGGGTATCACCGGCGGCCCCAGCGATAGCGGCTCCTTCCACCTGGCCGTGCCCTGGGTAGAGGGCGCGACGGCTGCCATCGTCACCCACGGCGGCGACGAGCTGGGACGGGTGACCGGCAGCGATACGGCCCCAACTGTCGCCGTCCCCATCTCGCCGCAGGTTAGCGAAGACGGGGCGTCGCTGACGATAAGCTGGGAGGGGGACGACCCCGACGGAGATGACCTGGTCTACAACGTCGGTCTGAGCAATGAACGGGGCTACATACCCCTGGCCTTCGGCATTCGCCAGCAGCAATGGACCGTGGATGCGCGTCAATTGCCGGGCGGCGAACCGCTGAACGTAGTCATCGAGGTGAGCGACGGTTTTCACAGCCGCCGCAGCGAGTCGCCCAAGCCCCTCGACCTACCAGCCAAGCCCCCCGTCGTCACCATCGAACCCGTGGCCGAAGAGTCCCTGATTGCCGGTCAGCCGTTCTGGCTGTTCGGCGTTGCCAGCGATGTTGAAGACGGCGCCCTGCCTGAGGAGGCTTTGGTCTGGTCGGCCAATGGCCAGGAGCTGGGTCGAGGCTCGCAACTGTTCGCCACACTGCCGCCGGGCGAACACACACTGACCTTGGCGGCCACCGACAGCGACGGCGATCAGGCGATGGCCGAAACAACGCTGCTGGTCGGGACTGCGCCGGAGGAAACGACCGAAGAGACACCCCGCTCGGCCCAAAACTGGCTGGGATGGGTCTTGCTTGGTTCGGGCGTTTTTCTGCTTGGCGGGCTTCTCTTCCTCATGTGGTCCAGACGTCGTTTGATACGCTAGCGTTCTTATTGCTGTATGATTGAGCTATCGTCCCTATGAGCATGGCGTCGGCAACATGACGCCTTAGAAAAGGGCCCACCAATGCGTAAGGCGATTGAGCAGATCCGACACCGCTGGAGGGGGCGTCGCGCGACGCGATCATCTGTGGCGGCCGAAGACCCCAACCCGCCCCCGCTGGCCCAACCCGAACAGGGCCACCTACCTAACCCTTCTTCTCCTCAACCCGACCAGGTTGTGCCAACCCTGCGCGAGATCAACCGCAAGTACCTTGGCCTCCCGCGTCTCACGGTATGGGGCGCGGTCGGCGGGCTAATCGTCTTGATCGGCCTCGTGGCCAGCCTCATCGACCTTGGCGACTACTTCCAGCGGCCCGAGGGGAGGATGACCGGCGACTTTCGGGTAGCCATTGCCGCCTTTGAGGTGGCCGGGCCACGCGAGAATCGGTCGATGGGCGAAGACCTGGCCCACGGCGTCTATCTACGCATGGAGGAGGAGCTAGAGGAGCTGTCGCCGGACTTTGTCACCGCCATCTGGTCCCCTGAACAGGTCGGCACAGTGCGCGGCGCGACGCAGGAAAAGCGCGCCGAGGCGGCGGCGCGAACTGCCGTAGACATCGAAGCCGACATTGTCGTTTACGGTCTGGTTGATACTTCGCAGCCCGTGTGGACGGTCACGCCGGAGTTCTACATCTCCGACCAGAATCTTACCGACGCGCAGGAGATTACCGGCCAGCACGAGATTGGCGAACCGTTCGAGGCGGTGGGGCAGGGGAGCGTGGCTACCAGAATTGAAGTCAGCACACAGATGAGCACCCGCGCCCAGCTCATCTCGGTTATAACCGTCGGCCTGGCCTACTACGCCGCGCTGGACTACCCGCGTGCCCAAACGGTGTTCGAGCAACTGGAGCGCGATTTCGACTGGAGCGCGGTGGGTGGCGAAGAGGTTCTCTACCTGCTGCTCGGCAACGCCGCCGGCAAGAACGATGCGCTCGACACTGCCGAACGCGCCTATCGGAGCGCGCTGGCCGAGAACCCGGACTACTCTCGTGCTTACGTTGGTCTGGGAAGTACCTACTACGTACGCGCCCTGGAGCCGGTCGAGGCGTCGGGCAATGGCGCGGACATCGATCGCGAACTGCTCAACAAGTCCATTGACTCTTTTCACCAGGCCGCCGCGGCCACAGTGCGGCCAGCGTTGTCCGACATTCCCGCCAAAGTCCATTTTGGCCTGGGGCAGGCGTATCTGGCGCTGCATCTACAGAACGAGAACGAACCTATAGCGCGCGCCATTGAGGAGTTTGACGCCGTTATTGGCGAGTATGACACTGGTGATAACCCTCGCATCCGCGAACTAGCGGCCGAAGCCCACGCCCGATTGGGGCTTATCCACGATCTGAACGGCAACCGCGATGCGGCCATTGACGAGTATGAGGCGGCCGTGTCACTACTGGACGGCGTGCCCGACCGGCAACGTCTCTATGAGAATCGGCTCCGTGAGTTACGCGATGAAGTGCCCGGTTAGGCGCTTTGTTCGCTTATGTAGCGGCCGTGAATGGGCCGCAGGAAGTCAGAAGTGCCATGACGAAACTGCTTGCGTTGCTCTGTCTCGTTTTCGCTGCCGTTGCCTGCAGCGGCCCAGTCAATACGGCCGGGCTAACTGAACTACTCCCGGAGGCGCCGGCTTCACCGGCCGCGCCCACCGCCGCTCACGAGGAAAGCGAGCCTACCGTCGCGCCTACCGCGGAGGAGCCAACGCCTCCAGCAAAGCAGGAAGGCACGATGACTCCCCCGTCTGCGGATGACTCCGACTTCACAGATACGCCGCCCAATCCACTGATTCGGCTGGACGGGCCGGCCCAGCAGTTCTCGCTGTCGAAGGCACAACGAACGCTGCCGGAGGGCATCCTGCGAGAAATCGGGTACTACGGTGGTGCAGGCGGCGGCAGTGGAAACGATTGCAGTGTGTGGACTGAGGGGCCGGGCGTGCTGTCCTCTACAGCCGCGGCAGAGTGGTGGAACTCCGTCACGTTTGCTCTCTGTGGGTTTGGCTTTGATGAGCCAGTTACAATGGCGGTTATCTCGCCGCAGGGCGAGACGGTGCGGGAGGAAACCAAGTCGGATAAAGATAGTTTCGGGGGAGTGTACTTTAGCCATACGCCGGAACTGAATGATCCGCTTGGCATTTATACGGCCCGCTTTAGCAACGCCAGCGGGTCGGTAGAGCAATCGTTTGAGGTGATCAGGCCGGATGGACCGCGGGTTTATTGGCGCGATGGTCGAATTGTTCTGTTTCAGTTTGAGCCCAATGAAACTGTCCGGCTATTCGCCTATGAGCCTATGCTCATATCTGACTCATCTCTAGTGTTTGATGTGAGCAGAGAAGCTTATTCCTTGTCTTCTTGGAATGAGTTCGTCACCGATGCAGAAGGGCAGTTGATTGTTGAGGGATTTCCTGATTCTGTATTGGCTGTGGTCGGCCAGCAGTCGGGCGAGTCGGAGATTGTTACTGATGTTAGACTGCCCCTGAGTGTCACGTCGCCATATGCCGCAACTGTGATGCGGCCGACTGATGAGGAGATGAGCGAAGTCGTGGACATCTGGACCCTGACCCAGTTCCATGATCTTGACCGGCCAGGAGAACAAAGGAGCGAGATTACTGTCAGCGCTGCCGATCCCCTTTACTGGCGGATGCGCTGGTGCGCGGCAAATAGTGACATCTTGAGGCAGAATCTGAGTGGGCGCACGCTCGTCATGCGCTTCATCATTAATGGCGTAGATGTGGAAGCTTTCCAGCTTCGAAAGACTGAGGAAACACACCCCAATACGGGCTGGGCCTGCCATCGCTGGGGAACAATCCTCAGAGATTTGCCAACGGAGTCGCCGACAACCCTGGTGATCGAGTATGAGTTGACGCAGGACGTCAATGACGGGCGGCAGGTCTATCCAGCCGGCACCTATCGCCAGATTATCACAGTCCATGCGACCGAGGACCCGACCTACGCCGGCGAAGGAACAGGCCAGCAGACGGCGCTCGCCGGTGAGCCTTATGCGCCGCCGCCGGCCGAGTACGTTCTGTTCGAGCCGGCGGCCGACGCCCCGCCGCCCGATAACGTCAGAGCGACCATTGACCAGTTCCGGCCCAAGGGATTTATCATTGACGAATCGGAAACAGACAATGGCCCTCTGATCGCCGCCAGCTCGCCCACGACGCTGGAGCCAGCCCCGTCGCTTGGCCCGGAGTTCTGGCTTGACCTGTATGTCCTGACCTGTGCCTGGCCGGTGGCGTCAGAATATGCGGTGACGATTGAGTACCCGGACGGCCGAACCGAACTAGAGCGCCTGAACGTGGACCGAAGTGCAACGTGTGAGCCATATACTACCTCTCTCTTTGACCCTCTCCTTGGAACGTACACGATCCAGTTTGGAACCTATGAGAACATGCGCCACACCATCGAAGTCGTTGCGCCCTCTGGCCCGCGGCTCTACGTGTTCCACGAGGGCAATCAGGGATCGACTTCTCTATTGCTACATCATTTCGCACCGAACGAAGCTGTCCACCTTTACGAATATAAACCGGACGAACAGGCACCGGGAACGCTGCGCCTGGCCGGTTGGCAGGCGCTTCAAACTGACGACAACGGTCAACTTCTCACTGGCACCCGGCACTGCCGATCGGAAATATGCATGAGCCAACCAGGCGCTTATATTCCTACTCTTGTCGTTGTTGGCGACACGAGTGGCGAGGTGCATGAGTTCGACCAGTTGTACTTTGGGGCGGCGGTGGGGAGTATCCTCATCGAAGAGTAGCGCGAGTCATGACGAAACTATAGGTGCGCTAATCATGAAACTGCTTACCCTACTCGCTCTCGCGCTTCTGGCGGCCGGTTGCTCTGGTTCAGCCACGCCGGTTAACTCGTCCGAATCGTCGCCCACTGCCACGATCCTTGGCTCAGAGGCCACAGCGGTCAAGGCTGCGCCCGCCCAAGCGACCGAGCCCCTAGCGGCAACTTCTGCGGCCATCCCCACCGGACCCGCACCGCACGACCCGGCGACGCCCACGCCAGTCGTAGATCCCCTGCGCATCCGCCTCGACGGGCCGGCTGAGAAATTCTCTTTGCCGGGCGAAAGCCGGCCCCTTCCAAAAGACATCCTCCAAGAGATAGGCTTCTTTAGCCTAGGGGGTGGTGACGGTGACTACATATGCGACTACCACGATGAACTGACGATGATCGAGCCCGAAGAGCCGACAGTCGAATGGATGACAGGCATTGGCTTCACCGTCTGCGGGTTCTCCGAGGAAGAGGCTGTTGCCGTACAGATCATATCACCAACTGGCCAGACGATAATAGAGGATAGCGAGAATGCATCTCATAGCACATTCGAGTATGTCTACGTGCCCGAACTGAATGCCCCAACGGGCGTCTACACTGCGCGGTTTAGCGGCCGCAGCGGCACTATCGAGCCGACCTTTGAGCTGATCGTTCCGCCCGGCCCCCGTGCCTATTGGCACGAGGATCGTCTGATCCTGTTTCGGTTTGAACCACAGGAGACCATCCGGTTATATGCTTTTGAACCCGAATCCATCCCGGATTCAAGGCTATCGAGAATGAGGGTTGCCACAGACCTGAGCTCTCTATCGGCGTGGAACGAATTTAGCACCGATGCCAACGGGCAACTCATTATCGAAGGGATAACTGCCAGTAACTTCGCTTTAGTTGGGGAGATATCAGGCGGAATAGACGTGATCGGCACCTCGGTTGATATTGGGTCGATCAAGGTACCCTATTCAGTGCTGGTGTTGCGCCCGACCGAGGCGCGACTCGCCGGAGCGATTGACATCTGGACAGTAACCCCGTTTACCGAATTTGAGCAACCAAGCACGCAGACAAGCGAAATCATCGTTAATCCTGACGACATGGTGCATTGGAGCATGCGATGGTGTGCCCATGGGCTAGGTATGGGGGGGATTGGATATACCGACCTTTGGTTAGCTGAGGCTCTTCACTCAATCAGCATGGCTTTCACAATTGATGGTATGGGCGTAACAAGTCCTTATCTGCGGACGAGTGACGAGGTGGACGACGCAAATGACTGGGTCTGTCATCGCTGGGCAACCCTCGTCACTAACTGGCCGGTAGACAGGCCAACCACCCTGGAGATCACCTATACGCTATCGGACGTGGTCGATGGCGGAAATCGGACTTACGCCCCCGGCACCTACCGGCACGTTATCACTGTCTACGCCAGGGAAGGGGCAAGCCTGAGCGCGGATAGGGGTGACGTTCTACCGCCTACTGATGACTCATCGTCCTGTTCCGGCGCGTTGCCGACACGCCTAGCCATCGGCAACTTGGCTCGCGTCGTAGCGGATCGGGTCCGCGTGAGAGAAGGGCCGGGAACTGACTACGCCACCGTTTACGGGACGTCAATTGACCACGGACGCACGGTCACCATACTTGATGGCCCGGTTTGCAGCGGTGGAATGCTATGGTGGAAGGGAGAAACGGGCCTCATAACCCTGACGAACGGCGAGCAACACAACATCACAGGCTGGATGGCGGAGGAAAGCGGCGGCCAATGGCTACTGGAGCCTGTGCCATAGTCTATCGTCTATGAGGGGGAAGGGGTAGGCGGGTTTGATCTGGGCTGGGTCATAGTTAAATTAATCTGCATTAGTCACACCCCCATTCTACTGACTCATGACGTTTATCCCCATTACCTGTGATAAACGTCATGGTGGGCGTGGGCCGGGTTCTCTTATAATGTTAGTGGTGTTATCATCGCCCCCGCAGTGCGTTGCGTGCTCGCCAAACGGGTCGGCTCTGGTTGCCCAGGAGGATCAAATGACCCGCCGCTTACCGGTGCTTTTCGCTATAGTTAGCCTTATCGGGTTGATCGTTGTGTTTGCGCCGCGGCCGGTACTGATGGCGCAAAATTCGGCTGGTATCACCACCATCGTCTCAATCAGTTCCAGTGGGGCACCGGGAAACGTCATGTCGGAGTGGCCCGCCATCTCGGCCGACGGTCGTTTTGTAGTGTTCTACTCCTACGCCTCTAACCTTGTCAACGGAGATACGAACGGTTTTGAGGATATATTTGTCCACGACCGGCAGACAGGTTCCACCAGCCGCGTCTCGATCAGTTCCGACGGTGACCAAGCGAACAACTGGTCGGACTACCCCACCCTTTCTGCCGACGGTCGCTTCGTGGCATTTCGGTCTAACGCCTCTAACCTCGTCGCCGGAGACACGAATAACGCCTGGGAGGTCTTCGTCCACGACCGGCAGACAGGCTCTACCAACCGCGTCGCAGTTAATTCCACAGGCGACCAGGGGAATAACTCCTCGGACTCCCCCCGGCTCTCGGCCGACGGCCGCTATGTGGCGTTTTCCTCCCCTGCCTCTAACCTTGTTTCGGGAGACACGAATAACGTCTCTGATGTCTTTGTTCACGATCGGCAGACCGGCGTCACCACCCTTGTTTCGATCAGCTCTACAGGCGAGAAAGGGAATTTTTGGTCGGACTATCCCACCCTTTCCGCCGACGGTCGCTTCGTGGTGTTCATGTCCGGCTCAACCAATTTGGTGACTGGGGATTCGAACGGCTACGTCGCCGATGTCTTCGTCCACGACCGCCAGACGGGCGTCACCAGCCGTATCTCGGAAAGTTCCGCCGGCGATCAGGGAAACGGTTCGTCGGATGGCCCTACCCTATCCGCCGACGGTCGCTTCGTGGCGTTCCAATCCGCCGCCTCAAACCTCGTCACCGGAGACACAAACGGTCACAGGGACATCTTCATCCAAGACCGCCAGACGGGCGTCATCAGCCGCGTCTCGGTTAGTTCTGTCGGCAAGCAGGCGAGCGGTGAGTCATGGCATCCGTCAATTTCGGCTGACGGCCGCTTCGTCGCATTCGTCTCTCAGGCAGTCGACCTCGTCACGGAGGACGAGAACGGCGACTTTGCCGACGTCTTCATCCACGACCGCCAGACAGGTACGACAATGCTTGTCTCGGTCAGTTCAACCGGCGAACAAGGGAACTGCTTGTCAGACACGCCCACCATCTCGGCCGACGGGCGCACCGTAGCGTTCTTCTCTCGCGCAGACAACCTCATCATCGGGGACATGAACGAGGCTTACGACATCTTCGTCCACGAGCGGGAAGGCATCCAACCAGCGGCCATCACCGATCTCCGCACGCAGTCCGGCCCGGCGGCGGCGATGGCTAACCTCTTCTGGACTGAGCCTCAGGGCGTGACGACATCTATGCGCTACCGCATCCGCTACCGCGTGGGTGGCCCCATCAACTCCGCGTCCAGTTGGGCAGCGGCCACGCCTGTTAGCACCCCCACTTTGCCCATGGCCGCCGGACAGACGCAAACGTTAACCGTCCGAGGCCTTGTACCGGGCCAGACTTACTACTTCGCCGCGCGATTGGAGGACACAACCGGCCGGCTATCGCCGCTGTCCAACAGCCCGGCGACTGTCGTGCCCGCGCCCGAACGGATCGACCTGACCGTCTCACTCTGGCGTGCGCCCGATGCGGCAGACAAGACGAAGTACGAGCAAATCTTCCGGCACTTCGCCGATGGCGTCTATGAAATGAGCAACGGTGTGCACGCTATCGGTACGATCACTATCTATCAGAATAAGGAAGATTGGCACGCGGCCAACGTGCAATGGGGCCAGAGCCGTTGGCCCAGTGCGGATGCGTCCGGATATGGCGAATCTAGCAAGCACATCTACATGGGCGACGAGTTTGCCTTTGACTCTGGGCCCTATGATGTATTGAGCAGCGACCATTTCCGCGCAGCCGGCTATGCGCTGGCTCATGAATGGGGCCACTACTACTACGGTCTTTATGATGAATACAAGGGCAAGTGTACCAAAAGCTGTTCACTCAGCGAACCCCAAGATGACGACACACCCGTTCATAACTCGGTGATGAACAGTCAATGGAACGCTGAGGGTGGGCACTATGAGTGGCTCAACTTCTCGATTGCCAAGAACGTCACCGGCGACACTGCCCAGCACCGTGTCTTTGAGGCCAGCGGCTGGCAGACACTGGCGCGACCACCGTCGCAAGACCCGCGGGGTATTTGGCGGCTCTTTCTTCCCAAGCGCCACCATTACCCGGAGCTTGCCGTGGTCGCTCCCAGAGGCGCAGCCGACAGCACCATCGAGCTAAATCACACGAGCACGCCGGCGGTTACTATCGTGTGGGACACGTCGTTTGCGGCAAGCCTCGTCTCCGAAGCGGCCTACGACGCCGAGGTTCGCTTATCGGCCGGCCTGACAGTGAGTTACCCCGCCCCTATCCTGGTGGCGGCCAGCGTGACCGGAATCGACCGCATCACCCGCGCCGGCGTTGTTGCCACGGCCACCACACCCGGCGGCGACACGCTGCCCCTGACCCTGGTCGATGACGGCGTGGCCCCTGATGCCATCGCCGAAGACGGCGTCTACTCCGGCTACCTACCCTACGGCCAGAGTGGGACCTACGAAGTCAGTGTCACCTTCGACAATGCGGCCAACACGGCCGTCTACACCCAACTGGCTACGTCATGGTCCATAGGACCCAACGGCGAGATCTTCGTCCCGACCTTCGAGCCGGTAGGCGAGCCGTTCAGCGCCACGGCGACGGCCACCGTCGTCGTCAGCGGCGTCCAGCCCGACGACCACGAGGACACGGCCGCGGTGGCCACGCCCCTACCGGTCGGTAACATCGACCTAACCGGCCGCATCGACCATGCAGGGGATAGGGACTGGTTCGCCGTGACCCCGGCAGAGTACGGCCGCCTGGCCGTCCGCGTGACCAACATCGGCCTAGGCCTGTCGCCCCGCCTGCGGGTGCTGGCCGCCGATGGGACGACCGTCCTGGCCGACGTGACCACGCCACCCGTCGCCGGCCTCTACCTGTTCGCAGTCATTGACGGCGACCCGGAATTGCCGGTCTACATCGAGGTGTCAGACACCAATGCCACGGCCGCGGGCGGCGTCTATGACGTCAGCGCCGGGACCCCCCTGCCCCCGGAGACGGCCGCCGTGGCCGGGCCGCCGCAGATCGCCGGCTTCTCCGTGCCCGGCGCGGCCATCGGTGAGGGCATCCTCATCACCGGCGTCGATCTGGTGGACGTGAGCGCGGTGGCGTTCAACGGCGTCGCCGCCACCTTCACACCGGTGTCGGACACGGAACTCTACGCCGAAGTGCCGGCCGGGGCGAGCAGCGGCTCGGTGACGGTGACCACGCCCCACGGCACGGCCACCAGTTGGATGGCGTTTATCGTCGCACCGGCGCCGGCAGTGACCGGCTTCGCGCCGGCCAGCGGTCTACCCGGCGGCTCGGTGACGATTAACGGGATGAACCTGAGCACGGTGACGGCTGTGGCCTTCAACGGTGAAACGGCCGTCTCGTTCGCCGCCGTCTCCGCGACGCAGATCGCTGCCGTCGTGCCCGCCGGGGCGACGACGGGCAAGATCACCGTCACGACGCTGGGCGGCGTGGCCGAGAGCGCCGGCAACTTCACCGTTATTCTGCCGCCCACAATCAGCGGCTTCAGCCCGACCAGCGGCCCGGTCGGCACGTCAGTAACCATTACCGGCTCGGCCTTCAGCGGGGCAACGGCCGTAACCTTCAACGGCGTCAACGCCGCGTCGTTCACGGTCAACTCGGCTACTCAGATCACCTCCATCGTCCCGACTGGGGCCACGACCGGCAAGGTCGCCGTCACCACGCCCGGCGGCACGGCCACCAGCGCCGCCGATTTCACCGTGACAACCGCTCCTAACTTCCCCGATGTCTTCTACATCAGCCCCAGCGCCAACGTTACCGTTGGCGGCATCACTGCCCAGGGGGCCGACGTGCTGCGCTACACCCTGTCGGCGAACAGTTGGACAATGCTCTTCGACGGCTCCGCCCACAGCCTGACCAAGAATATCAGCGCCTTCGCCCTGACCGACGACGGCAGCCTGCTGTTCGTCCTGGCCGCCAATCAGGCCATCGCCGGACTGGGCACAGTCACGCCCTACGACGTGGTCAGGTTCACGCCCACCGCGCCGGGCGTCTTCCCGTTGGGCGCAGGCACCTATAGCTGGTTCTTGCAGGGACGGCCAAAGGGGCTAACCACCACCGCTGAGAAGATCGACGCCATTGACCTGGCCGGCAACCGGCTGCTGTTGTCGACCTTCGGCCTAGCCAGCGTGCCCAAGCCGGGCGGCGGTGTGCTGAAGCCGGCCGACGAAGACGTGTTTGCCTTCAACCTGAGTACGAACGCCTGGGAGAGCACACTGGTCATCGACGGCTCAAAGATGCCCGGCATGGGCGTCGAGGACATCAACAGCATCTGGGACGACCCGCAAAGCAGCGACTACTACGTCACTGTCCTCGGCGCGTTCAACCTAGGCGGCGTAGCCGGCAATGACAAGAGCATCATCAGGTTGTCACCCAACGGCGGGGCCAGCGTCTATACGCCGTCGCTGGTGAGTTGGCTGGCGGCCGGCGTGACTCTGCCCACTGGCTTCAAGATCGACGGCATTGAGATAGCCCGCTAGTATGCCGACTGAAAGGGCCTGCCGGCATTCACCCCGCCCGGCAGGCCCTTTCGTTCCGTTGCCGTTACGGCAACGGTTGCCTGCACTTCACTCAAAACTGGGCCGACCAATCTACGCCCAGGTAATCGTACAGCGGCCAGGCAGGGACGAAGACCTGCTCCTCGCCACCCACTCGAACCAGCACGGCCGTCAACTCGTCATCAAAGAAAATGACGGGGCGTTCTTCATTTAGAACGGCAGTTCCCCCTGTCCCGTCACTTCGCCATGCCAGTCAGTCAAGAAGCGCATGGCCTCCTCGAAGCGGCGCGCCGGTAGCAACTTGTAGCTGGTGATGCCGAACTTGCGGTAGAACTCTCCGTAGACACCGCCGAACTCATTACGGCCGCTGGCCTTGCCCAGGGCCAGGGCAACCGCCTTAACCGCCTGGCTGATTTGGCTGGCCTGGTCCTGGCTGACGGTGCGCCCTGGCTGATTTAGACTATCCTCAATGGTTTCTAGACGGGTTTCCAGCTGCTGGAAGCGCGTGCTGGCGCGCTGCTCCATCAGGGCCTGGTTGCGGGCTAAGGCAAGGATAGCCTGAGCCAGGTGTACCGCTTGGGCAGTTTCGGGGGAGACACCGGCCAGGATGTCGGTGTCTTCCACAGTCAGGCGACCCTCTTGGAAGGCTTCGGCCAGGACGCGGTAGCAGTGCTCTTGGTAGCGGACAATGCGCTCGCGCAGCTCTGGCCGAACGCGGTCGGCGCTAATGCCGAAGAGCCAACCGTTGAGGTAGTCAAGCGGCAGGCAGAGCATTTCCTGGGGACCCCCTGCCCTTTGGGTTGACGAAGGTGTGATCGTAACGATCACACCTTGGATCATTCGTTGCAGGACAGGGTCGCGCAGAATACGCAGGCGCTGGGGGCTCCAGGCAATACCCAGCAGGTCGCAGATGGGGCGAATGGGCACGTAAATCTTCCGGCCAGCGTCGGGCGTGTCGACTGCGATAGCAATAATTGCATCATCGTAAAAGAGTACCGATTTCTGCTCGACCGGGATGAGGGCGCTCATAAGTGTGTCCTTCGCTTGCAGTTGCTAAGTCTATGTTAGCAGGGTTATATCCTTGGCGGTAGTTACGCCATTAGGTCAGTCAACG
>WBZM01002156.1_pt1 | contig 17333 bp, 17 predicted proteins | sample 5204271 | NCBI WGS metagenome assembly WBZM01 (sample SAMN12344346, study PRJNA552823) | activated sludge metagenome | biome: Activated sludge suspended growth; feature: Nitrification reactor; material: Wastewater; isolation source: activated sludge from nitrification reactor of wastewater...
GAAAATGACGGCACCCGGGCCGCCGAGCAGCGCGAACCAGAAGAGCGCGCCGAACACCGCGTCATTGCCGTTCTCGAGCGTCGATTCAATGCAGGCGGCGGCAACCGCCCCGGCGTCAAGGTCGTCGGTCTGCCGCGAAACCATCCAGCCAACATGCTCGCGCGCCGCCGCCAGATCGCCGTTGGCCAGATCGGTAGCAACACGGTTGGCATGCTCACCGAGGCTGCGCCCGCCGAGCGCCAGATAGAGGAGGATCGCGTTTGTCGCCCAGCCGGCGAGTCCCGTGGGGATCGCCCAGGCGGCCAGCGCCACCGGCGGCAGGACCAGCACCGACCAGACCAGCAGACCACGCAGGCGACGCGCGCCACCGCGATTCGCGACGGCCTCGCAACGGCCGGCCAGGGCACCGAAACCGACCAGCGGATGCCAGCGCCGGGGCTCACCAAGCAGCCGGTCGAGGCCGGCGCCGGCGATCGCCGCGAGCGGCACGGACAGTGCCGCTGGCACGCCGGCGACGAGGAATTGTGAAAAAGACGGGGTGAGCATGCGAGAATCGGGGCGTCGAAACCCGGATTCTACGATGAACGAGCACCGCACCCCCAGCCTGATGATTCAGGGCTGCACCTCCGACGCCGGCAAGAGCGTGCTGGTCACCGCACTTTGCCGCATCCTGCACCGCCGCGGCGTCCGCGTCGCCCCCTTCAAGCCGCAGAACATGGCGCTCAATTCGGCGGTCACTATCGACGGCGGCGAGATCGGCCGGGCGCAGGCACTGCAGGCGCTGGCAGCCGGCCTGCCGGCACATTCCGATTTCAACCCGGTGCTGCTCAAGCCGGCGACCGACAAGCGCGCGCAGGTGATCATTCACGGCAAGGCGCTCACCGACCTCGATGCGCGCGACTACCACGCCTACAAGCCGCGCGCGATGCAAGCCGTGCTCGAGTCCTGGCAGCGCCTTTCGGCACAGTACGAGTGCCTGCTCGTCGAAGGCGCCGGCAGCCCGGCCGAGATCAATCTGCGCGACCGCGACATCGCCAACATGGGCTTTGCCGAAGCCGTCGATTGCCCGGTGATCCTGATCGCCGACATCGATCGCGGCGGCGTCTTCGCGCATCTGTGCGGCACGCTCGACCTGCTGTCGCCCTCCGAGCAGGCGCGCGTCAAGGGCTTCGTGATCAACCGCTTCCGCGGCGACATCGGTCTCCTCGAAAGTGGCCTGCGCTGGCTCGAGCAGCGCACCGGCAAGCCCGTGCTCGGCGTTCTGCCGTACCTGCACGGTCTCTACCTCGATGCCGAGGATGCCGTACCCCGCGCCGTGTTGCACAAGGCGGCGGCCGCTCTGCGCGTCGTCGCCCCGGCCTACCCGCGGGTCTCGAATCACAACGACCTCGACCCCTTGCGCTTCCACCCGGAAGTCGATTTCCGCTTCGTCGGCCCCAACGATCCGCCGCCGCCCTGCGATCTAATTGTCCTGCCGGGCTCGAAAGCCGTGCAGGCCGACCTCGCCTGGCTACGCGCGCAGGGTTGGGAGGAAGCGATCCGCCGCCACCTTCGCTACGGTGGCAAGGTGATCGGCATCTGCGGTGGCTTGCAGATGCTCGGCCGCGAACTGCAGGATCCGCTGGGGCTCGAGGGTGCTCCGGGCAGCATGCCGGGGCTGGGCTGGCTGGACTACGCGACGCGACTGGCCGCCGAGAAGACGCTGGAGAACGTCAGCGGCTGCCTGATGCTGCCCGCTACGCCGGCTATCGGCGGTTACCGCATCCACATGGGGGTCACCCGCGGTACGGCCCTCGAAAAGCCGGCGGCAATCCTCGACGGTCAACCTGACGGTGCGCTCTCGGCAGACGGGCAGATTCTTGCAACCTACTGCCACGGCCTCTTCGACTCCCCGCCGGCACTGGCAGCGCTGCTCGCCTGGGCCGGCCACCGACCGACGCAGGACTTCGATCCGCAGCAGCGGCGCGAGGCCGACATCGACCGCCTCGCCGACGCTGTCGAGCAGCACATGGACCTGCAGGCGCTGGCCGAGTGGCTCCCGGCGCAAGCGCTGCGCTGAGCGCACCCCGCGGCGAGTACAGTACTACTCTACTCGTCGGGCTCTTCGCCGCGCACCAGTAGCAGCGATGTCTGTCCCTTGCGCACCAGACGCTCGGCGACGCTACCGACGAAGAAGCGTTCGATGCCGCGTCGCCCATGCGTGCCGACGACGAGCAGATCGGCCTGCCATTCGCCCGCCGCATCGATCAGCATGTCCGAAACATGCTTCTGCTCCGATTCGACGAGCTTGATTTCCGCCTCGACCCCGGCCGCGCGAACCGTTTGCAGCAGTCTGTCGAGAAAACCCTCCGCGCCGAGACGCATGCGGGCCTCGGTCTTGCCGACGCTGTTCGGCAGCATCATCGCTACTTCGCGCTGGGCAAGAATCGTTTCGTCGATGGCGTGGCAGATCGCCACCTGCGCGCCGGTGGCCTTGGCCAACTCGATCGCGGCTTCCATCACCTGACTGGTCATGAAGCTCTCATCCACAGCAACCATGATTCGCTTGTACATTGGCGTCGGCTCCTCGTTGGGGCAAAGTTGTCAGACAACGGCGACAATAGCACCGATCACGGTGGCCGGGAACGGGCTACTTGAGGCTGAGCGGCAGGCCGGCGACCACCAGGGTGACCTTGTCGCAGACCGCCGCCATCCGCTGGTTCAGGCGTCCCTGCTCATCGGCGAACAGCCGTGACAGCGCCGCCATCGGCACGACGCCCGAGCCGACCTCGTTCGAGACCAGGATGACCTGTCCCGGCAGCTGGGGAAGCAGGTCGCTCAGCGCCTGGATCGCGCCGGCGAGGCGTTGACAGCTTGCCGTTTCACCGGCTGCCGCCTCGCTCGCCGCGTCGCCGGCAAACAGCAGATTCGACAACCACAGCGTCAGGCAGTCGACCAGCAGGCAGACGTCCGGCGCGGCGTGCCGGCGTAGTGCAGCGGCCAGTTCGAGCGGCTCCTCGACCAATCCCCAGTCGGCACGACGTCTTTCCTGATGTTGCGCGATACGTCGTGACATCTCGGCGTCGAGAGGCTGCGCCGTCGCCACGTAAACGACGCGCAAGCCGCTGGCGCCGGCGCGCCGCTCGGCGAGCAGGCTCTTGCCCGAACGGGCCCCACCAATGATCAGTTCTCGCATACTGGCAAGCTTATCATGGCCCGGTGATGGGTATAATCGGCGGCTTTGCAGGGGCCTCGCCGAATCATGCACTTTGCCATCCCGCCTATCGCCGCTGTTCCCGGCCTGCAATCCCGCATCGACGGCAAGACCAAGCCACCCGGGTCACTCGGCCAGCTCGAAAGTCTGGCGCTGCAGATCGGCGAGATTCAGCAGTCCTTGACTGCGCGTCTCGACAACCCGCACCTGCTCGTCTTTGCCGGCGACCATGGTGCCGCCCGCGCCGGCGTTTCGGCTTTTCCGCAGGAAGTCACCTGGCAAATGGTCGAGAACTTCCTCGCCGGCGGTGCCGCGATCAACGTTTTCGCTCGCCACAACGGCCTGCAACTGCAAGTAATCGACGCCGGCGTCGCGCACGCGTTCGGGCCGCGCGACGGTCTCGTCGACGCGAAAGTCGCCTGCGGCACGCACAACTACATCGAGCAGGCGGCAATGAGCAGCGGCGAGCGCGACGCCGCCCTGGCACGTGGTGCGGCGATCGCCAACAACCTCGGCGAACAGGGCTGCCGGGTAGTCGGTTTTGGCGAAATGGGAATCGGCAACACCGCCGCCGCCGCGCTGCTGACGCACCAGTTGACCGGCACGCCACTCGCCGACTGTGTCGGCCGCGGCACCGGCCTCGACGACGCCGGGCTGGCACGCAAACAGGCGCTGCTGGCAAGGGCCGCCGAACGCGCGGGGCTGCCAGCCCACGCCGACGCGCTGACCGTACTGGCCGAATTCGGCGGCTTCGAGATCGCCATGATGACCGGCGCCATGCTCGCCGCCGCCGAGCGGAGGATGTTGCTGCTGATCGACGGCTTCATCGTCACCTCGGCGCTGCTCGTCGCCGCCCGCATCGCACCAGCGATCGTTGACTACTGCGTCTTCTGCCACCGCTCCGCGGAGCCGGGGCATCTGGCGCAACTGCGCGCCTTGCAGGCGGAACCGCTGCTCGACCTCGGCCTGCGTCTCGGCGAAGGAACAGGCGCCGCGCTCGCTTGGCCGCTGGTCCGCGCCGCCGCCGCTTTCCTCAACGAGATGGCCAGCTTCGCGTCGGCAGGCGTCAGCGAGCAGTCCTGAGCGACTACCCGCTGCTTGGCCGCCGCTGGCAACCGTCGTCGCCGCGTCGCTTGACCTGCGGGAAGTCAGCCACCCGCCGATCGCGAAAGGCGCCTCTCCCGTCAGTCACAACAACATCGCCACGACGCTGCCGCAAGACAGTGTCGCAAGAGTCCCCGAGATCAGGGTTCGCGGACCGAGTTCGACGATTTCGCTGCGCCGGTCCGGCGCGATAGCGCACATGCCGCCGAGCAGAATCCCGAGGCTGCCAAGGTTGGCAAATCCGCACAGCGCATAAGTCATGATGATCCGGCTGCGTGGCGCCAGGGCGTCCGGAGAAAGCCTGGCCATGTCCAGATAGGCGACCAGTTCGTTGAGGACCGTCTTGGTTCCGAGCAGCGAACCGGCGACTGCCGACTCATCCCAGGGGATCCCGGCCATCCAGGCCAGCGGCGCCATCAGCCAGCCGAGCAGACGCTGCAGCGTCAAGGCTGTGCCATCGACCACCGGCAGCAAACCCAGGAGTTGATTCGCCAGGCTCACCAGAGCCACCAGGACGATCAGCATAGCGATGATGTTGATGAACAGCGTTGCGCCCTCGCCGGTGCCACGGGTGATGGCCTCCATGGTGCTCCGGTCAGTCTGCGGCAGAGAGAGGTGGCGCCCGGTCGGCTCGCCTTCGGGAGGCACCAGCAGCACGGCAAACACGATCGCCGCCGGAGCGCTGATGAACGAGGCGGCGAGGATATGGCCGAGTGCATCGGGGACGATCGGCCCGAGTACGCTGGCGTAAAGGGCCATAACCGTGCCGGCAACACCGGCCATGCCGGCCGTCATGATGACGAACAGTTCGCCCCGACTGACGCCAGCGAGGTAGGGACGAATCAGCAGCGGGGCCTCGACCATACCGACAAAGACGTTTGCCGCCGTCGACATGCCGACCGCCCCGCCGACGCCCAACGTCTTCTCGAGCACCACCGAGAACGCGCGCACCATGATCGGCAGCACGCGCCAGTGATAGAGCACTGCCGACAGGGCACTCATCACCAGAACCACGGGCAATGCCTGAAAGGCGAGAACGAAACTGGCCCCGGGAGCAGTCTCCGCATATGGCAGCAGGGCGCCGCCGAGAAAGCCGAAAACGAGGCTCGTCCCGGCGCGGGTTGCGGCGGCGATGGCCAGGAGGACGTCGTTGCACGACGCAAACGCCTCCCGCGCACCGGGCAGCCGAAAGATCGTCACGGCGAGCGCGAACTGCAGGCAAATGCCACCGACGACGGTTCGCCACGGGACGGCGGATCGCTGGCTGGAGATGGTCCATGCCAAACCCAGGAGGAGCAGATAGCCGACGGCGGCTTGCAGCATGGAATTCAACGCGCCGGCGTTCCGCCCCGCGCGCCGGCGCTCGGTCTCATCTAGCGGCCCACCCGCGGGCTGGCGTCAAGTCGCGTCCCCGCCTTCTCGTATTCCGGTCGGATCTGACTCGCGGCGCGGTAAGCCGGCTGGATGTGGGCTTCCGGTGTCGGCGCGACATCGCGCCGCTGCGCGGGTGGCTCGACCGCCTGGCCGCGTGGCGCGAAAAGCTGGCCGTGGTTGCGCTCGTAGCGATCGAGAAAGCGCCGCATCTGCTCGTAGTCGGGGCAGTTCTGCGGCATCAGGCAACGGCCGAACGCGTCGTACACTATCGCCGGCGGCGGCAGGCCGTACGGCGAAACCCACGACCCGATGGCGAAGTCGCCGCCGATCGCGAAAGCACCAGCGGCGGCCGGAGCGGCTAGCGAAGTGAGAAACGTCGCCAGAAATGATCGCGTGCGCATGATTAAACCAGTGTAGCACCTCGGCGCCGATCGCTGGCGGTAGCGACGGCAGACCGTGTACCACCTGTCCACCATCGGATGTGCGCAAAAAAGCGCACGCGCGTTTCTGCGGGGTGTGTATACTTGACAGGCTATCCAGGTTTCCATGCCCGCGTGGAGAATGGCCACAAGGCCTGACGAACGTCCCGAGCCTTCCCTGCAACCATGAAATGTCCAAACTGCCTCTCCGACGACGTCCGCCGTTCACGGCGGCGCGGTCCGCGCGAAGGGATCACGCTGCGCATCAAGCATCAGGCGCCGTATCGCTGCCGGCAATGCGACTTTCGCTTTGTCGGCGCCGAGGACGACGGAGATGGAACCAGCGCCCGTCGCCAGGTCTCGTTTGCCGATTATCTCGGATTGCGGGGCACAGCCCGCAATCTGCTCTCCGACCACGTGATTCTTGGCACACTAGGATTCCTGCTGTTCATCACCCTTATCGTGCTCTTTTTCGCCCTTGCCTTCGGGTGGATCAACCCCTTGTCCTGGCTTCCCGAGGGGACCTGGAGACCGACAACCCAGGAAATGGAGCGAATCACCCGCGAGTAGCGCGAACCGTACCTCGCCACCTGCCTGCCTGAGTGGCACCAGCTGGCGATCCTGACGGCGGCTACCGCCAGCACGGCAAGGCGAGGTAATGATCAGCCCGAAACAGGGCTCGTCGGCAGCGACGCCGAGCGAGCAGCGGTATTGCAACGCACAACAATAATGGCGGCGGGGTCGTTGATCAGTGTTAGAATAATCAGTTGATCGACGTGCTAGCCGGTCAACCATTCAGCTTTTGGCTCGTTGTAATCTTTCCATTGTCGATAAGGAACCCCCCACATGAAGAACTCCCTCCTCGTTGCTGCGCTGATCGCTCTTGCTGTTACCGCTTGTGGCAAGAAAGAAGAAGCCAAGCCGGCTGCTGCTCCTGCCGCTGCTCCTGCCGCTGCCGCTCCTGCTGCCGCTCCTGCTGCCGCTCCTGCCGCTGCTCCTGCGGCTGCTCCGGCCGCGGATGCTGCGAAGCCCGCCGATGCCGCCAAACCCGCCGACGCCGCCATGGACAAGGCCAAGGAAGTTGCCGGCGCTGCTGCGCAAGGCGCTGCCGATGCAGCCAAAGATGCAATGAAGAAGTAATAGCTGCTCTGGCATCAGCGAAAAGCCGGCTTGCGCCGGCTTTTTTTGTGCTCAGACTCGTCGACAGACTGCCCCGCCGCTCACATGATCTGCCGCCAGCCGAATCCATCCTCCTGATCGGCAACCCCTATCCAGTCCTCGCTGCAGCCCAGGGCCGAAGCAAGCGCCCGGGTCGCCAACTCCGGGCGGTTGTTCTCCTGACTGAGATGGGCAGCGACCAGATGCTGCAAGCGCCGCGTTTCCACCTGGCCAAGCAGGGCTGCCGCCTGTGCGTTCTCCAGATGGCCGTATCGCCCCCCGACCCGCTCCTTGAGAACCGCTGGATAACGTGACGCCGCCAACAGCGCGCGGTCGTGGTTGCATTCGAGGACCAGCGCGTCACAGGCGTGAAGCATGTCGACGATGTGCGGGGTGATCGAGCCCGTATCGGTGAGGACGCCAAGACAGTGCTCGCCGTTGTTGAAGGCATACTGTACCGGTTCGCGCGCGTCGTGAGGCACGGGAAAGGGCAACACTTCGAGGCTACCGATGGCGAAGGACGCGTGTCCGTCGATCACCCGGCATGCGGGCAGGGCACTCTTGCCACGCGCCGCCGCCACATACGTGCCGTGGGTGAGATAGACGGTGAGCTGGTGACGCCGCGCGAGCGCGAAAACACCCGCCACATGATCGCTGTGTTCATGGGTGACCAGAATTGCCGTCAGATCCCCCGGTGCCGCCGCCAGACGGGCTAGTCTGGCGGTCGCCACGCGGGCCGAGAAGCCGCAGTCGACCAGCAGCTTCGTCTCGCCGGCATCGACAATCAGCGCATTGCCGCGACTGCCGCTGCCCAGCGATGCAAAACGCATCACTTCAACTGGTCGTAGAGCAGACTGAGGATCCTCTTCGACGTCTCGGACTGATCGACGCCACCTTCGAGCGTCAACACCTGGACCGTCGACCTGCTGGCGTCGTCCTTGACGAAGATACGATACTGCGTCTGTGGTTTGCCGCTGGAACTCGACTTGAAGATGTTCAGCTTCGAGAGGAAGCCTTCCTCCTTCTTCTCGTTGTCGATTTCCGGATCCACATAGCGAACGAAATACAGACCCCGCGAACGATCGCGGTCCTCAACCGTAAAGCCGACCCGGTCGAGCGCCAGCCCAACACGCCGCCAGGCGCGATCGAAAGACTCCTCGACCTCGAGGGTACCACTCCCGTCAGGCCCGCGCGTCATCTTGGCACGCTCGAGGGGCTTCTCCTGTGCAGCCTGCATGGCAGCCGTCGCGCGTTTCTCCTCGCTGCCGAGGCGAACCATCAGGCGGCGCAGCATTTCCGCTTCCAGTTCCGGATCGGCGGGACGCGGTTGCCACTTGGTCTGATCCTTGCCTTCGGTGACAAAGATCTCGTACATCCCGCGATGACTGATGAAGATGTCTGTGGTTCCCGGCGTGCTTCCAGGCTCGAGGCGGGTGCGGAACTTGTCCCGCTCGGCCGTCGAGTAGACCGAGTCGATCACCTTGCCGAGGATGTTGCGGATGAAGTCCTGCTGGATCTTCGCGCGGTTTTCGGCCCAGTCGGTCTCCATCACGCCGGCATCCGGCAATTCGAGTTTGATGACAAACCCGGTCTCCTGCCAGAAGTCCTTGACGGGCCCCCAAAGCTTGTCCGGGGAACCCGAGGCGACCAGCCAGCGCTGATTGCCCGAACGCTCGATACGCGCCGTATCGACCTCCGGCAGGACATCGCTCTTCTGCTGCGCTCGGGCCTGGGGCGAACGCTCGGCGCTATACGCCGAGAACGTCGCCGCACCCTTGCCACTGGTATCCGGAACGGCATAACGGTCGTCGCGCGTCGGCGATGTCAGGTCGGGGGGCACTTCGAGCGTCGGCACCTTGTTGGCGGACGCGGTCTTGTACTCGATCTTCTTTGGCTCGAGGAGCGAACCCGTACAGCCGGCGAGCCCAATCAGCAAAACGGCAACAGCACCGCGCGCAACGACGACAGAATTCAATTTGTTCACCCTGACTCTAGATGCCCACGCCAGCCTGATACAGGGCAGCTCGCACTCGTTCGTGATACTCCGGCGACAGCGGCGTCAGCGGCAGCCGCAACCCGCTTTCGATCAGGCCGAGCTGTTGACATGCCCATTTGACCGGAATCGGGTTCGCCTCGCAGAACAACTGCCGGTGCAGACCGAGCAGACGGGCATTCAAGGCGCGCGCCTGGATCACCTGACCGGCCAGCGCCGCCGCGCACATCTCGTGCATCAGGCGCGGCGCAACGTTGGCAACCACCGAAATGTCTCCTTGTGCGCCCATCAGGATGAGGGCACAGGCGCTGGCGTCGTCGCCACTGTAGACGGCAAAGCCCTCGGGTGCGCGGGTGATCAGCTCGATACCGCGGTCCATGTTACCGGTTGCGTCCTTGATCCCGACAATGTTCGGAATGGCTGCCAGGCGCAGGGCGGTGTCATTGCTCATGTCGGCAACGGTGCGGCCCGGCACATTGTAGAGGATCACCGGAATGTCGACGGCCTCGGCGATCGCCCGGAAGTGGCGATACAGTCCTTCCTGCGTCGGCTTGTTGTAGTAGGGCACGACCGAGAGCGCGGCGCTGGCGCCCGCCTGACTGGCAAAGCGTGTCAGTTCGATGGCTTCAGCCGTCGAGTTGCCGCCAGTGCCGGCAATTACCGGAATCCGGCCAGCTGCCTGGTCGACGGCGACACGAATCAGTTGGCAGTGCTCGTCGAAATTGACCGTCGGCGACTCGCCAGTCGTTCCGACGATGACGATGGCGTCAGTACCCTCCTGCACGTGAAAGTCTACAAGACGGCGCAAGCCAGGCACGTCGAGACTGCCATCCGCGTGCATGGGGGTGACAATCGCTACGATCGATCCAGTAATCATGGTCATGAAAAGGAACCCGCGAAAAAGGTCTTGCCATCAAAGGCTCAGGCCCCGGATTCTAACCGAAGGCGCGCGACTTGACCATGAAAAACGCCGCCCACCAAGCCCTGGTGAACGGCGTCGGCGCAGCCTCTGAGCAATCAGAAGTCAGCCAGGACCCGGAGGTGACAGACAACGCTGCGCGCCAGCGCCGACAGGGAGTACCCGCCTTCGAGCATCGACACGATCCGTCCCTGCGCGCTCTCATCGGCAATCTGTTTCACTTGTTCGGTGACCCAGGCATAGTCCTTCTCGAGCAGACTCAGGCCACCCATCTCGTCCTCGTAGTGGGCGTCGAAACCTGCCGAGATGAAGATCATCTCCGGCTGGAACTCGCGCAAACGCGGCATCCACAGGTCGCTGACCACGCGCCGGAACTCCTCGCCGTCGGTACCCCGGCCAAGGGGAACGTTGAGCATGTTGGCGGCGGGATGCTCCGTACCGCTGTACGGGTAGAACGGGTGCTGGAAGGTACTGACCATCAGCACGTGCTCGTTGCCCTTGAAGCAGTCCTCGGTGCCGTTGCCATGGTGGACGTCGAAATCGACCACCGCCACGCGCGACAGCTTGTGCGCTTCGAGCGCGTGCGCCGCGGCAACGGCAATGTTGTTGAAAAAGCAGAAACCCATCGCCGTGGCGCGCTCGGCATGGTGACCCGGCGGACGCACCGCACAGAATGCGTTCTGCACCTCCCCTGCCATTACCAGGTCGACCGCCAGCACCCCTGCCCCGGCGGCTCGCAGCGCCGCCTGCCAGGTGTACCGGTTCATCGCCGTATCCGGATCGAGGTGCACGATACCCAGTTCGGGTGAGGCGCGCTTCAGACGTTCCAGGTGCATTGCCGAATGGACGCGTTTGAGTTGCTGAAAGCTGGCCAGCGGTGCGTCGTGATAGACAAAATACGAATCCACCCCTTGCGCGATCATGTGGTCGCTGATCGCGCTCAGACGCTCAGGCGATTCCGGATGGTACGAACCCATGTCGTGCAGTTGACAGTCGCGGTGGGTGATGAATGCAGTGCTGGTCACTGTTGCCTTTCTGCCGCAGATCGGGGCCTCCATGGGCAGCGAAATCCGCGGGGAATCGAGTTGTCGGCCGATGGTTTATTATCATCCCAATTACCCCGGAACGACAAGCCATGCTGCCCGCCAACCCACAATCCGTTCTCGCCGACATACTTGCCGCCGCCAACGCCGTCGTTCTCGGCAAGAGCACGCAGACGCGGCTCGCCCTCTGCTGCCTGCTCGCAAAAGGCCATCTGCTGATCGAGGACCTTCCCGGAGTCGGCAAGACGACTCTTGCGCATACCATGGCCCGCCTCCTCGGTTTCCAGTTCTCACGGGTCCAGTTCACGAGCGACATGCTGCCGGCGGACATTCTCGGCGTCTCGATCTTCGACCGCGAGCGGGCCGATTTCCGCTTCCTGCCCGGACCGGTCTTCTGTCAGATTCTGCTGGCGGACGAAATCAACCGCGCCACCCCGAAAACGCAGAGCGCCCTGCTCGAGGCGATGGAAGAGGGGCAGGTGACCACCGAAGGCGAAACCCGGCCGCTGCCGGAACCTTTCTTCGTGATCGCCACGCAGAACCCATCGAGTCAGGTCGGCACCTTCCCCTTGCCTGAGTCGCAACTGGACCGCTTCCTGCTGCGCATCGAACTCGGCTACCCGGAGCACGCTGCCGAACGCTCACTGCTCGAGAGCGGCGGCCGGCGCGAGCAGTTGCCGGCGCTTGCCGCCCGCGTGGCCCCCGGCGACTTTGCTCTCCTGCAGCAACAAGCGGCGGCCATCTACGCCGCACCGGCCCTCTTCGACTACCTGCAACTGCTGGTGGCGGCGACGCGCAACGAGCCGCGCTTTCTCCATGGGCTTAGCCCACGGGCAGCCCTGTCGCTGCTTGCGGCGGCACGCGCGTGGGCGTTCACCGGTGGCCGCAGCATGGTTCTGCCAGAAGACGTACAGGCGGTCCTGCCCGCTGTCGCCCGTCACCGCTTGCGGCTGCTCAGCGGCGGACAGGCCGCAGCGGAAGACATGGCGGCACTGATTCGCTCCGTGCCACTGACCTGATGCGCCCACTCGCAGCCGTTCAGCGCTGGCTGTTTCGCCTGGGCCGTGACGAGCAGGTACCGATCGTGCTCACCCAACGCCGGATCTTCATCGTGCCAACGCGCGGCGGCGTCGTTTTCGCGATCGTCCTTGCCGTCATGCTGATCGGTGCGATCAACTACAACCTGAGCCTCGGTCACGCCTTGATTTTCCTGCTCGCCGGGCTCGGCATCGTCGCCATGGTGCATACCTTCCACAACCTGTTCGGCCTGCGCCTGACCCCCGCACGGGCGGAAGCCGTCTTCGCTGGCGAAAGCGCGTACTTTCCCCTGGCGATCGACAACACCCGCCCACAGCCGCGTCGCGCCCTTGAGTTCTCCTTTTCGCACCAACCCGTGGTCAGGGCCGACGTCGCGCCCGCAGGACACGCGACGGTCGCCATTCCGCACGCTGCGCTACACCGCGGCCAACTCGACCCCGGCAGGATAACCTTGACCAGCCGCTATCCACTCGGCCTGTTCCGCGCCTGGAGCTACCTGCATCCGACCTTCTCGTGCATCGTCTATCCTCGGCCGATCCGTACGCCGCTGCCGCCGGCGGCGTCGGCAGCACACGCCGACAGCCGCCACGGCGAAGGCGGCCTGGAGGACTTCGCGGGCTTGCGGCCACGCCAGGCCAGCGACCCGACCCGCCACATCGCCTGGAAAGCGGTCGCCCGACGATCCGATGAACAACCGCTGCTGGTCAAGGAGTTCGCCGGCGGCGCCACCGATGAACTCTGGCTCGATTGGGCGCTGACCCCCGGCAACCGTGACCCGGAAGAGCGACTGTCGATCCTTGCCGGCTGGATCCTGGCCGCCGAGGAACAGCAGGAACTTTACGGCTTGCGCCTGCCGGGACATCTCCTGCGCCCAGCGCAGGGCCGGGCGCATCGCGCAGCCTGCCTGCAGGCGCTGGCGCTGCACGGCGAGCCCACCCGGTGAGGCGCAGACCGAGCGTCGCGCTCGAGCGCGGCGCCGTTCCCTGGCTGCTCGCCGCCGCGTTGGCGACTACCGTGCCGCACGCCGAGCACCTGCCTGCGTGGCTCAGCGCACTCGTCGGCAGCGCCCTTCTCTGGCGCGGCTGGTTGTGGCATCGGCGGCGCCCGCTGCCGGCGCGCTGGGCACTGGCGCTACTGGTCGGTGGCTGCGTCGCCGGCATCGCCTGGCAGTTCCATACCCTGCTTGGCAAGGATCCGGGGGTCGCGCTCCTGGTCGTCTTCATGGCGCTCAAGCCACTGGAAATGGACAACCGGCGCGACGCGATGGTGGTGATCCTGCTCGGCTACTTCCTGCTGCTTACCCACTATTTCTATTCACAGAGCATCCCCGCCGGCCTCTGGCTGCTGTCCACCATCACCCTGCTGACGGCAACCCTGATCCGGGTGCACGGCGGCGCCCAGCCGGTCGCGGCGATCGCCCGCCTGGCCTGCCTGCTGCTGGTTCAGGCGCTGCCCTTCATGCTGATCCTGTACCTCCTCTTCCCGCGCGTCTCCGGTCCGCTCTGGGGCTTGCCGCAGGACGCCTATTCGGCCCTCAGCGGCCTGTCCGAGCAGATGTCGCCGGGCTCGATCAGCAGCCTGACCCAGTCCGGCGCGATCGCCTTCCGCAGCCAGTTCGCCGGAGAGGTCCCGGAAAAGGCCGATCTCTACTGGCGCGGACCCGTCTTCGACGACTATGACGGACTGACCTGGCGCGCACGTCCGCCGGCCGGGGGACCGGCGCGAGCCGATCCGCTCATCGAGGCGCGCGGCCAGGTGCATGCCTACACGAGCATCCTCGAAGCGCACAACCAGCGCTGGCTACTGGCTCTCGACGTGCCGACCCGCCTGCCGCCCGACAGCCGCCTGGCACCGACGCTCGAAGTCCTGGCCCGCGAGCCCTTGCGTGTCCGGTCGAGAGTCTCGTTCGTCTCGGCGCTCGACTATCGCGCCAGCGTCGCTGAAGCAGCGGCTGTCCTGCAGCAATCCCTGGCCCTGCCCGCCCAGTTCAACCCGCGCACGCGCGCCCTCGCCGCCGAGTGGCAGTCGCTGCCGCCGCGGGAAATCGCCGAAGCCGCGCTGACGAAGTTCCGCCACGAGCCCTTCTACTACACCCTGCAGCCGCCGCTGCTCGGCCCCGATGCCATGGACGAATTCCTGTTCACCACGCGTCGCGGCTTCTGCGAGCACTACGCCTCGGCCTTCGTTTTCCTGATGCGGGCAGCGGGTGTTCCGGCACGCGTGGTCGCCGGCTACCAGGGCGGCGAAGTCAATCCGGTCGATGGATATCTCACCGTACGCCAGTCGGACGCGCACGCCTGGGCCGAAATCTGGCTCGCCGGGCAGGGCTGGGTACGCGTCGATCCAACCGCAGCGGTGGCTCCGGCGCGCATCGAACAGGGCATTGCCGCGGCGCTGCCCGAGGGCGAACCCCTGCCGGTCGTCGTCCGGATCGATGCCGACTGGCTGCGCCAGTTGCGCAACCGCTGGGAAGCGGCCAACAACAGCTGGAATCAATGGGTACTCGGGTACAATCCGCAGCGTCAGCGCGAGGTTCTGTCCCGACTGGGCCTGCCCGACGCGGACTGGCAGAAGATGACCGCCACGCTGGCCGTCCTCTGCGGCACAGCACTCCTGATCGTCACCCTATGGACCCTGCCCGCGCGCCGGGCAGTCGATCCGGTGCAGCGTGCCTGGCAACGATACTGCAAGGAGCTCGCGCGACGGGGCATGGCCCGCGCCGAATGGGAAGGACCGCTGGCCTTCGCGCAACGAGTAGCGCGCGAAAGACCCGATCTGGCTCAGCTCACCAGCGAAGCTGCCGCTTGCTATGCCGAGTTGCGCTACGGTTGCCAGGGCGACGCCAGGCTTGGCCAACTGCAGCAATGCCTGCGCCGACTGCCACCGCAAAGGAGAAGGAAAGCTTGAAACGAAAATTGCCTGCCACGCTGTGCCTGGTGCTGCTCGGCGGCCTTCTGCCAGTCTCCGGCCATCCCCAGCAGGGAACCGGATTCAGCCAGGAACCGGAAGTCAAGTCCTTCATCATCGAGATGCATGAACGTTACGGCTTTGATGTGGCCCACCTGACGCGCCAATTCGCCGCCGTCCGGCCAAACGCCACCGTGCTGCGCGCGATCCGCCCGCCGGCGGTTCCGGAAAAGCAGCGTTCGTGGCAACGCTATCGCGAACGCTTCGTGAACAGCCGGCGCGTCGATGGCGGCCAGCGCTTCTGGCAACAGCACGAAGTGACGCTGCAACGTGCCGCAGCAATTTACGGCGTGCCACCCGAGATCGTCGTCGCGATCATCGGCGTCGAGACCGAATACGGCCAGAATATGGGCAGTTTCGGCGTCCTCGAAGCTCTCGCGTCTCTCGCCTTCCACTACCCGCCGCGGGCGGAGTTCTTCCGTAGCGAACTCGAGCAGTTTCTCCTGCTGGCCCGCGAGAACGGCGTCAGTCCGCTCGCGATCAAGGGTTCCTATGCCGGCGCCATCGGTATCCCGCAGTTCATGCCGAGCAGTCAGCGCCGCTTCGCCGTCGACTTCGACAACGACGACCGCATCGACCTGCGCAACAGCAACGTAGACGCCATCGGCAGCGTCGCCCGCTTCCTGCAGCAGCATGGCTGGCAGAAAGACGCTCCGGTCGCCGTTCCGGCGAGCGTCAATGGGGATCCCGCGATGCTCATCGCCGCCGGCATCAAGCCGGCGCTGAGCGTACGCGAACTGGCCAGCCAGGGTGTCGTTCCGGACACTGTTCTGGCGGCCGGCGATGCCGACCGACCGGCGGCACTGATCGACCTGGTCAGCCCGGGAGCGCCGACCGGTTACTGGCTGGGCTTCGACAATTTCTATGTGATTACGCGCTACAACCGCTCGAGCTTCTACGCAATGGCCGTCTTCCAGCTCGCCGAAGCGTTGCGCGAGACGCGCAACACGCTCGCTGGCACGCCCTAGAAGAGGTTTTCCGGGGTCACGCCACGGCGCCTGATGATGCGCCGAAGGTGGTCGAGCGCTTCGATCTGGATCTGGCGAACGCGTTCGCGTGTCAGATTCAGGTCGAAGGCGATCTCTTCGAGGGTGGAGGGTTCGCTGCCGCCGAGACCATAGCGACGCTCGAGAACCTGCCGATGCTTGCCGGCGAGTTGCCCCAGCCAGTTCCTCAACAATTCGCCGAGTTCGTTCGACTGCAGCAGTTCATCCGGATCGAGCAGGCTCTCGTCGGCAATCAGGTCGCCCACCGTCTGGCTGGGATCGACTTGCAAAGGTGCATCGAGCGAAGCGATATGCTCGTTGAGGGCCATCACGCGACGTACATCTTCGACCGGCCGGTCGATCAGATGAGCGATCCGGTCGGGACAGATCTCGCGCCCGCTGGCTGACTCCAGGTGGCGGATGGCGCGCAATACCAGATTGATGTCCTTGACCACATGCACCGGCAGGCGGATCGTCCGCGACTGGTTCATGATCGCGCGTTCGATGCTCTGCCGGATCCACCAGGTGGCGTAGGTCGAAAAGCGGAATCCGCGCTCGGGGTCGTACTTCTCGATCGCGTGGATCAGCCCGAGGTTTCCTTCCTCGATCAGGTCGAGCAAGGGGATGCCGCGGTTGAGATAATGCTTGGCAATATTGACGACGAGCCGGAGATTGTGCTCGATCATCTTCTGTCGCGCCGGGAACTCGCCGGCACGGGCACGCCGTGCCCAGTTCACTTCCTCGGCCGGCGACAACAGCGGCTTGGCGCCGATCGCGTTCAGGTAGTGCTGCGTGACGTCATTGAGCAGTTCCACCTCGGGGGGCGAGGAAAAACCCTCCGGCTCGGGTTCGGGTTCGCACAACGGCACTTCAGCCGAGAACTCCGACGCCTGGAAGTCGTCGAGCAAATCAGGATCGAAGTCGAACTCACCGGCCATGATCAGCGCGGCGGCAGGTGTTTGAGCGGGTCTACCGGCTTGCCCTGACGACGCACCTCGAAGTGCAGCTTGACCTGGTCGGCATCGGTGTCGCCCATTTCGGCGATCTTCTGCCCCTTGCCGACACTCTGCCCCTCCTTGACCAACACGGTCTTGTTGTGCGCGTAAGCGGTGAGGTAATTGTTGTTGTGCTTGACGATC
>WBZM01002158.1_pt1 | contig 17305 bp, 14 predicted proteins | sample 5204271 | NCBI WGS metagenome assembly WBZM01 (sample SAMN12344346, study PRJNA552823) | activated sludge metagenome | biome: Activated sludge suspended growth; feature: Nitrification reactor; material: Wastewater; isolation source: activated sludge from nitrification reactor of wastewater...
GTCGTCCAAGTCTGGCCGGGAATTCTGAATCGTGAACCGCCGTCATCCCGGCCGGAGCGGAGCGGAGAGCCGGGATCCAGCGCACAGGCGCCTCGGGCTGGATCCCGGATCGGCCTTCGGCCGTCCGGGATGACAGGCGAGGCTGTCGCGCAGTTTCTGACCGGCTACACCGGCTCGACCGTAAGCACCGACCCCTGCGCGGCGACGCCCGTCACGCGCACGCGGCTGCCGGCCGGCGCGTCGGCGCCGCGCACCCGCCACACGCTGTCCAGCACCTTCGCCTTGCCTTCGCCCGCCACGATCGGCTCGATCAGCGTGAACTCGCGCCCGACGAGCGCGGCGGCGCGGCTGTTGAGGCCGGAATCCGTCGAGGTCGTCAACCCGCCGTAGACCTTGCGGCCGACGAACGAAAACCCGACGGCGAGCGCGGCAAAGATCAGCAGGCTCCATTCGAAGGGTATGGGGACGAGCAGTTCGAACAGGCCGAGCGCGACCGCCGCAAGGCCGATCCAGAGCAGGAAGGCCCCGGGAACGAAAATCTCCGCCCCGCAGAGAGCGAGGCCGAGCACCATCCAGGCGAAAGGCGCGTAGAGCGTGGCCGGCATGGGTCAGGCTCCCGCAGGCGGATTGTCGCCGCCCCAGGGACCGGATGGCGGCGCGGGCGGCCGCGCGGGAGGGCGGGCCTGCCCTTGCGCCTGTTGCGACGGAACGGCGCTCGCGCGCGGCCGGCGCGCGTCGTCGGACGCCGATTCGCCCATCGCCGAGCGCGCGATTTCCGCGATGCCGCCGATCGAGCCCGCGAGCCCCGCGAGATCCATCGGCAGGATGAAGGTCTTCTGGTTCGGCGACTTCGCGAAATCGTCGAGCGCGCGCACGTATTTTTCCGCGACGAAATAATTGAGCGCGGCAATGTCGCCGGCCGCGATCGCCTGCGACACCATGCGCGTCGCCTCGGCTTCGGCCTGCGCGGAGCGCTCGCGCGCCTCGGCGTCCCGGAAGGCGGCTTCCTTGCGGCCCTCCGCGTCGAGCACCACGGATTGCTTGCGCCCTTCCGCGCGCAGGATTTCCGCCTGCCGCAGGCCTTCGGCCTCCAGAATGTTCGCGCGTTTCTCGCGTTCCGCCTTCATCTGCCGCGCCATGGAATCCACGAGGTCCTTCGGCGGCACTATATCCTTGATCTCGATGCGGTTCGCTTTCACGCCCCACGGCTCGACCGCCTGGTCGACGACGCCGAGCAGGCGCTGGTTGATCTCGTCGCGATGCGACAGCAACTGGTCGAGATCCATCGAGCCCATGACCGTGCGGATATTGGTCATGATGAGATTGAGCAGCGCGAGCTCGAGATTGGCGACTTCGTAGGAGGCGCGCGGGGCGTCCAGCACCTGGAAGAACACGACGCCGTCGACGGTGACGGTGGCGTTGTCGCGCGTGATGACCTCCTGCGAGGGCACGTCGAGCACCTGCTCCATCATGTTCATGCGCCGGCCGATGCGGTCGATCCACGGGAGGATGAGCGCAAGCCCCGGCTGCAGCGTGGTGTTGTACTTGCCGAAGCGCTCGACGGTGTAATTGTAGCCCTGCGGCACCTGCCGCACGCCCATCATCAACGTGAGCACGACGAGCACGACGACGGCGACGGCGAAAATGCTGAACCCGGCGAACATGGCCGCTCCCCCCTCCGGAAACGATTCGGTCACACGATCATCTTACGCCATTCGCAAGACGCCCGCTGTGCGCTTTGGCCCGGCGCGGTTCAGGCGCCGCCGGCCCGCGCGGCGACGGCAAGCGGATTGGGCGCCGGCGACGCCACGCGCTGCAACGTATTTGTGTCGTGATGGTTGAACGGCGCGCCGTGAACGACGAGGTCGGTCTCGATCGCATAGGTCCAACTCCCGTCGGCGTTGAAGGCGATGTCGCAGCGATAGTTGGTCGTGCGGAACGCTTCGTCCAGAAATTCCGTCGAGCAGATGCCGTAGCGCGTGTCGCCGCGCGTCGCCACGACCGAGATTTTCATGTCGTCTGGCCTGGCATGGCCGGCAGCGAGCAGAACCTGCCCGCGCGGAATGGTCACGCTCTGCAGGATGAGGCCCGTCGCCGGCTCCCAGAGCCAGTAGCCGACCTGGTCGTGAAACGTGATCTTCTCCGCCGGCGTGTTGATGTGAATGTGATAGCGCAAGCCGTAGAAGAGCTGCGGCCCGTTGGTCTGCGCGTCGATCGGCTCCATCCGGATATGCTCGCGGAACACGCGCCGCTCCGGCCCCGCGGCCTTGGGATTGATGTCAACGCCCTTGTCGGCCTGCCACACGCCGGCGAGCCGGCGCAAAGGCCCCAGGTTCGCCAGCGTGTCGGGCGAAACGTCGCTCGGCTCGGTGAAGATGTCGGCAGGAAATGGCAGCATCGTCGAACCTCGCGCAAACCGTGTCCGCAGCCTACCTCGGAACCGGCGCCGGCTGGAACGTTACGTCCCTATCCGCCGGCCACTTCATCCGCCAGGCGATGCGGACGTCCTTCTGCTCCTGCGGCTTCAGATCGAAGGTCCACGACATGACGCCGCGCTTGTCGGCGACCTGCTTTTCGGTGGGCGGCGTCGTCTGCGGCAATTGCTCGACCGTGATGGCGGAGTTCTCCGAGAAGGGAATGCGGTCGACCACCACAGCCTTGATCGGGAAATCGTGAAGGTTGCGGATGGTCGTCTTGTAGTCGCGCTGGTCGATCTTGGTCTGGTTGTACCAGGTCGGCTCGTTCTCCTTGCGCTTCACCGGAACGCGCGCGACCGTCACGCGATCGTCGGCGCCGAAGCCGAGGTCGAAGCCGTCGCCGGGGGCGACCGCCGCGAGCGCGCCCTGGCCGACGAAGGCGCCGTCGCGCTGCACCGACACTGAACCGGGCAGCAGCGGCGCGTCTTCGTTGTTTTCCAGATGCGCCTCGAGATAGGCGGTCGGATCGAGCGCAGGCGAGGTCTTGATGATCAGCGACGGCTCGTAGCGCTTGGCGCCCAGCGCAAAATTCTTGGTGGCGCCGTCGGCCGGCACGCTGATGCGGCCGGGAACGACGAAATTCGCCTGCCATGCGTCGGCCTGCAGCACGCTCTGCTGCTCCGTCGCCTGCACGGGCGGGGGCGCTGCGGGCGCAACGGATTCCTGCGCCGAGCGCGCCGCGTCCATCTGCGCCGACTTGGCCATCGGCGCCGGGCGCGCGGCGCCGGACGCCATCGGCATCGGCGGCTCCCAGAAGGCGATGCGCTCGGGCTGCACGTCCGGCGCCTGGGAGCCGCGCAATGCGCGCGTTGTCGACACCGCGAGCGTCACGTCGCTCCAGTCTTCGCCGGTGCGCTGGAATATCTGCGCGCGGCGGACGAGTTCGAGCGCGGGCTTGCCTCCCGCGCCGCCCGTGTCGAGCTTGGCGTCATAGGCTGGCCGCCACGAGGCGCCGCTGACGCGATAGGACACGGAGAGTTTCGCCTTGGTCGCGCCTGCGGCGTCGAGCGCGATCGCAATGTCGCGCATCGGCGGTTTGGCCTGCTGGCGCGGACGGCTCGCCTCGACCGCCTTGATCTCCTCGTCGAGGTCGCGCGCCCGCGTGCGCGCCGCGCGCAATTCGTCGCCGACCTTGGCGAGCGCGGCGCCCACCGTATCGAAGGCGTTGTTCCACTGGCCGATCTCGAGCGGCTTCGATTCGGCGGAAAGCTTTTCCGGCGACGACTGCGCGAAGCGTTTGATCATGTCGCTCTTCGTCGTCAGCGCGTCGATCGTCGTCTGCCAGCCCTCGCGATCGGCGCGCAACCCCTTGAGCCGCGCATCGATCGCCGTATCCGGCTTCGTATCGGCCGGCGCGAGCCGCGCTTCGACCGCGCCGACGCCGATGGCCGCAGATCCCTCGCCCGCCACGCGCAGCGAGGCCGGATCGAGCGCATACGGCAAACCTCTCAGAACGACGTTCGACGCGCCTGCGGGCAGCTCGACCTCCATCACGCGCGTGACGAGCGCGGCGTCGGGATAGACAGTGACGCGGTCGATGCGCGAGCGCGCCTCGATATCGGCGGCAAGGGCCGCAGTGGCCGCAAGCGGCGCAAGCGCGGTGGCGGCCAGCAGAAAGGTGCGCATTTTGTCTCCCCTCATTCGTGACAACGCCATCACGTCGACGCTTTGCGGAATTTTCGCGGCTAATGCTTGGCTGACGCAAGGCTTACGCTAGCAGGGTTTACGCGCGACTCTTCGTCGCGCATTGTGCGCGCCCACACCCTCGGAAACTTTTCGCCTTGCTGAAACGTACTGCGTATTGGGCCTATGACCGCGCCTGGCTCCTCATGATCCTCACCACGATGCTGTGGGGCGGGAACGGCGTGGCGTCGCGCCTCGCGGTCGGGCGCGTCACGCCCATGTCGCTCGTCTTCATCCGTTGGCTTGCCGTGTGCGTGCTGCTGGCGGTCGCGTTCCGCAGGCAGGTCGTCGACAACCGCGCCGAACTCTACAAGCATCGCTGGCGCATCCTGCTGATGTCCGGGTTCGGGTTTACCGGCTTCACCGTGCTGTTCTACGCCTCGGCCTACTACACGACTGCCGTCAATATCACGCTGCTGCAATCGTCGATCCCGCCGATGGTGCTCGCCATGTCCATCGTGCTCGTCGGCGTGCGGCCGACGCTGATGCAGATCGTCGGCATGATGGTCACGCTGGTCGGCGTGTCGCTCATCGCCACGCACGGCGAGCCGCAGAAAATCCTTCAGACGCAATTCAACTACGGCGACATTCTCATTCTGATCGCCTGCGTCTTCTATGCGGGCTACACGTTCTCCCTGCGCAACCGGCCGCCGCTGCCGCCGCTCGTCTTCTTCACGGCGCTCGCCTTCGCCGCGCTCGTCACGTCGTTTCCGTTCATGCTGGGCGAAGTCGCGACCGGCAATTTCCACTGGCCGACGCCGTCCGGCTGGCTCGTGCTGACCTTCGTCGCGCTCGGCCCCTCGCTCGCCTCGCAGCTTCTCTACATGCGCGCGGTCGAGCTCATCGGCCCCAACCGCGCCGGCCTGTTCTCAAATCTCGTGCCGATCTTCGGCGCGCTGTTCGCGGTGATGATCCTCGGCGAGGAGTTCCACATCTATCACGCGCTGGCGCTCGCCCTGACGCTGGCGGGCATATGGCTCGCGGAGCAGCGGGCGCGGTAACCCCCTCCCTTTCCCTCCCCCGCTTCGCGGGAGAGGACGGCAGGCGTTTGCGATCTCGGGACTGTCTGAAGCCACGAACCCGCTCCCTCTCCGGCGAAGCGGGAGAGGGTTGGGGAGGGGCGCTGCATCAGAACGCCAGAACCTTCGCCTGCTTCACGCCCGGCAGCTTCTGGATTTCGCCGAGCGTCGTCTCCGGCGGATCGCTGTCCACCGACACCAGCGCAATGGCCGAGCCGCCTTCCTGGTCGCGGCCGAGCGCGAAGGTGGCGATGTTCACCTTGGCGTCGCCGAGCAGGCCGGCGAAGCGGCCGATGAAGCCGGGCTTGTCCTCGTTCGTCACGTAGATCATGTGCGGGCAGAATTCCGCATCGACCTTGATGCCCTTGATGTCGACGATGCGCGGCTTGCCGTCGTGGAAGACGGTGCCCGCGACCGAACGCTCCTGCCGTTCCGTCGTCACCGACAGCGTGATGAGCGATTCGTAGTCGCCGTGCGCGGCGCGCGTGACTTCGTCGATGGCGATGCCACGCTCCTTGGCGACGACCGGCGCCGAGACGACGTTGACGTCGGACAGCAGCGGCCGCAGCAGGCCGGCGATGGTCGCGGCCGTGATCGCCTTGGTCTTGAGTTCCGCGACATTGCCCTCGTAGGTGATCGTCACCTTCTTGATGCCGCTTTCGGTGAGCTGGCCCGCGAACGAGCCGAGCTTTTCGGCCAGCGCAATGAACGGCTTCAGCTTCGGCGCCTCCTCCGCCGTGATCGACGGGAAGTTCACGGCGTTGGAGATTGCGCCGCGCGTCAGATAATCCGACATCTGCTCGGCCACCTGCAGCGCGACATTCTCCTGCGCCTCGGACGTCGCCGCCCCCAGGTGCGGCGTGCAGACGACGTTGGCGCGACCGAACAGCGGATTGCTCGTCGCCGGCTCTTCCACGAACACGTCGAAGGCGGCGCCGGCGACATGGCCGGAATCGAGCGCGGCCGCGAGCGCGACTTCGTCGACGAGGCCGCCGCGCGCGCAATTGACGATGCGCACGCCCTTCTTCGTCCTGGCAATGTTTTCCGCCGACAGGATGTTCTTGGTCTGCGCCGTCATCGGCGTGTGCAGCGTGATGATGTCGGCGCGCGCGAGCAGCTCCTCGAGCTCGACCTTCTCGACGCCGATGTCCTTGGCGCGCTCCGGCGACAGGAAGGGATCGAAGGCGATGACGCGCATCCGCAGGCCGACGGCGCGGTCGGCGACGATCGAGCCGATATTGCCGCAGCCGATCACGCCGAGCGTCTTGCCGGTGATCTCGACGCCCATGAAGCGGTTCTTCTCCCACTTGCCCGCCTGCGTCGAGGCGTCGGCGGCGGGGATCTCACGGGCGAGCGCGAACATCATGGCGATGGCGTGCTCGGCGGTGGTGATCGAATTGCCGAAGGGCGTGTTCATCACGATTATGCCGCGGCCGGTGGCGGCGGGAATGTCGACATTGTCGACGCCGATGCCGGCGCGGCCGATGACCTTCAGCTTCTTGGCGTTCTCGAGGATTTTCGCGGTGACCTTGGTCGCCGAGCGGATCGCGAGACCGTCGTAGTCGCCGATGATCGCGGCGAGCTTGTCCTTGTCCTTGCCGAGGTTCGGCTGGAAGTCGACCTCGACGCCGCGCTCCTTGAAGATGGCGACGGCGGCGGGCGACAGGGCGTCGGAAATGAGTACGCGAGGAGCCATGGGGTATCTCTCTCTCGATGACTGGGGGAAAGCCGGGACCGCCGGCCTCCGGCCGGCAGTCGCAGCATGATGTTGAAGAGCCGGCCGGAGGCCGGCGGTCCCGGATGGATTACGCCGCCTTGGCCAATCCGGCCTTGGCTTCCGCGAACGCCCAGTCGAGCCAGAGCGTCAGCTTCTCGACATCTGCCTTCTCCACCGTCGCGCCGCACCAGATGCGCAGGCCCGGAGGGGCGTCGCGATAGGCGCCGATGTCGTAGGCGACCTTCTCCTTCTCGAGCAGCGTGGCGAGCTGCTTGGCGAAGGCGGCCTGCTGGTCGGCGGGCAGCGCCGTGATCGCGGGATCGACGACCTTGAGGCACACGCTGGTGTTGGAGCGGATATCCGCGCTCTTGGCGAGGAAATCGACCCAGGGCGTCTTCGCCTTCCAGTCGGCGATGGCCTTGGTGTTGGCGTCAGCGCGCGAAACAAGCGCATCGAGGCCGCCGAGCGACTTCGCCCATTGCAGCGCGTCGATGTAATCCTCCACGCACAGCATCGACGGCGTGTTGATCGTCTCGCCCTCGAAAATGCCTTCGATCAGCTTGCCGCCCTTGGTCATGCGGAAAATCTTCGGCATCGGCCAGGCCGGCTTGTAGGTCTCGAGCCGCTCCACCGCGCGCGGCGACAGGATGAGCACGCCATGCGCCGCCTCGCCGCCGAGCGCCTTCTGCCAGGAGAAGGTCACGACATCGAGCTTGGCGAAGTCGAGCTTCTGCGCGAAGGCCGCCGAGGTCGCGTCGCAGATCGTCAGGCCCTTGCGGTCCGCCTTGATCCAGTCGCCGTTCGGGACGCGCACGCCCGAGGTGGTGCCGTTCCAGGTGAAGACGACGTCATGGTCGAAGTTCACGTCGGCAAGGTTCGGAATCTCGCCGTAGCCGGCTTTCAGCGTACGCGCGTCCTTGAGCTGCAATTGCTTGATGACGTCGGTCACCCAGCCTTCGCCAAAACTCTCCCAGGCCAGAAGATCGACCGGGCGGGCGCCGAGCAGCGACCACAGCGCCATTTCCACCGCGCCCGTGTCGGACGCCGGCACGATGCCGATGCGATAGCCGGCGGGAACCTGCAGCACCTCGCGCGTCAGGTCGATGGCGAGCTTGAGCTTGGCCTTGCCGACCTTGGCGCGGTGCGACCGGCCGAGCGGCGCGTCTTTCAGGGCTTCGAGGGACCAGCCGGGGCGCTTGGCGCAGGGGCCGGAAGAAAAATTGGGGTTCGCCGGCCGGGAGCCGGGGATCGTATTCGCCATGTTAGCCATCCTTTCAGATGGGCGCCTCCCGTTGGGGGGAGGTGTCCCGCGGACGGCGATAAAGAATGGCGGACCGGAAAGCAAGAGCGACAAAATGAAACGGCGGGCCTGGAGCCCGCCGCGAGGTCGCATGCGTCGATGGCGCGCCGCTCAATCCGGGTAGTAACGGAAGCCGATGCGGATTTCCTTGGCGTTGTTGTCCTTCGAGACCACGCCCGTGAACGACGAGTAGGACGTGAGCTTGCCCATGTGCAGGTAGCGCCCGCCGATATCGACCGAGAAATGGGGCGTCACGGCGTAGGAGGCGCCGGCCATCAGGGCGTAGGCGAATTGCAGGGACGCCAGCGAACGCGACATGTCGTAGTTATAGTACCAGATGAGCGTGGGGTTCACCGCATCCGGGGTCGTTACCTGATAGGCGAGGCCGTTGCTCATGAACCAGTTCTGCGAAGCCCGCTGGTACACGTAGTTCGCGCCGACGCCCGCGCCGACATAGGGCGTCAGCCCCCACCATGTGCCGAGATCGATGTAGGCGTTGAGCAGGAGCGTCGTGTTGTTCACGCGCGCCCGATACAGATCCTTGCAGGAATCGGTGAGCGCGTTCTCGCCGACGATATTGCCGTTCACGTCCTTGACCGGCGCCCAGCCGGTGACGCAGGCGATCGTCGACGTGTTGTCGTTGTAGGTGCGCGGCGCGCGCCAGTCGAGCGTCATGTCGGCGCGAATCCAATCGTTGAACTTGTAGCCGGCGCCGAGGCCAAAGCTCCATCCGTTCGGGAACGAATTGCCGCGCGGCAGCAGCGCATTGCCTATGCCGATCTGTATGTCCTGGGCGATGCCGAGATCGCCCCGCAGATACCAGTTGGTGGCGAAGGTGACCGGAACCTCCTCGGCGGGAGCATAGCCGGCGAGCGGCGCGACCGGCGGCGCGGCGCCGAACAACGGCTCCGCCGCCTGAGAGCAGGTCGTCGCGCCGAGAACGGCGGTTACGACGGTCGCCAGTCCGATTGCGCGAGCAAGGAAACTCATTTCGCTCATCCCCAACTTGCCCGAGTCCTCGGCCGGGCTATCGATGAATCGAAAATGAGCGAACATGCTTAAAATGCGCTTAACCCTAATGATTTCTGGCGAGAAACTTTGCAGCGCGCCCTGCGGCGCGCGCAAACGAAAACGGCGCGGACAAGCCGCGCCGTTCTGCTGGAAAGCTGTTTGCTCAGTACTTGCGGACGAGCGGGCCGGGCCGGCTGCCGTAGATCGGCGCGCTGGCGGCGAGAACGGGAGCGGCGACGTCGCCGAGCATGTAGCGCACGCCGAGGCGGAAGTCGTGCGCGGTCGCGCGGTAGGACTGGACCTCGAAGTAGCAGGCCGTGATCACTTCGCAGACGATCGGGTTCGAGGCGATCGATCCCATGTCCATGTAGCGGTAGCCCATGTCGATCTTCAGGTTGGGAGTAACGTTGTAGCCAAGGCCCGCCATCAGCGCCCAGGCGAAGTTGGTCCGCGACATGTCGCCGGCGTAGCCGATGCCGGCGCCGACGTCGGTCAGGCCCTTCATGCGGTGGTTGGCCAGACCGACGCCCACGCCGACATACGGCGTCACGCCCGCCCAGGTGCCGAGATCGACATAGCCGTTCAGCATGAACGCGCTGGTGCTCACGCCTGCCGTATAGGTGTCGACGCAGAAGGCGTTGGGACAGAAGGCCGTATAGGTCACGCCCTTGCGATAGGCGGCGGAGGACCGGTATTCGGCGGTCATGTCGGCGCGGAACCAGTTGTTGAACTGATAGCCGGCGCCGATGCCGATGATCGCGGAATCGCCGATGTCGGAATAGGCGGTGGTGATGCCGGGGGCGGCGCCGCCGAGCATGTTGGTCGGCTGAAGGGTCGAGCGCAGATTCGACATCTGGTTGATCGCTACGCCGACATCGCCGCGCAGATACCAGCCGCTCATGTCGGCGACCGGCGGCGGCGCCTCGACCGGCGGCGGCGGCGGAAGGAGATCGGCGGCGAGAGCCGGACCGAACGCTGCGGCGGTGAGAAGCCCCGCCAACGAAAGGGCCGTGAACTTGCCCATGCGAAATTCCTTTCAATGACGGGCAAGCGCCCGAACCGTTACAGACGGTAGGAACTTCGCAGAGCTTTCTTAATTTGGACTTAACCCTAACTCTTAACCACGGCGGGCGGTAACATTTGGCTCGCCCGCCCGGAAATCATGGGTTTCACGCTGCCTCGGCGGCGTCCGACAACAGGCCGCAAACATCGTCCACGACCTTTTCGACGAGGTCGCGGTCGTCGCCCTCGCCCATCACGCGGATCACCGGCTCGGTGCCCGAAGGGCGGATCAGCAGCCGCCCCCCCGCGCCCAGCCGCTCGCGCGCCTCGTCGATCGAGCGCGCGACGGGGGGCCGATCGAGCACCGTCTTGCGCACCCGCACGTTCTTGAGGATCTGCGGCAGCGGCTCGAACAGGTGGCAGACCTCGCTGACCGGCCGGCCCTTCTTCTTCACCACGGCCAGCACCTGCATGGCCGCGACCAGGCCGTCGCCGGTCGTCGTGTAATCCGACAGGATGATATGTCCGGACTGCTCGCCGCCGACATTGTAGCCGCCGGCGCGCATCCGCTCGAGCACGTAACGGTCGCCGACCGCCGTGCGCTCGAGCGTCAGCCCGACGCCGTCGAGATAGCGCTCGAGCCCGAGATTGGACATGACCGTCGCCACGATGCCGGGCTTGGCCAGCATGTGGTCTTCCTTCCAGCTCGTCGCCACCACCGCCATCAACTGGTCGCCGTCGACCAGATGGCCGCGCTCGTCGACGATCAGCACGCGGTCGGCGTCGCCGTCGAGCGCGATGCCGATGTCGGCGCGCATCTCGCGCACCTTGGCCGACAGCGCCGCCGGCGCGGTCGAGCCGACGTCGCGGTTGATGTTGAGGCCGTTCGGATCGCAGCCGATGGAGAAGACTTCCGCGCCGAGTTCCCACAGCGCTTCCGGCGCGACCTTGTAGGCGGCGCCGTTGGCGCAATCGACGACGATGCGCAGGCCGTCGAGCGAGACGTTGCGCGGCAGCGTGCGCTTGGCGAATTCGATATAGCGCGCGCGCACGTCGTCGACGCGCTTGGCCCGGCCGAGCGCCGGGGACTTGGCGAGCTTGTCGGAAAGGTCCTGATCGAGCAGCCGCTCGATCTCGCGCTCCACCTCGTCGGACAGCTTGTAGCCGTCCGGCCCGAACAGCTTGATGCCGTTGTCCTCGTAAGGATTGTGCGAAGCCGAGATCATCACGCCGAGATCGGCGCGCATGGAGCGCGTCAACATGCCGACCGCCGGAGTCGGCACGGGGCCGAGGATCAGCGGATCCATGCCCACGGAGGTGAAACCCGCGACCAGCGCATATTCGATCATGTAGCCCGACAGGCGCGTGTCCTTGCCGATGACGACGCGATGGCGGTAGTCGCCGCGCTGGAAGACCAGCCCCGCCGCCTGCCCCACCTTCAAGGCGAGTTCCGGCGTGATGTAGCGGTTCGCCACGCCCCGGATGCCATCGGTGCCGAAATAGGTGCGGCTCATCTTTGCCCTCGAACGCGACCGGCGTTGGAAATCTCTGCCGCCATTGTAGAACAGGCGCGCGCCGAGACGCCTACAACCTTACCTGTTCCTTAACGAGCGAGGAATCGCCCCCAATGGCCCGCCACGCAACCATCTATCACAATCCGGCCTGCGGCACCTCCCGCAATGTTCTGGCCGCGCTGCGCGAGGCCGGCATGGAGCCGGAAGTGGTTGAATATCTGAAGCATCCGCCCAGTCGGGCGACGCTCGAAGGCCTTCTGAAAATGATGGGCGCGTCCGTCCGCGACATCCTGCGCAAGCGCGGAACGCCTTACGACGAGCTGGGCCTCGACAATCCCGCCCTGCCGGACGACGCGCTGTTCGCGGCAATCGAAAAGCATCCGATCCTGATCGAGCGCCCGATCGTCGTGGTGGGCGGCAAGGCTGCGCTCTGCCGTCCCGCCGAGAGGGTGCGGGATCTGCTGGGTTAGCGGATCGGGGATGGCGAGCCGCCCGGCGCCGCCGGGCGGCTCGCGCGCAGAAACGACGCCGAATACGGCGTTGTCTCCGCTACGCGAGGAATCCCCTAGCGGTCCAGATCCGCCAGGCGTGCGCCGGCTTCGGCGACGCCGCCGTCGGCGGCCTGCTTATACAGGACGCGCGCCCTCTCGACATCGCCCGTGATGCCGATCGCGCGCCAGCGCGCCAGCGTCTTCGGGTCGTAAGTCTCCGCAAGCGCGAAGGCGACCGAAGGGTCGTTGGAGCGCAGCGCCAGCTGCAGAAGCGATCGTGCGCTCGCGATCTGCCCTTCGCGGATCAGCGAGGAGGCGCGCGCCAGCATCTTGGCTGCGTCTTCGGCGCTGACGGCCGATTGCGGCGGCGGCTGCGGCGCCGGGGGCTCCGGTCGCGCGTCGGCTTTCGGGGGCGCAGCCGCGGCTTGCGGCGACGGGGCGGTCTGCGGCGCCGGGGCGGCCTGGGGCGCCGGCTCGGCAGGCTGTGCAGCCGAAGGAGCGGCCGGGGGCGCCGTGTCGGCCGGCTTGGCCATCTTTAACAGCGCATCGCCGAGTCTCTTCTTCGCCGCCGCTATCTCTTCGTCGCTGGGTCGCGCGGTCGTCGCGTCCTGCTGCGGAGGCGGCGCCTGCGCCGCTGGCGGAAGCGCAGTGGGGACGGACCTTGGAAGGGTGACGGAATAGACGACCGCCGCAACCGCCGCGAGCGCGACGATTCCGCCGCCGATCAGCGCAATGCCGAGCATCGCGGTTCGCTTCGGCTTTTGCGGGGGCGGCGGCGGCGTTTCGGGTTCGGGCTGCTGCGCATTGTCGACGATTTCGCGCAGGCGTCGCACCACGGCGTCGTGATGTTCGACCGGAGTCGGCCGCGGGTGGATGCTCATGGCTTGCCGCTCCCTTTCTTGAATTGCTCGAACAGGCGCACCGTGTCTTCGGGCGTCAGCGTCGCTCCGGCGCTGTGCTGCTTCACGTAAGCGCGGAAGCGCGCCATCTCGTCGCTGGCGGCGCCCGCCGGCCCGCCGGCGTCGGCCGCCTTCGTTACCTTCTCGAGCCAGTCCTGCGCCGGCTTGAAACGCGTCCAGCCGGGCGCGGTCGCCGTCAGATTGACCTCGCGCCACTTGGGGTGGCGCGGCGGCTTGGTCAGGTCCGAGAACTTGGAGAAGAAGGCGTCGACAAAGCGCGCGACGCGCTCGTAGCGCTCGTTGCCCGGCTTGAGATTGGCGACGGCGAGCAGCGTCGGCGCGGCGACGGTGTCGATCTGCCCGTCCTTGCCGAGCAGATTCGGATAGGTTTTCGCCGTCAAACGCGCCGGCAGGTAGTAGTCGGCGAGCTTCTGGTCGAATTGCACCGGCACGAGATGGAATCGCCCGTCGCTGTTGTCGAAATTCGTGATGCCGATCACGGGCGTGCCGCCGAAGAAGATGCTCGCCGCGATCTCGCCTGCGCGCAGCTTCTGATAGGCGACGGACTGCTCGTAGGAAGTGGGCTCGACCTTGATGCCGAGACGTTCAAAGATCAGTTCGCACGAAAAATGCGTGCCCGATCCGACAACGTCGAAGTTCACCTTCTTACCGGCGAGTTGGCGGATATCGGTGATGTCCTTCGACGCCACGACATGCATTTCGTCGTCGACGAGCCGCGCGATGTATTGCACGCTGTTCTCGAGACCGCCGTACTTGCCTTCCCTGCGCAGCGCCTCGACCGAGTCCGTGCGGACCAGGCCCATGTCCACGCCCTTGAGGAAAAGAATGTCGCTGACGTTCTGCACGGCGCCGGCGCTGAGGATCGGCAGCACGCGCATGTTGTCGCCGTCGTCGACGACCGAGGCTATGTCGGCTGCATAGCGCAGATAGCTGCCGGTGATATTGCCGGAAACGATCGACACCGTGTTGGCGTTGACCTTGCGGCGCATCGCCTCGATCGCGGCGTCGCCGCCCGGCGCTCGCGCGCGTCGAACGCGTTGCTGCGCAAGAGCCGCCTGTTCCGGCAACAGAGTGGGAAGGATCCCGAATGTCAGAAGCAAGGGGATCAGGAAAATGGCGATACGGCGCCACGATACTCGAACACGACGAACCACGTCCGCGCCTCCTGCGCTTCCGTCGAACGCCCAGCCCCGTAACGCTCTAAACCACTTGTATTTTCTCAGCCCCCGATCATTTGGCTATCCAGAATGCGGCAAGACTTGGACAGAGTGGCGGATTCTCCGCGTGGCTTGCGCGCGCGCATGAACAATCGTCAGCGAGCCGCAAAAGGCCCAGCTTCATCGGCGCAGATGCAAGCAGAAAAAAGAACAAATTCTATCGACCGTGCGCTGCGCGACCCCAAAGCCCGGCCTCGCTAGCAAAGACGCCCCTGTTGAAGCGCGTCAATGACGCTCGAAAACGAAAAGGCCCGGCAAACGCCGGGCCTTCCAAATCTCAGGTCGGCTGCGGCTCGAGGCCGCCCGCGTCGGGCTCCGGCGGCGCCGGACGATTGCGCCCGGTCGTGGGCACGGCGGCCGTGCGCGGCGGCGAGGAATCGCCGGTGTCGCGCACGGGCGGCACGCCCTTCAGCAGCCCGAGAATTTCCTCGCCCGACAACGTCTCGTATTCGATCAGGCCCTTGGCGAGCGATTCCAGATCGTCGCGCTTCTCGGTGAGGATGCGGCGCGCTTCCGACAGCCCGGCCTCGACGAGACGACGCACTTCCGCGTCGATCTTCTGCGAGGTGCTTTCGGAAATGTTCTGCTGGCGGCCCATGGAATAGCCGAGGAAAACCTCTTCCTGGTTCTCGCCATACATGACCGTGCCGAGTTCCTTCGAGAAGCCCCAGCGCGTCACCATGGCGCGCGCGAGTTTCGTCGCCTGCTCGATGTCGGACTGCGCGCCCGACGTCACCTTGTCCTCGCCGAAGATGATTTCTTCCGACACGCGGCCGCCCATCAGCACGGCGAGCCGCGACATCATCTGCTCGTAGCTCATCGACAGCTTGTCGCGCTCGGGCAATTGCATGACCATGCCGAGCGCGCGACCGCGCGGAATGATCGTCGCCTTGTGCACGGGATCGGTCGCCGGCACATTGAGCGCGACGATGGCGTGGCCGCCCTCGTGATAGGCGGTCAGCAGCTTTTCCTGCTCGGTCATGACCAGCGTGCGGCGTTCCGCGCCCATCATGATCTTGTCTTTGGCGTCCTCGAACTCCGCCATGGTGACGATGCGCTTGCCGCGCCGCGCCGCCATCAGCGCCGCCTCGTTGACGAGATTCATCAGGTCGGCGCCGGAGAAGCCCGGCGTTCCGCGCGCCACGGTCTTGAGGTCGACGTCGGGCGCGAGCGGAACCTTGCGCACATGGACGCGCAGGATCTTTTCGCGGCCGATCACGTCGGGATTGGGAACGACGATCTGGCGGTCGAAACGGCCGGGACGCAGCAGCGCGGGATCGAGCACGTCCGGACGGTTGGTGGCGGCGATGAGGATGATGCCTTCGTTCGCCTCGAAGCCGTCCATCTCGACGAGAAGCTGGTTCAGCGTCTGCTCGCGCTCGTCGTTGCCGCCGCCGAGTCCCGCGCCGCGATGGCGGCCGACCGCGTCGATTTCGTCGATGAAGATGATGCAGGGCGCGTTCTTCTTCGCCTGCTCGAACATGTCGCGCACGCGCGACGCGCCGACGCCGACGAACATTTCGACGAAATCCGAACCGGAGATCGTGAAGAAGGGCACGTTCGCCTCGCCCGCGATGGCGCGCGCGAGCAGCGTCTTGCCGGTGCCGGGCGGGCCGACCAGCAGCACGCCGCGCGGAATGCGCCCGCCGAGGCGCTGGAACTTCTGGGGATCGCGCAGGAACTCGACGATCTCCTGCAGGTCTTCCTTGGCCTCGTCGACGCCCGCGACATCCTCGAAGGTCACGCGCCCGCGCGTCTCGGTCAGAAGCTTGGCCTTGGACTTTCCGAAGCCCATGGCTTTCCCGCCGGCCCCCTGCATCTGGCGCGAGAGGAATATCCACACGCCCAGGAAGGCGATCAGCGGCAGGCCGTTGACCAGCAGCGTCACCAGCCAGTTATTGCCTTCCGACGGCGGACGGGCGGTGATGGCGACGTTCTTCTTGTAGAGCGTCTGCACGAGCGTCGGATCGTTCGGCGTATAGGTCGAGAAATCGCGGCCGTCCGTGTAATGGCCGGAAATGTCGTTGCCCGCGATCGTCACGTCGCGCACGCGGCCCTGATCGACCTGCGTCAGCAGCTCGCTGAAGGAGATGGCCGAGGTCTGCTGGCGCTGCGCCGGGTTCTGGAACAGCATGACCAGCGCGACGACCAGAAAGAAGATGATCACCCAGAGGGCGAAGTTCCGAAAGTTGGGATTCATCAGGCGCCTATGTTGCGCGCGGCTTTGAGATGCGGGGCCGCGGACCGAGCTGCCTGCTAATTTAGGCGCGCCGCCCCCCCTTGCCAAGGAGAGCGGGCAAACGTGATTGACGCGATTTTCGCTATGTCGCCGCCTGCCGCTTGCGCGGCGGTTGCGGCTTCAAAATCAGCCGGTTGGCGTCGCGCCTGATCGAAACGCCGCCAAGCGTCGCCGCAAGCCGTCCCTTGCGCCGCAGGCCTTCGGCCAGTTTTTCGACCTGTTCGAGCCGCGGCGCGGCGCCGGCGATTCGCGCGATTTCCCGCTGCAGCAGCCGGACCAGCGCTTCCTCGGGCAGCGTCAGGACCGCCTCGGCCGGCGCCTCGAACGTTGGGCCGGCCCGCCGCGCCGGCAGGGCGGCGAGCATGGCCTCGATCGCCGGCCCCAGCGCCTGCTCGGCGCGCGCGGCGCGGGCCGCCAGCCGGGTCAGTTCCGCCCGCCCGAGGCCTTCCGCCGCCAGCAACGCGGCCAGCCGCCGCAACTGCGGCCGCCGATAGGCCTCGTCCTCGTTGGTCGGGTCCTGAAAGAACGACAGCCCTTCCTCCCGGCAGAAGGCGACCAGATCGGCCTTGGCGACGCCGAGCAGCGGCCGCGCGAGCGTCAGGCCCTCGCCGCCGGGCCAGGGCGCCGGCGCCAGACGCGCCATGCCGCCGAGCCCCGCCGGCCCGCTGCCGCGCGCAAGGCGCATCAGCACCGTCTCGGCCTGATCGTCGGCATG